>OLQA01001571.1_pt1 | contig 19638 bp, 11 predicted proteins | sample 1673151 | NCBI WGS metagenome assembly OLQA01 (sample SAMEA3136760, study PRJEB25190) | human gut metagenome | biome: human gut; feature: human-associated habitat; material: faeces | place: Austria | collected 2013 | reverse complement strand
GCGGTCTGCTGACAGAAATTGAGAGAGACCGTCTGGCATTGCATCACATTCATTTGGCACCAACGGCAAAGGAAAATACATGTACAGAGCAGTATTATCTTTATATGAATATGACAAAACCTTCTGAAAAGCTGATACTGACCTGTTCTGAGCAGGATGCAGCAGGGAAAGAGAAGCGGCCGTCCTCTATTTTTGACAGGATCAAAGCGGTTTTTCCGAAGCTGGTACTGGAACGGGTACACCAGACGGATACGGAAAAAGGAGATTTGATCCACAGTTATCAGTATATGATCAGAGGGCTTCGTGAGATCAGTGAGAATGAACAGATTCCCGAAGACTGGCTGGATGTCTATGACTGGTTTATGTCAAGGCCGGAGTATGCAGAGAAGACCAGACAGCTGGTGGAAGCAGCATTTTACAGGCATTGGGATGAGCAGTTGTCTCAGGCGGCTGTCAGGGCCGTTTACGGCGGGCAGCTGACGGGCGGTGTGACGATGCTGGAGAAATATGCAGCCTGTGCCTATGCCCATTTTCTTTCTTATGGACTCCATTTAAAAGAAAGGAAAATTTATCAGGTACAGGCGCCGGATATTGGCATGATCTTTCATCAGGCAATCGAACGTTTTTCACTGAGAATCGGACGGAGCGGCTATCAGTGGCGGACAATTCCGGATGAGATCAGGGATCATCTGGTGGAAGAATGTGTCAGCAGCGTTGTACTGGAATATAATCATTCTGTGATGCAGGACAGTATGCGTGCCAATTATCTGACTGAGAAAATCATGCGCATGACCAAACGAACCATCTGGGCACTGCAACAGCAATTGAAGAAGGGGGATTTTGAGCCGGTCGGATATGAAGTCCGTTTTACGACGGAACTTGAGAATCAGCAGATGCATTTGTCTTACGGGGATCGGGGCATCATGTCTTTAAATGGCAAGATTGACCGAATGGATCTGTGTGAGGAAGATGACAAAGTTTATCTGAAGATTATAGATTACAAGTCCGGACGTACAAAGTTCGATCTGGCATCTGTCTTTCATGGTCTGCAGCTGCAGCTGATGGTCTATATGAATGCGGCACGTGAGGAACAGCAGCAGAAAAAGAAGCAATGCATCGTTATTCCGGCGGGAATTCTGTATTATCACATTGATGATCCTTTTGTGACATCAGACAATTTTCGGGATTTTGCGGGCAACCAGCCTGTTGGTTCAGATGAGCAGAATGAAGATTATTCGGATTCATCCGGTGCTGCAGAGGATGTGCTTTCAATTCTTGAACAGCTGGCGGTGGATGGTCTTGTGCTGGATGATGGCGATGCTGTTCGACATATGGATCATCACCCGGAGGAACCACCGAAAGTTCTTCCGGTCAAGATAAAAAAAGACGGAACATTGTCTGCATTATCCAGTGCAGCAGCACCGGAGAATTTTGAAGTGCTTTCATGGCATGTGAAGCGGACAACAAAGCGATTAGGGGAAAAGATTTTTTCAGGTGATATTTCCGTACATCCTTATCGGTACGGCACACAAAAGGCCTGTGATTACTGCAGCTTTAAGTCGGTATGCGGTTTTGATCCGGCTTTTGATGGATTTGACTGGAAGCGCCTGAAAAAAATGAATAAAGACGAGATCTGGGAAGCAATCAGAAAGGAGGCGGGAGAATGAGTATTCAGTGGAGTGAAAAACAGCAGGCGGTCATTGATGCAAGGGGCTGTTCTGTGCTTGTATCAGCGGCAGCCGGTTCAGGCAAAACCGCAGTCCTTGTGGAAAGATTGATCCGATTACTGACGGATGAAAAGCATCCGGTGGATATTGAGCGCTTGCTTGTGGTGACATTTACCAATGCGGCTGCAGCGGAAATGCGGGAACGTATTGGCAGAGGGTTGGATCAGAAATTGCTTGAAGAACCGGATCACACAGCATGGATCCGACAGAAGCTTTTATTGCCCTGTGCCCAGATCTCAACCATTCACAGTCTCTGCTTGAAGACAATCCGTGAACATTTTGAAGTACTGGATCTGGATCCGTCCTTCAGACTGGGAGATGAAGCTGAACTGAAGCTTTTGAAATCCGATGTGGCAGAGGATGTGATGGAGACTTATTATGCATCAGAAAACAGGGCCTTCAGAGCTTTTGTGGATCGCTATGCCAACGGCAAGACCGACCAGGGAATTGCAGAAATGATCATTGCGCTGTATGATTATTCAAGAGGATTTCCGTGGCCGGAATATTGGCTGAAGCATTGTCTGGCGGCTTATTCGACAGATGAAGAGCATAATGGAGCCGATCAGGTGAAAGAATTTGCCATGATGCAGCTGAATAATGTTCTGACCAAATATCTGCCGCTTTTTGAGGAAGCCCGGGCATTCTGTCTTGAGCCCAATGGTGTGGAAGCCTATCTTCCGGTGATCGAGGATGATAAAAAGTGGTTTCAGATGCTTGGTGAGTCGGAAGATTATGACGGCAGCAGAGAAATTTTGCACAAGATCGTCTGGAAACGTCTGCCGAGAACGGCGGCGTCCGTTGACCCGAAGATTAAAGAGAAAGTGAAGGAGATTCATGCGGATTTCAAATCAGAGATAGAAGGGCTTAGGGATGGCTATTTTGTACACACATTTGAAGAACTGAAGGCGGAGCTGACTTATATCCGCCCGTCGGTCAGGATGCTGATCGAATTGACAGAAGTTTTTGGACAGCAGTTTATGGCGGTAAAGAATGACCGGAATATGCTGGATTTTTCAGACCTGGAACATTATATGCTGCAGCTTCTGGCTGATTTTTCAGAAGATGAACAGGGGCAGATGCAGGTGAAACCGACATCTGCTGCAGATGAACTCAGTGAATTTTATGAAGAGGTTGTCTGCGATGAATATCAGGACAGCAATCAGGTACAGGAATTGATCCTCAGCCTTTTGTCCAGAGAACGCAAAGGTCAGTATAATCGTTTTATGGTGGGAGATGTGAAACAGAGTATTTATCGTTTTAGACTGGCAGATGCAGCTATTTTTATGGAAAAATATCACCATTATGCTCTTGGAGAAAGTCAGAAAACAAGGCAGCGTATTGATCTTTCACAGAATTTCCGAAGCAGGGAAAGTGTACTTTCTGGCGTGAATTATATTTTCCGTAAGATCATGAAGAAGAGTCTCGGCGGGATTGACTATGATGATCAGGCAGCTCTTTATCCGGGAATGGCATTTCCGGAGGCAAAAGGCAAAAATATTGCGGACAATACGGAACTTCTGTTTCTGAAGGGAGACGGTGAGACGACGGAGCCGGATGATGAGAGCCTGGATTCTGTGGAGCTTGAGGCGAAGCTGGCGGCAGTCAGGATCCGGGAAATGACAGATCCTGAGCATGGAATGGATATTTATGACGGTGCGCTTGGAGATTACAGGAAAGCTGGGTACAAAGATATTGTCATACTTCTTCGGACGGTGACAGGATGGGCTGAGAAGTTTGTGGATGTGCTGGCTTCAGAGAATATTCCTTCCACGGCTGAAATGTCCGCCGGATTTTTTGACACGCTGGAGATACGGACAATGCTTCAGTTCCTGGCAATTGTCGATAATCCGGGGCAGGACATCCCGCTGGCAGCGGTTTTGTGTTCGCCGATCGCCGGTATTTCTTCGGAAGAGATGGCTCTGATCCGTTCCAAACATTCAGAAGGCAGTCTGTTTGGCGCATGTATGGCATGCAGTGAAGAGACACCGGGAGTAGAGGGTATTGGTATTCTGAAAGGAAAAATTCTGAGAATTCCACCGGCAGAAGGACTTAAGATTCCACATATGGGATGGAATTCGCTGCATCTGCAGAATAACGGAAGACTGTTTCAGGGAATTCCAGAGGACACATATGTATATTTTGTACATTCCTATTATCTGCATGCAGAAGAACCGGAGATCGTAAAGGCAGTGACAGACTACAGCACAACAATCCATGCATCTGTTGAAAAGGGAAATGTATTTGCATGCCAGTTCCATCCGGAGAAGAGCAGCAGATACGGCCTCAAGATCCTGGAAAATTTTGCGAAACTGGAAAAGGAGGGGAACTGATATGTTTACCAAGAGAATCATTCCCTGTCTGGATGTCAATAAAGGCCGGGTGGTTAAGGGCGTTAATTTTGTGGACCTGAAAGATGCCGGTGATCCGGTTGAGATTGCAAAAGCATATGATGCAGCAGGAGCAGATGAGCTGGTTTTTCTGGATATCACAGCATCCTGTGAAGAACGTGATACGGTAGTTGATATGGTGCGTAAAGTAGCTGCCTGTGTATTTATTCCATTTACGGTTGGCGGAGGAATTCGTACCGTGGATGATTTTAAGAAGCTTCTCCGGGAGGGCGCAGATAAGATTTCTGTGAATTCTGCTGCAATAGACCGTCCGGAGCTGATTCGTGAAGCAGCAGAGAAATTCGGCAGTCAGTGTGTAGTGCTTGCTATAGATGCCAAGAGAAGACCGGGAGGTGGCTGGAATATCTACAAACATGGCGGACGTCTTGATACAGGACTGGATGCGATTGAATGGGCCAAAAAGGCAGAGGCACTGGGAGCAGGGGAAATCCTTCTTACCAGCATGGACTGTGATGGAACAAAATCGGGTTATGACATCGAACTGACACATGCAATTTCAGATGCAGTCAGCATTCCGGTTATTGCCTCTGGTGGAGCCGGGACTCTGGAACATTTTTATGATGCTCTGACAGAGGGTGGCGCAGATGCAGCACTTGCAGCATCTTTATTCCATTATAAAGAACTGGAGATCAGTCAGGTGAAAGATTATCTGGCAGACAGAGGAATCTCCGTAAGAAGATAAGAGGTGAAAGAAACATGGCTCCTTTATCAGGAGAATGGCTGGAAGCATTGAAAGGCGAATTCCATCAGCCATATTATGCGAAACTATACAAAACAGTGATGCAGGAATATCAGACACACAAGATCTTTCCTCCGGCAGATGATATGTTTAATGCATTTCATTTCACACCACTAAGTCAGGTAAAAGTTGTGATTCTCGGACAGGATCCGTATCACAATGATGGACAGGCCCATGGGTTATGTTTCTCTGTAAAAAGAGATGTAGAGATCCCGCCATCGCTGGTTAATATCTATCAGGAACTCCATGATGATCTGGGATGCTATATCCCGGATAACGGTTATCTGGAAAAATGGGCCAGGCAGGGTGTTTTAATGCTTAACACGGTCCTGACTGTGCGGGCGCATCAGGCGAATTCTCACAGAGGTATTGGATGGGAGCAGTTTACCGATGCTGCAATTGGTATTCTGAATGAGCAGGATCGTCCAATTGTGTTTCTCCTTTGGGGAAGACCGGCACAGATGAAAAAATCTATGCTGACCAATCCGAAACATCTGATTCTGGAAGCACCGCATCCGAGTCCGCTCTCTGCATACAGAGGATTTTTTGGATGCAGACATTTCAGCAAAACAAATGAATTTCTGATTCAGAATGGTTTGGAGCCGATCGACTGGCAGATTGAAAATAAAGAACAGCAGGAAATTAAGGAGTAAACATGAACCAGAAGAACAACTTAGTAAAAAATGCATCTTTCTTGATGGTTGCGGCAATGATCTCCAAGGTCATCGGTCTTCTTTATAAGAGCCCGCTTTCATCAATTGTAGGCAATATGGGAATGGGATATATCAGCCTTGCCCAGAATGCCTATATGATTCTTCTGATGATTGCATCCTTCAGCATTCCACAGGCAGTTTCCAAACTGATCTCAGAACGAATTGCTTTAAAAGATTACAAAAATGCCCAGAAGATTTTTCATGGATCTCTGATCTATGCGGCAATCGTAGGTGGAATCGTAGCACTGGTGTGTTTATTTGGGGCAAGATTTATTATTCCGAGCAATCAGCCGAATGCAGTACTGGCATTGCAGATCTTATCACCAACGATTTTCCTTTCCGGAATCCTGGGTGTATACAGAGGATATTTTCAGGCATACCGTAATATGATGCCAACTTCGATCTCGCAGATACTGGAACAGATTTTTAATGCGGCAGTCAGTCTGATCGCAGCCTGGATGTTCATTAAATATTTTGCCGATGGTACAGATGGAAGTGTGGCAAAATGGGGAGCCGCCGGATCTACTGTTGGTACGACAGCAGGTGTCGTGATCGCACTGTTGTTTATGCTCCTGGTATATGGTGTTAATCGGAATGCGATCAAATGCAGAGTCAGACATGATCATTATCATGATGAGGAGTCTTATGGCGAGATTCTGAAGCTGATTATTCTGATCGTTTCTCCAATCATCCTGAGCTCATTTATCTATAATATTAATGGTTATCTGAATGGAGTTCTGTATTCTGAGATCATGGGCAAACATGGTGTAAATGCAGATATGATCAGTATGATGTATGCAGAATATGCGACCTACTTTATGAGTATTATCAATATTCCTTTGACGCTTTCAAGTGCAGCACCGACTTCGATGATCCCGGAGGTATCTGCACTGTATGCAACGGGAGATATTGATGAAACAAGGAGAAGAGTGGATCAGACCGTGCAGTTGTCCATGTTCATTTCTATTCCATGTGCGGTAGGACTGGCAGTGCTTGCACAGCCAATCGTATCACTGCTGTTTGGAGGAACAAATGGTGTGGCCGGAAAGCTTTTGATGCTTGGATCCTTTACGATACTTCTGAATGGAATGTCCAACATTTCCAATGGAGTACTTCAGGGAATTGGTAAACCGAAGATCCCTATGATCACAGCAGCAGTTGCGCTGGTTGTAGATGTGATTGTAGTTGTTGCGCTTCTGATGTTCACAGACCTGGGTATTTATGCATTGCTGGTTGCTATGATCGTGTATGCAATTGTTGTATGTGTGATGAATGATTTCTTTATGAAAAAATATCTGGAATATAAGAACCCATGGAAGGCGGCTTACGTAAGTCCGCTGATCGCTTCTGCAGTGATGGGTGTCGTGGCAGCTGGTGTTTATTATGGCTTTCATGCAATCTTACCATCTAATATCATCTGCCTGGGTGTATCGATCATTCTGGCAGCAGCAGCGTATTTCCTGGTTTATATCCTGGTTGATAAGACAGCATCCGAGCGGCTTTCCAGAATGCCTGGCGGGGCATATCTTGTTCGGATCGCACAGAGAATCAGAAGATAAGGGAAAACAAGTTTTTCAAATGATAAAATACGGAAAATACAGGATATCTGTTGGGTATTTCAACAGATATCCTTTTTTGTTATAAAATTTGACACTCAAATTAATTTGGGGAATGAATATGCGACAAATTGTGAAACTTGGTCATTGTCATTTGTAAAACTTTGTCGTATAATGTTACGGAATTCGGTTTTGGAGAAATACTTTTTAATAAGAAAGAACACGTTTATTCATATCTGTAGATATACAGTTTTGACGAGGAGGTCGATTTATTGAATACATATACATTGGGAATTGATATCGGATCTACTACAGTAAAGATCGCGATTCTTGATGAAAATGACAGGCTTTTGTTTGCGGACTATGAACGTCATTTTGCGAACATTCAGGAGACACTGGCAGATCTTCTGGAAAAAGCAGAAAAGCAGCTTGGAGAAATGACATTATGTCCTGTAATTACAGGATCCGGTGGACTGACACTTGCGAATCATCTGGAGATTCCGTTTGTGCAGGAAGTTATTGCCGTGTCTACATCTCTTCAGAAGATGGCTCCGCAGACAGATGTTGCTATTGAGCTTGGCGGAGAAGATGCCAAGATCATTTATTTTGAAGGCGGTAATATTGAACAGCGAATGAACGGTATCTGTGCCGGCGGTACAGGTTCCTTTATTGACCAGATGGCATCCCTGCTTCAGACGGATGCACCTGGCCTGAATGAATATGCAAAGAATTATAAAGCTCTTTATCCGATCGCTGCCCGTTGTGGTGTGTTTGCGAAGACAGATATCCAGCCGCTGATCAACGAGGGTGCAACGAAGGAAGACCTGTCAGCATCTATTTTCCAGGCGGTTGTCAATCAGACAATCTCCGGACTGGCATGTGGTAAGCCGATCCGTGGACATGTAGCATTCCTTGGTGGTCCGCTGCATTTCCTTTCTGAATTAAAGAAAGCATTCATCCGTACACTGAAGCTGGATGATGAACATACGATCGTACCGGAGAATTCTCATCTGTTCGCAGCAATCGGTTCTGCACTGAATGCAAAGGAAGATGTTACTGTTTCGCTGACAGAACTGAAAGACAGACTCCGTCATTCCATTAAAATGGATTTCGAAGTAGAGCGTATGGATCCGTTGTTTGCAACAGAAGAGGACTATGAGGAGTTTAATAAACGCCAGTCATCTTATAAAGTTGCTACAGGTGATCTTGCTTCTTATAAGGGGAACTGTTATCTCGGTATCGATGCAGGTTCCACTACGACTAAGACAGCCCTGGTAGGCGAGGATGGAAGTCTTCTGTATTCTTTCTACAGTAATAATAACGGAAGCCCACTGAAAACAGCAATCCGCTCAATTCAGGAGATTTATTCAAAACTTCCGAAAGATGCCAGAATTGCTTATGCATGTTCTACCGGTTATGGCGAGGCACTGATCAAAGCAGCACTTCTTCTGGACGAGGGAGAAGTTGAGACGGTTTCTCATTATTATGCAGCAGCATTCTTTGATCCGGAAGTTGACTGTATTCTGGATATTGGTGGTCAGGATATGAAATGTATCAAGATCAAGAACCAGACGGTTGACAGTGTACAGCTGAATGAAGCTTGTTCTTCCGGTTGTGGATCTTTTATTGAAACATTTGCCAAATCTCTGAATTACAGTGTACAGGATTTTGCAAAAGCTGCGCTTTATGCAAAACATCCGATCGATCTTGGAACCCGTTGTACGGTATTTATGAACTCCAAGGTAAAACAGGCACAGAAGGAAGGAGCAGAGGTATCTGATATTTCTGCAGGTCTTGCATATTCGGTTATTAAGAATGCTCTTTACAAAGTTATCAAAGTTTCAGATGCGACAGAACTTGGTAAGCATATCGTTGTACAGGGTGGTACCTTCTATAATGATGCAGTCCTTCGAAGCTTTGAACGTATTGCCAACTGTGAAGCAATCCGTCCGGATATCGCCGGCATCATGGGGGCATTTGGTGCAGCATTGATCGCGCGCGAGCGTTATGAAGATGGCAAAGAAACAACCATGCTCTCTATTGACAAGATCAATGAACTGAAATATACAACTTCTATGGCGAATTGCCGTGGATGTACCAATAACTGTCGTCTGACGATCAACAAGTTTACCGGAGGACGTCAGTTTGTCAGTGGTAATCGTTGTGAGCGAGGAATTGGTAAAGAGAAGAACAAGGATCATGTTCCGAACCTTTATGAATATAAATATAAGAGACTGTTTTCTTATGAACCGTTAAGCCCGGATCAGGCAACAAGAGGACAGGTGGGAATTCCACGAGTCCTGAATATGTTTGAAAACTATCCGTTCTGGTATACATTCTTTACGAAACTGAAATACGAAGTGGTACTTTCACCGACTTCTACCAGAAAGATATATGAACTGGGTATTGAATCTATCCCGAGTGAATCAGAATGTTATCCGGCAAAACTGGCACATGGTCATATAAGCTGGCTGATCAAAAAAGGTGTGAAGTTTATTTTCTATCCATGTGTGCCATATGAGCGTAATGAATTTCCAGATGCAGTAAATCATTACAACTGCCCGATCGTTACATCCTATGCAGAAAATATCAAGAACAACGTGGATGAACTGAAAGATCCGAGCATTAAATTTATGAATCCGTTTATGGCATTTACGACAGAAGCAATTCTGACGGATCGCCTGGTTGAAGTGTTTAAGGATATTCCGGCAGAAGAGGTCAAAGCAGCGGCACATGCAGCATGGGAAGAACTTGCACAGGTGCGTAAGGATGTGCAGAAGAAGGGAGAAGAAACCCTTCGGTACCTGAAAGAGACGGGACGTAGAGGAATCGTCCTTGCCGGTCGTCCGTATCATATTGATCCGGAAATTCATCATGGCATTCCGGATCTGATCAACAGCTATGGAATTGCGGTATTAACAGAGGATTCTGTGTCTCATCTTGCAAAGGTAGAGAGACCGATTCGTGTTAATGACCAGTGGATGTATCATTCGCGTCTGTATGCGGCAGCGAACTTTGTAAAAACACAGGATAATCTGGATCTGATTCAGCTGAATTCCTTTGGATGTGGTCTGGATGCCGTTACGACAGATGAGGTTTATGAGATCCTGGATGGCAGCGGAAAGATTTATACCTGCCTCAAGATTGATGAGGTAAACAACCTTGGTGCGGCAAGAATCCGTGTACGTTCTCTGATCGCTGCACTTCGTGCAAAAGAGGCGCAGCACAAGGAGCGTGAGATCAAACCGTCTTCTATTGAAAAGGTTGTATTTACAAAGCAGATGCGTAAGGATTATACGATCCTGTGCCCACAGATGTCACCGTTTCATTTTGGAATTTTACAGGCAGCCTTTAATACCTGTGGTTATCATCTGGAAGTTCTTCCGAATGATAATAAGCATGCTGTTGATGTTGGCCTGAAATATGTAAATAATGATGCATGCTATCCGTCTCTGATGGTAGTCGGACAGGTTATGGATGCTCTTCTTTCCGGTAAATATGACCTTAATAAGACGGCCGTTATTATGTCTCAGACAGGCGGTGGCTGTCGCGCATCCAACTATATTGCATTTATCCGCCGTGCCCTCAAGAAAGCAGGCATGGAGCAGGTGCCGGTTATTTCCATTAACTTAAGTGGGCTGGAGAGCAATCCGGGATTCAAACTGACACTTCCACTGATCAAACGTGTCTGCTATGGTGCAGTGTTTGGTGATATTCTGATGAAGTGCGTATATCGTATGCGTCCATATGAACTGGAGCCGGGAATCGTCAATCGTAAACACAAGATCTGGGAACAGAGAGTAATCTCATTCCTGGAAGGCAGCAGTGTCAGCCATGGACAGTTTAAGAAGATGTGTCGTGAGATGGTACATGAATTTGACCTGATTCCGATCAGCGATGAAAAGAAACCGCGAGTTGGTATCGTTGGAGAAATCCTTGTCAAATTCCTTCCGGCTGCAAACAATCATCTGGCAGAACTTCTGGAAGCAGAAGGCGCTGAGGCAGTATGTCCGGATCTGATTGATTTTATTAATTACTGTTTCTATAATCAAAACTTCAAATGTGAGTTCCTTGGATTTAAGAAAAATAAAGCAACGATCGCAAACTGGGGAATCAAAGCGATTGAATGGCTGCGTGGACCGGCGAACGAAGCTCTTGCACAGAGCCGTCACTTTACACCGGCTGCTAATGTTGCCGATCTGGCAAAGATGGCATCACCGATCGTATCTCCGGGTAATCAGACTGGTGAGGGATGGTTCCTGACCGGTGAGATGATGGAACTGATTCACGGCGGCGTACCGAATATTGTATGTATTCAGCCGTTTGCGTGTCTGCCGAACCATATTGTAGGTAAGGGTGTTATCAAAGCAATCCGCAGAGAACATCCGGAAGCCAATATCGTGGCAATCGATTATGATCCTGGAGCAAGTGAGGTTAACCAGCTGAACAGAATTAAGCTGATGCTGTCAACGGCACAGAAGAATCTGAAAAAGGAATTAAAATAATAAATCAAAATAATAAATCTGTGAAAGGCAAGGTACGTGAAATAAATGTGTACCTTGTCTTTTTTGGTATCTTTTTAAATAATCTATGGACTAGTGTGCTGAAAAGTGTGATAATTATATTAGAAACATAGCTTGATTTTTTATGCTGGCGAAGGGGTGGTGCAAATGAAAAGGAATCAAAAAAGATTTGTAATTGTGTTTCTGGCAGTCATATTTATGCTTGGTATGTCGGTACAGGTATCGGCAGGAAGTAAGGTTATGTACGTCGGACAGACATACAGGATTAATGTGTCTGGTAATTATAAATGGAGCAGTGCAAATAAGAGAATTTTGCGAGTAAAGGGAAAGAAGATCACACCGCGAAAGGCTGGAAAAACCTATATAAGAGGAATCAGAAAGGTAAAAGGAAAAAAAATTGTAAAGAGGATTTGGATTGTTGTTAAGAATCCATATATAAACAAGAAAAGAGTGACGCTGGCTTCAGGAAAACAGTTGAAACTAAAGGTGACGGGCACAAAGGTACTTAGATGGAAATCATCTGATAAAAGGATTGCAACAGTATCATCTGCAGGAATTGTTAAGGGGAAAAAGGGCGGAACTGTCAGGATAACAGCGACAGGGAAGAATAAGAAGAAATACACTTGTATTGTTAAGGTAAAGGCTGTGCAAAAGAAAACAGTAGCAGTGCCAACAGCGACACCGGTACCGACTGCAACTCCGACACCGATTCCGGCTCCAAATGCTTATCTGATCGGACATCGCGGGTACAAAACAACTGCACCGGAGAATACATTTGCCTCGTTCAGAACTGCAGTTGCAAAAGGCTATAAAGCAATCGAGACAGATGTTCGATTTACTTCGGACAAAGTTCCGGTGCTTTTGCATAATGCAACAATAAATAAAACATCGAATGGACAGGGCTATATTTCCGCAATGACCTATGAGGAAGCCAGGACATATGATTTTGGTTCCTGGATGGGCGAAGCGTATGTGGGTGAACAGATTCCAAATTTTAAAGAATTTATTGAATTCTGTAAAGCAAATTTCGTACATCCTTATATTGAACTGAAAAAGGATGCTTCGACGAACTATGAAGACATACAGGGACTATATAAGATTGTCTGCGCAGAGGGCATGCAGCAGAATGTATCCTGGTTTTCTTTTGATTATGATTATATGCTCTGGATGAAAGAAATCGCACCGACAGCAGACATAGGAATTGTACTTCCAGGCAAAGCATCTTTGGGTATTACGGAAGATGTCTTTGGAAAACTTGAAAATCTGAAGACAGGAATAAATACTGTTTTCGTAAGTGATTATGCAAGAAAGATATCTCCTGCAGTACTCTTAAGATGCAAAGAGGAAGAAATTAATCTTGTGGCTCGTGATATCACCAGCGTGGAGGAATGGTATGCCCTGGATCCGTATTATCGGGCAGCATTTTCCGATGCAGTGTGAGAAACATTTTTCTTTACCATTCTTACTCCGTCTGGTATACTTAGAACCAAATGCAAATCAAACAGAAAGAGGAATAATCATGGCAAAATATACATTAATGAAAACAGAGGGCCGAGCGAAGCGCGCACAGTTTGAGACTGTACACGGTACGATCCAGACTCCTGTATTCATGAACGTAGGAACGATCGGTGCAATAAAAGGTGCTGTTTCCACACAGGACCTTTATGATATTGGAACACAGGTGGAGCTGTCTAATACCTATCATTTGCATGTGCGTCCAGGTGACAAAGTAGTGAAGCAGCTTGGCGGACTTCACAAATTTATGAATTGGGAGCGCCCAATCCTTACTGACTCCGGCGGATTTCAGGTCTTTTCCCTTGCAAAACTCCGCAAGATCAAAGAAGAAGGTGTACATTTCCAGTCACATATTGACGGACACAAGATTTTTATGGGACCGGAAGAAAGCATGCAGATTCAGTCCAATCTCGGTTCTACCATAGCTATGGCATTTGATGAGTGCCCGAGCAGCGTGGCAGACAGAGATTATGTACAGAAATCCGTTGAGCGTACTACCCGCTGGCTTGCACGCTGCAAGACTGAAATGGCACGTCTCAACAGTCTGCCGGATACCATCAATAAAGAACAGCTTCTTTTTGGCATCAACCAGGGAGCTGTATACGAAGATATCCGTATTGAGCATGCAAGGGAAATTGCGAAGATGGATCTGGACGGTTATGCAGTTGGCGGATTGGCAGTCGGTGAAACACATGAGGAAATGTATCGTATCCTTGATGCAGTTGTACCATATCTTCCACAGGACAAACCAACCTACCTCATGGGAGTCGGAACACCGGCCAATATCCTTGAGGGTGTAGAACGTGGTATTGACTTTTTTGACTGTGTATATCCAAGCCGTAACGGACGTCATGGACATGTATACACCAATCATGGCAAAATGAATATGTTCAATGCGAAATATGAACTGGATACACGTCCGATCGAAGAAGGTTGTGGCTGTCCGGCATGCCGTCATTACAGCAGAGCTTATATCCGTCATCTTCTCAAAGCGAAAGAAATGCTTGGAATGCGTCTCTGTGTTCTGCACAATCTGTATTTCTACAATCATATGATGGAAGAGATTCGTGATGCACTGGATGAAGGCAGATTTGCAGATTACAAAAAGATGCGTCTGGAAGGATTTGCAGCCGGAGAGCAGAAATAATAAAACAGTCTCTGAATTATAGACAGAAATAATACAAAATGCTGAAAAACACTTGAAGTAACAGGCATTTTTGTGTATGATAATGTATAGTGTTCCTGAAAAAAGGAATGTAAGTCAGTAAACAGGAGGAATCTTAAATGAACGAAAGTACCGCAAGCATGGGTATGATGATTTTATGGATGGTTGTAATCTTTGGAGTTATGTACTTCCTGATGATCCGTCCGCAGAAGAAAGAGCAGAAGAGACTTCAGGCAATGCTCAACAGCATGGAAGTCGGTGACAGCATTGTTACCACAGGCGGCTTCTATGGAGTGATCATCGACATGACTGAAGAAGATGTGATCGTAGAATTCGGCAATAACAAGAACTGCCGTATCCCAATGAGAAAACAGGCTATTGCAGAAGTGGAGAAGGCAGAGCAGGCATCCGCATAACTGCAAATAAGAAAGTAAGTGCTGCGTCAGATGCAGCACTTCTTTTTTTGGAAGATTTTATTTAAGGAAATGTGCTTATATCAATCTTATATCAATACGTTCTAACTTTTACGTAGTAAAGGGTTGAAAAGTATAAAAAAGTGCGTTATTATAATAACAATATTCGCAACGAAAGGACTCTGCTTAAGTTTCGTGTGATGCAGAGAGAGGAAATGAAGAAATGGAATACAAGATCGCATTGATTCCGGGAGATGGAATTGGACCGGAAATCGTCAGTGAAGCAAAAAAGGTTCTTGATAAAGTATGTGAAAAATATCATCATACATTTACTTATTCAGAGGTGCTCCTCGGTGGAGCTTCTATCGACGTTCACGGTGTCCCGCTCACAGATGAGGCAATTGCCACTGCAAAAGCTTCAGATGCAGTTCTGATGGGCTCCATCGGAGGTGACGCAAAGACATCTCCATGGTACAAATTGGAACCATCCAAACGTCCGGAGGCAGGACTTCTTGCGATTCGTAAGGCATTAAATCTCTTTGCAAACCTTCGTCCGGCATATCTTTATAAGGAACTGGAAGAAGCATGCCCGATCAAGAAAGAAGTGATCGGAGAGAACGGATTTGACATGATCATTGTTCGTGAACTGACTGGTGGTCTTTACTTTGGAGAAAGAAAAACAATCGAAGAAAACGGAGTAAAGAAAGCAATCGATACACTTTCCTATAATGAAAATGAAATTCGCCGTATTGCAATCAAAGCTTTTGACATTGCAATGAAGAGAAGAAAAAAAGTCACAAGTGTAGACAAAGCAAACGTTCTGGATTCTTCCAGACTCTGGAGAAAAGTTGTAGAAGAAGTTGCAAAGGACTATCCGGAAGTCACACTGGAGCATATGCTGGTTGATAACTGTGCAATGCAGCTGGTGCATGATCCGGCACAGTTTGATGTTATCCTGACAGAGAATATGTTCGGTGATATTTTGTCTGATGAAGCAAGTATGGTAACAGGTTCTATCGGAATGCTTTCTTCTGCAAGTCTTAACGAGACGAAATTCGGTCTGTATGAGCCAAGTCATGGATCTGCACCGGACATCGCGGGACAGAATAAAGCAAACCCGATCGCAACAATCCTTTCAGCAGCAATGCTGCTTCGTTATTCTCTGAATCTTGATGAAGAAGCAGATGCAGTAGAAGTAGCCGTACAGAAGGTACTGACAGACGGATACCGCACCGGTGATATTATGTCTGAAGGCTGCAAAAAAGTCGGAACAAAAGAAATGGGGGATCTGATCGCAGCAGCAGTATAATTGCTTTGTACAGAACAATCCGTAAGTATCGTACAGATTAAGTAAAGAGGAGATAAGAAAATGAGAAGTGACGCAGTAAAAACAGGCTCACAACAGGCACCTCATCGTTCCCTGTTTAATGCCCTTGGATTAACAAAAGAAGAAATGGAACGTCCGTTAGTCGGAATCGTAAGTTCTTATAATGAGATCGTACCTGGACATATGAATCTGGACAAGATCGTAGCAGCTGTAAAACAGGGTGTTGCAATGGCTGGTGGTACACCAATCGTATTCCCGGCAATCGCTGTTTGTGACGGTATTGCAATGGGACATGTCGGAATGAAATATTCTCTGGTAACAAGAGATCTGATCGCAGATTCTACAGAAGCAATGGCAATGGCACATCAGTTTGATGCACTGGTCATGGTTCCGAACTGTGACAAAAACGTACCTGGACTTCTGATGGCAGCTGCCAGAATCAATGTTCCTACTGTATTTGTAAGTGGCGGTCCAATGATGGCAGGTCATATCCATGGACACAAGACAAGTCTTTCCAGTATGTTTGAAGCTGTCGGATCCTATGCGGCAGGCAAGATTTCAGAAGAAGAACTGACAGAATTTGAGAACAAAACATGTCCTACATGTGGATCCTGTTCCGGTATGTACACTGCAAACTCCATGAACTGCCTGACTGAGGTTCTCGGTATGGGACTTCGTGGAAACGGAACCATTCCGGCGGTATATTCCGAACGTATCCGTCTTGCAAAACATGCAGGTATGCAGGTTATGGAAATGTACCGCAGAAACATCCGTCCGAGAGATATCATGACAAAAGAAGCAATCCTGAATGCACTGACTGTAGATATGGCACTTGGATGCTCTACCAACAGTATGCTTCATCTTCCGGCAATTGCGCATGAAGTGGGAATGGATTTTGATATCAGCTTTGCAAATGAGATCAGTGAAAAAACCCCGAATCTCTGTCATCTTGCACCGGCAGGCCCGACATATATGGAAGACCTGAATGAAGCAGGCGGTGTTTATGCAGTAATGAATGAACTGAATAAGAAGGGCCTTCTTCATACAGAATGCATGACTGTAACAGGAAAAACAGTAGGCGAAAATATTAAAAACTGTGTAAATCTCAATCCGGAAGTTATCCGTCCAATCGACAATCCATACAGTCAGACAGGTGGACTTGCAGTACTGAAAGGAAATATCGCACCAGATGGTGGCGTTGTAAAACGTTCCGCAGTTGTAGAAGAAATGATGGTTCATGAGGGACCTGCGAGAGTGTTTGACAGCGAAGATGATGCGATCAAAGCTATCAAAGGCGGTAAGATCGTAGCCGGAGATGTGGTTGTTATCCGTTATGAAGGACCAAAAGGCGGCCCGGGAATGAGAGAGATGCTGAATCCTACTTCTGCAATTGCTGGTATGGGACTTGGTTCATCGGTTGCTCTGATCACAGACGGACGTTTCAGTGGTGCATCCAGAGGTGCCTCTATTGGACATGTCTCACCAGAAGCAGCTGTAGGTGGTCCGATTGCCCTGATCGAAGAAGGAGATATCATCAGTATCAATATTCCGGAACTGAAACTGGAAGTCAAAGTTTCTGATGAAGAGATGGCAGCAAGAAAAGCAAAATGGCAGCCGCGTGAACCAAAGATCACAACCGGATATCTTGCAAGATATGCTGCAATGGTTACCTCAGGCAACAGAGGAGCAATCCTTGAAGTGCCAAAAGCAAAATAAGAGAAAAGCGATTATTTGATAAACATTAGGAGGAAATACGATGCAGCTTACAGGTGCAGAGATCATCATTGAATGCCTGAAAGAACAGAAGGTAGATACTGTTTTTGGCTATCCGGGTGGAGCAATCCTTAACGTTTATGATGCTCTCTATAAACATAGTGATGAGATTCAGCATATTCTGACATCTCATGAACAGGGTGCTTCTCATGCGGCAGACGGTTATGCCCGTGCTACTGGAAAAGTCGGGGTATGCCTGGCAACTTCAGGACCTGGGGCTACGAATCTGGTTACAGGTATTGCTACAGCTTATATGGATTCCGTTCCGGTTGTGGCAATCACGGCGAATGTTGGCAAACCACTTCTTGGAAGAGATTCTTTCCAGGAAGTAGATATTGCAGGAATCGTTATGCCGATTACAAAACACAGCTTTATTGTAAAAGACATCACAATGCTGGCAGACACACTCCGCAAGGCATTTTACATTGCCAAGAGCGGACGTCCGGGTCCGGTACTGGTTGATGTGACAAAAGATGTGACAGCAGCTACTTATGAATATTCCGTACGCCGTCCGGCTACGATCAATCGTGAAGTTGAAACGATTCGTAAGGAAGATCTTGAAACTGCTGCACAGATGATCGAAGAAGCAAAGAAACCATATATTTTCGTCGGTGGTGGTTCTGTTATTTCCGGTGCTTCCAAAGAAATCAGTGAGCTGGCACATAAGATCCAGGCACCGGTTTGCGACAGTCTTATGGGAAAAGGTGCTTTTTCAGGGGAAGATCCATTGTATACCGGAATGCTTGGTATGCATGGAACAAAGACTTCCGACCTTGGTGTAACTCAGTGTGACCTGTTGATCGTATTGGGTGCACGCTTCAGCGACCGTGTTACAGGAAATGCAAAGACATTTGCGAAACAGGCAAAGATCCTGCAGATTGATGTGGATGCGGCCGAAATTAATAAGAATGTTTTGGTAGATGCGTCAGTAATCGGAGATGTAAGAGAAGTTCTTCGCAGACTTCTTGAAATGATCCCGGAAGAACAGCATCCGGAATGGATCGAACATATTCAGGAGATGAAAGCAAAATATCCTCTGACTTATGATCATTCCCAGCTTACCGGACCATATATTATAGAGAAACTCTATGAAATCACCAAAGGTGACGCAATTATTTCAACAGATGTCGGTCAGCATCAGATGTGGTCAGCGCAGTACTTCAAGTACAAAGAACCACGTACATTCCTGACTTCCGGTGGTCTCGGAACAATGGGATACGGACTGGGAGCTGCGATTGGTGCAAAGATGGGGAGACCGGACAAAACAGTTGTCAACATTGCCGGCGATGGCTGTTTCCGAATGAACATGAATGAAATCGCGACAGCAGTACGCTGCCATAAACAGCTTTTACAGATTGTTATGAACAATCATGTGCTGGGTATGGTACGTCAGTGGCAGACCTTATTCTATGACCACAGATATTCACACACCGTTCTTGACGATGCCGTGGATTTTGTGAAAATATCTGAGGGCATGGGAGCGAAAGCATTCCGTGTCACGAAGATGGAAGAAGTAGAGCCGGCGATCCGTAAGGCACTGGCTATGGACGAACCTGTAGTACTGGATTGCTGGATCGATCAGGATCTCAGTGTATTTCCTATGGTACCTGCAGGCGCAAGTCTGAATGAAGTTTTTGATGAGGAGGATATGAAGAACAATGAGCAGAGTGTATAATTTTTCTGCAGGACCGGCTGTACTGCCGGAACTTGTGCTGAAAGAAGTAGCAGACGAGATGATGGATTACCAGGGAACTGGAATGTCCGTCATGGAGATGAGCC
>OLQA01001569.1_pt1 | contig 19643 bp, 18 predicted proteins | sample 1673151 | NCBI WGS metagenome assembly OLQA01 (sample SAMEA3136760, study PRJEB25190) | human gut metagenome | biome: human gut; feature: human-associated habitat; material: faeces | place: Austria | collected 2013 | reverse complement strand
CAGCCGCCCCAAAAGCGCGGAGACCTCGGAGCCCGCCTGTACATAGCGGAAGATGTTATCAATGAACAAAAGCACATCGCTTTTTTCCCTGTCGCGGAAATATTCCGCCATGGAAAGCCCGGTGAACGCGGCGCGCATTCTCGCGCCGGGCGATTCGTTCATCTGCCCGAACACAAGCGATGTTTTCCCGAGCACGCCCGATGCCGTCATCTCCTCCACCATTTCATTCCCCTCGCGGGAGCGCTCGCCCACGCCGATAAAGACGGAGCGACCGTTATGCTTTGTGGCAATGGTGGAAATGAGCTCCTGAATCAGCACTGTTTTGCCGACACCGGCGCCGCCGAACAGACCGATTTTTCCGCCCTTCGCATACGGGGTGAGCAGGTCGATGACCTTGATACCTGTTTGCAGCACATCGCGCACGGGGCGCTGCTCAAGCAGCGTCGGCGCGGGGGCATAAATCCCGCGGCGCGGCCCCTTGATCTCTCCCTTGCCGTCGATGGGGCGGCCGAGGGCGTCCGTTACGCGGCCGAGCGTTCCTGCGCCGACAGGTACCTGTAAGCAGGCGCCGCTTGGCTGCACGGCAAGCCCGCGGAAAAGCCCGTCGGTCGGCTGCAGGGCAATGCAGCGGCAGACGCTGCCGCGGCGATGCGCCATGACCTCAAGGGATACGGTGCCGGTTTCGGTTTGGATCGTCAGAATATCGCCCTGCCGCGGCAGGTGCCCGGGAAAGCGGACATCCACAACGGACCCGACAATTCTGACGACAACTCCTTGCATTGTTTTTTCCATAATGATTCTCCGTTTTGCTCAGCGGGATTTCTGTTCCCCATGTGCAAGTGTTTGCAGCTCTGCGGTGATGCGTTCTTTGCGCATGCGATGGTATTGCAGCGTCAGCCGACGCACCATCTCCTCACCGTTTTCCGTTGATTTTCGCATGGCAAGCATGCGGTCATACTGCATGGCATAGTCGCTGTCTGCCAATGCGCTGTAAATCTGCGCCATTACCGTTTGCGAGAGCAGCCCGGTCAGCTCCTCTCCCCCGCACGGCTCCATGGGAAGCGCCGAGGGCTCCGGCGCCGGGGAAACGGCAATGGGCAGAAGCTTTTCCACGGTTGTTTCATATATGCCGGGGCGGAGCATTTTCGTGAAGGCAAGATATACGGTATGATATTGATGCTCCAGATATTGCTTCAAAAGGTCGTCCGCAAGCATAATGGCGTCATAGGCGTGCGGCTCCTGCAGATGCGCATAGTAGTTATTCATTTTATAGCCGCTTTGCCCGAAATGCTCCACGGCGGTATAGCCCACAGCCAAAATGCGGTCAACGGACGGGTGCTGCGCCAAAAAACGATCGGCATGGCTCAAAATCGCATGATTGTAATCGCCGCACAGACCTTTGTCTGCGCTGATGACGATGAGCGCATCCTCACCGCCCGCGTGCCCGGACAAAAACGGATGCGAAAACGGCTTTGCTGCAAACAGGCGGGAGACGGCATCATGCATGGTTTCAAGATATTGCGTGCTGACGACCGAACGCCGCATGGAGCCCTCCAGCTTGGAGGAGGCGATCATCTCCATGGCGCGCGTCGTTTTTCCCGTCGCGCGGATGGCATCAATGCGGTTTTGCAGCTCTCTTGTGTTCATTGCGTCACCCCGTAGCTGTCAAATGCCGAAAGAATCTGCGCTTTTTGTGCATCGGTCATTTGCCCGCTTTGTTCGATTGCATCGACAAGGGCTGCATTGGTATCCTCAAATCGATCACAGAAAGCATCCAGCACCGCGCGCACATCGGCGGGGGCGACCGAGCCGAGCTTGTTTTCGCTCATGAGCATCAGCTCCGTAGCCATTTTGCAAACGCTGCGGGGACTGTGTTCGTTTTGCTTGAGCAGCTCTGTCAGGCGCTCGCCGCGCAGAAGCGTTGCTTTTGCGCCTGCTTCGAGATCGGCGCCGAACTGGCTGAATTGCGCAATTTCGCGGTAATGCGCCAATTCCAGCCGAATTTTTCCGGATACGGCACGAATCGCGGGATACTGCGCGCTGCCGCCCACGCGGGAAACGGAAAGCCCGACATTTACGGCAGGGCGCACGCCGCTGTGAAACAGCTCGCTTTCAAGATAAATCTGCCCGTCGGTGATGGAGATGATATTGGTCGGCACATAGGCGGAAATATCGCCGCCGAGCGTTTCAACAATAGGAAGCGCCGTCAGCGAGCCGCCGCCGAGCGCATCGGAAAGCTGTGCCGCACGCTCCAAAAGGCGGGAATGAATATAGAAAATATCACCCGGATATGCTTCGCGACCGCTTGGACGCCCAAGCAGCAGGGAAATGGCGCGATATGCCACGGCATGCTTGGAAAGATCATCGTAGACGATCAGCGCATCGCGCCCGGTATAGCAGAAATGCTCCGCAACGGCGGTGCCGGTGTACGGCGCGATATACTGCATCGGGGCGCTTTGCCCCGCAGTGGAGCAGACGACGGTGGTATAAGAAAGCGCGCCGTGCGCCGCAAGCGTATCGATGATCTGCCGCACGGTGGAAAGCTTTTGCCCGATTGCGACATAGACGCAGGCAACGCCTTTGCCCTTTTGCGAAAGAATGGCATCCACGGCAACGGTGGTTTTTCCGGTTTGCCGGTCACCGATGATCAGCTCGCGCTGACCGCGCCCGATCGGGATCATGCTGTCGATGGCGGTGATACCGGTAAACAGCGGGCGGCTGACCTTTTTCCTGCCGAAAACATCGGGCGCGGGAAATTCAATGGGGCGCTCCGTGTCGGCATGCAGCGCGCCTTTTCCGTCCAAAGGATTTCCGAGCGGGTCGATCACGCGGCCGAGCAACGTATCCCCGCAGGGAACACCGATGATTTTTCCGGTGCAGCGCGCAATATCTCCCTGCGAAACCTCATCCGCATCGGAAAGCAGAATCGCACCGACGCAATCCTCTTCCAGGTTCATTACAAGCGCATGGGCATGCTCGCCGAGCAGGATCAGCTCTCCGCAGCGTACCGCGGGAAGCCCCTGTACGGTCACAACGCCGTCTGCACAGGCAATCACACGCCCTGCGGATACCGCCGGAGTGAGGTTTTCCTCAATGCTGCCCAGCGCCTGCTTAAATTCATCGGTTAAAACACGCAAATCAAGACCCATGGCTGTCCTCCTGTGCCTGCACGGTGTGCAGAAGCTTTGCCCTGACGGCGCCCAGACGCCCGAGTACGGTGCCGTCAATCATGGTGCCGTTGTCAAAGATGCGGATCCCGCCGATGAGCGCCTCGTCCACAAGGCATTCCAGCGTATAATCCGCCCCATAGCGTGCGGCGCATGCCGCATGCAGCTTGGCAAGGCGCGCATCCGAAAGCGGTGCCGCGGTGACGACGGTGACGGAATGTGTTTTTGCTTCCATGGGCTGCCTCACTTTGCGCTTGTCCACGCGCGAAGCGCATCGTCAATCAATGCATCCTCCGCGGCAGGATCCAGTTCTTTTTCCAGCACGGAAGAGGCAATTTTTACGCTGAGCTCCGCAAGCTCCGAACGGGCATTTTCCAGCGCCCCGGCACGGATATCTTTTGCGTCCTGTTCCGCTTTTGCGCGGATTGCGGAAGCTTCTTCCTTTGCCTGCTGCAGCAATGCGGCGGCTTTTTCCTCCGCTTCCTTTTGCATGCGGCTGCAATCTGCGGCGGCGCGCTCCTGCGCCTGTTGCTCAAGCGCTTTTGCATGGCTGAGAATATCCTGCTGCTGCTCCGCCTTCTGCGCAAGATCCGCCTCTTTCTTTGCAATATCATCGTGCCGCTTGTTCAGGAAACGGCGCACGGGGGTATACAGCAGAAGTCCGAGCCCTGCAAACAGGATCACGAAATTCAGCATGTGCAAAAGAATTTGTTGAAAATCAATATTTAACGGCATTGCTTTGCCCTTTCTGTTTGAACGGTTGAAAAACTCAGAGAACAAATACGATCAGGATTGCAACGATGAGGGCATAAATGATTGCCGTCTCGATAAAGACCAGACCGAGCATCATGCCCGAACGGATGGAATCGCCCGCTTCCGGCTGGCGCGCAATGGAGGAAACCGTTTTCATAATCACAAGACCCATTGCAAGCGCGCCGACGGCTGCTGCGACGGCGATGACAATGCCGGCAGACCATGCTTTTGCGCTTTTCAGCGTTGTCTCGGCAGCGGCGGTGCTTGCCGCGGAATCGGCTGCGCCTTCCGTCTCGGACTGGGCTGTGGCGGCAGGTGCCGTGGGCTCCTCATTTTCAGCGGATGCCGCAAGTGTGCACACGGAAAGAATCAGTGCCAAAAGGGTGAGAAGGGCGACAAGACGCGATTTGATGTGTTTCATTGATTTGTACCTGCCTTTTGTAATTTCTTTTTTTCTTTTTTGGGTTTCTCGGTATGCGGTGCGGTTGCTTCGCCGTAAAACATGGCGGTCAGCATCGTCAGCACATAAGCCTGAATCAGCGCGTGCAACAGCGTGAACAGAATGCCGACGATGACAGGAAGCACAAAGGAAAGAGATAAATAGTAGTATACAAGCTCCGTCACAAGCAGACCGCTCAGCAGCGCGCCGAACAGACGAAAGCTCATGGAAATAGGCAATGAAAAATCCTTTAAGGCATGGAAAGCGCCGCGCGGACCGTTGATGATGAGCCCGCCGAAGAGAATCACGCCGTAGGAGAAAAAGCCGAGCGCGATTGCGGCATTGATATCTGCACTGACGGCCGGCAAAGAAACGGATTCTCCGCTTTTTGCAACGACCTGCAGCCCAAGCAGCTCAAAGCAGGTGCCGCAGAAGATGTAAACGCCGGCGCTGAAGCAATAGGCGCCGATAAAGCCCTGATGGGCGGGGCTGTTTTGCCGCGCGAGCTTTTCAAACAGCTCTGTGAGCGCCTCAATGCAGTTTTGCAGCTTTCTCGGGACGAGTTCAAAATGCGGAATGACAAACAGCCGCAAAAGCAGCGCAAGAAAGAGCAGGGCAGCCGTCAGAATCAGCCCGGAGAGCACGGAGGGGTTGACGGACAGACCGAAGAGATCGATCTTGTCGCCCTCATGCAAAACGGCGTCCCGCATGAGCTGCCCGACCGGTTCTTTTTCTCTGCCGCCGATCAGCACGCCGCTGATGGCGAGCACCACGCAGACAAGCCCGATCACCGAGAGAAAAATGCCCTTTTTTGAAAGTCTCTTTTTTGTTTTTGTTGTATTTTCTTTGGAGTTCAAGGGTGTATGCTTCCTTTCCAAGGAATGCGCGCAAAAAGCACGGCATTCCTTTTCCGATACCGCGTTTATTGTACCCATTTCGACAGAAAAATAAAGGTATAAATTGTAGTTGGAATATGTCAGAAATATGAACATGAAATGGGCAAAACTGCAAGAAAAAGAGCCGCCGCGCATGTTTCCTGCGCGACGGCTTTACCCGATCAATTCAGATTGCTCTTGTAATCTTGTTGGAACGGAGACAACGAGAACAAACATAAACGGTTTTCGGAGTACCGTTTACCACGGCTTTGACTCTTCTGATATTGGGCTTCCATGTTCTGTTGGTTTTTCTGTGGGAGTGGGACACATTGTTACCGAACACAACACCTTTTCCGCAAACACTGCATTTTGCCATGACAGCCACACCTCCTGTACTGAACTTTTTCGCTCCGCCCGCCGTTTTGACGGGGGGGAATGCAAACATATAAACCGTCCGAGTCGGACACGAGTGTTATTGTATCACAAATCCTTGGGGAAATCAAGAGCTTTTTTTACATTTTTCAAAAAATCCGCTTCGTTGGACGGAAAATCGGGAAATTCCCGCAAAAACCAGATGTGCGCGGGCGGGGCAAAGAAAAGCCGACCGGAAAGATAGCCGAAAAAGTGCTCCGGCGGCAGTGAAAACCGCAGGCATGCGGCATACAGCGCCTGCGATTTATAGCCGAGCGCGCGGTCCGCTTTGTTTACGGCGTATTTTCCGTCTCCCAGCAGCGGCATGCCCGCATTTGCAAACTGCGCGCGGATCTGGTGCGTTCGCCCGGTGATAAGCCGCACAAGCAGCAGGGAAAGCGTTTCGTTTTTTGCAAGCGTGCAATATTGCGTCAGGGCAAGCTTTGCGCCCTTTTGCGGCATTTTTGATAAGAACACGCGCTTTTGCTGTGCGTCCTTGCGCAGATAATCCCGCAGCGTTCCACAGCACGGCGCGGCAGCACCGTGCACGGCGCAAAGATAGAATTTTTCAAGGCCTTCTTTCTCGCGGATCACAAGATTCATCTGCCGCAGAGCCTCCGCATTTTTTGCCGCAAGGACAAGCCCGGCGGTATTGCGGTCAATGCGGTTACACAGCGCGGGCACAAACGATTGCTCCGCGGCGGGGTCATATTCGCCCCGCTCATGCAGATATGCCTTGATATGATCGATCAGGGTATCGGCATTTTCCGCGCCGTCTCCGTCTCCCGCGTGGCAAAGCTGTCCCGCGGGCTTTTCCGCGATCAGAAGATTTTCATCCTCATAAATCACACAGACACGCGCCTTTTTATGTGCAAAGGCATCGGCGGCGCTCGGCGCCCGGAAAAACTCATCGCGGATATAAAGGGTGAGCACATCGCCGCGGCAAAGCCGGCGCTCTCCGCTCTTGCAGTGCTCGCCGTTGATGCGCACACGCTTTTCGCGCAGATACCGATACATCAGCGCCTGCGGCAGTGCGGGCATGAATTTTTGCAGAAATTTATCCAGCCGCTGCCCGCCGTCGTTTGCCGAAATTGTGATCTGCCGCATGCATTCACCTCGCGCCGCTTCAGTCTGCGGCGGTTTCTTCCTCTGTTTTGGTTACGGCGATATTCAGCTCCTGCAGTGCATTTTGATCGGGCAGGGAGGGCGCGCCGCTCATCAGTTCGCTTGCGTTCTGCACCTTGGGGAATGCAATTACATTGCGGATATCGTCCGTTTTGAGCAAAAGCATCACAAGGCGATCCAGCCCGAACGCCATGCCGCCGTGCGGCGGAACGCCGTACCGGAAGGCATTGAGCAGAAAACCGAATTTTTCGTTTCGCTCCGCCTCGCTCATGCCGAGCACTTCAAACATTTTATTCTGAATTTCGGGAGAATGAATCCGAATGGAGCCGCCGCCCGCCTCATAGCCGTTGATCACGATATCGTAAGCCTTTGCGCGCACGCGGGCGGGGTCGGTGTCCATATAGGGCAGGTCCTCGTCCATGGGCGCGGTGAAGGGGTGGTGCATCGCGTAGTAGCGGTTTTCCTCTTCGTCGTATTCATAAAGCGGAAATTCGGTGACCCAAAGCAGCTTGTATTCATTCGGATCGCAAAGGTCAAGCCGGCGGGCAAGCTCGCAGCGCAGCGCGCCGAGCGCATCGAAAACAACCTTGTTTTTATCCGCAACGAGGAAGCAGATATCGCCGTCCTTCAGGGCAAGGCGCGCAGCGACCGCCTGCATTTCTTCCTCGCTGAGGAATTTGGCAAAGGAAGAGGAAGCCTCGCCGTCAGCGCTCTTCCACCAGGCAAGCCCTTTGGCGCGATACGATTTTACAAATTCTGTGAGCGCATCGATCTCCTTGCGGGAGAAGCGCTTTGCCGCGCCCTCGGCTTTCACGGCGCGCACGGAGCCGCCCTTTGCCAGCGTATCGGCAAAGACACGGAACGAGCAGCCGCGCAGCACATCGGAAAGGTCGCACAGCTCCATGCCGAAGCGCAGATCGGGCTTATCGGAGCCGAAGCGCTCCATCGCCTCTTTCCAGGGCATTCTCTGCAGCGGCAGGGAAAGCTCGATGCCGAGAAATTCGGAGAAGAGCTTTTTCAAAAAGCCCTCGTTCACGGCGATGACGTCATCCTCGGTCACAAAGGACATTTCAAGGTCGATCTGTGTGAACTCCGGCTGGCGGTCCGCGCGCAGGTCTTCGTCGCGGAAGCAGCGGGCAATCTGCATATAGCGGTCATAGCCCGAAAGCATCAAAAGCTGCTTGTAAAGCTGCGGGGACTGCGGCAGCGCATAAAACTTGCCGGGGTGAATGCGGCTGGGCACAAGATAATCGCGCGCGCCCTCGGGCGTCGGCTTGATCAGACACGGCGTTTCGATTTCCAAAAAGCCGTTGTCGTCATAATAATCGTGTGCGATTTTGACAATGCGGTGGCGCGCGATAAGGTTGCGCGTCATATCCGGGCGGCGCAGATCGAGATAGCGGTATTTCAGCCGCAGCTCGGCGCGCACGTCGCTGTTTTCTTCAATTTCAAAAGGCGGCGTTTGTGCCGCAGAGAGAATTTTCAGCTCCGAAACGGCGATTTCGATTTCGCCCGTTGGCAGATTTTTGTTGATTGCGCCTTCCCCGCGGGGGCGCACCTTGCCCTTTGCCAAAAGGACATATTCCGCACGCACGGTAAATGCCTTTGCAAACACATCCTTTTCCGTATCCGGGTCAAATGCCAGCTGAATGATGCCGCTGCGGTCGCGCAGATCGATAAAAATCAGGCTGCCGAGGTCCCGCTGCCGCTGGCACCAGCCCATCACGGTTACTTCTTTGCCGATATCCGCTTTGCAAAGCTGTGCGCAATAACAGCTGCGGTTGTCGTTCTTGGAAAGTAGCTCTGCCATAGTTTTCACACCATGCCTTTCTGTTTGAATCGCCTCAGCGGCGCTTTGTTAAAATTTCGCCGCATCGTGCGCATTGCGCCGCGGCGGGGGCATTTTCCGTACCGCAAACCGGGCAGACGACTTTTTGCGCCGTGCGGCGTTTTTTTGTTTTCCGCTTCGGGTTTTGTTCCTCCTGCGCGCGGCTGAGCAGTCGGCGATATTCGTGGGAGACATGGCAAAGCTGCAAAAACAGCTTGTCCGTCAGCACGGTTTTTTGCGCGTCCTCCACATAGGAGAGCAGCTGCTTTGCCCCGAGCAGCGGGTTGATCAGGCCGCGCTTGAGCACAAAAATCAGCATCAGCGATAAGATCACGGCGTAGTAGGAGTAGGCGGAAAGTCCGATTGCGCCGAACAGCGCGATCATGCCAACGGAGAGCAGCGTGGTCGGCAGAATGATGAGCAGCGCCTCCAGGGTAACGATTTCGGTTGCATCCTTGGTCAGGCGGCGCCAGTTGTAGGCATAAACGGCGACCCCGTCCGACATTGCCTGAAACAGCGGCATATCATGGCACCAAAAGCTGTACCCGATGCAGGCGTTGCGCACAAAGCGCAGATAAAGATGCTGCAAAAACTTGCCCGCCGTGACCAAAAGCCCCATGCCGGGCATATCGCCCGCAGGGTCGCTCACGCGCTCAAAATAGCTTTGCAGCTGGCGAATCGCGCGGGAGGCATTTTCTCTGGCATCGCGATATTCCTCATAGGAGGAAAAACGGTATTTTGCAAGGTTGCGCGCCGCCAGGACCGGGTCCTGATAAATGCGGTTTTCGGTGATGCGCATGGTCATAAGCCCGATTGCGCCCGCTTCAAGGCGCCAGCCGATGTTTTTCCAATAGAAGTATGCAACAAAGGCGCATACAATAATCCAAACCAATGCAAGCAGGATGGCGATCCATACCGAAGCCAGGGAACCAAGCCCGACGGATACGGCGAAGAGCCCCGTGAACAGGGCGACAAGAGCAAGCTCCCACAAAAGGCCCTGCCGAAATGCGGGGGCAGCTTTGCGATAAACATCCGAAGGTCTCACAAAAACGCTCCTCTCTGTTTTACGATCGGATTTTCCGATATCCCAGTAATTATACTAAATTTTGCCCTTAATTGCAACTTGCGCCGCTTTATGTTTTCAATTTGTTCACATTTTGGCGTGCAGACAACCGAGATGAGCTTCTCTCAGTACGGATTGCCGGTTGCTTTTCCCAGAAGATAGACAAAAAATGCAGTATCTGCGTGGGGTTCTCTTGCAGTGATTTATGTAGTGTGATATAATTAAAAAAACAAGAAAGATGTGAAATACCGGACAACGGAGGGAACGAATGAAACGGACTTGGAATTTGGTATTCTGCGGGATTTTGGCACTTCTTTTTTCACTGATCGGCGCGTTTGCGGCCGAGAAAAGCGAGTTGCTTTTCACGGATGTGAAAAGCGGCGCATGGTATGAAAGTGCCGTGCAGTATGTCTTTGAGCAGGAGCTGTTCGCCGGCACTTCAGCCACAACATTTTCACCCGATGCCGATATGACGCGGGCAATGCTTGTCAGCGTTTTATGGCGGCAGGAGGGCAAGCCGCAGCCTCAAAAAATAATGACGATCGGAGGCGGACAGCGGCCGCACCCGTTTTCCGATGTGCAAACGGGCACCTGGTACAGCGATGCGGTGTGGTGGGCGGAGCAAAACAATATTGTCAGCGGCATGGGCGACGGAATTTTTGCGCCGAATGACCCCGTCACGCGGGAACAGATGGCGTCTATTCTGATGCGCTATACGAAGTATTGCGGCATTGAAACAAAAAGCGAGAGCTCGCTTTTGTCGTTTGCCGACGCCGCTGTCGTTTCCCCCTGGGCGAGAAAAGCCATGATGTGGGCAACCGATGTAAAAATTATTTCCGGCATCCCGGGCGAGGGGACCGTCTTTTTGCAGCCGCAGGGCAAAGCAACGCGCGCTCAGGTTGCGTCCATGCAAATGCGGCTGATCAAATCCGTGATTTATGCACCCGCAAAAGGGCTTTTATTCCGCTATGAAAACGGCGGCTACACGGTGGCGGGGCGCGGCAGATGCGAATCAAAAATCATCGTGATTCCGCAGACGCATGAGGGCGCGCCGGTCACGGCGATTGCGGAAAAAGCTTTTCAGGGAGATGGAGCTCTTTGCCGACTGGTGATTCCCGGCAGTGTGAAAACAATTCGGAAAGCCTCCTTTTACGGGTGCGATTCTTTGCGCGGGGTTACGCTGGAAGAAGGAATTCTGCAGATCGGTGACGGAGCCTTCGGCGGCTGTCGGACCCTGGAATCGCTCGTGGTGCCCCACAGTGTGGAAACCTTTGATTTCAGCTGCGTGAGAGAAAGCGGGCTGCGTTCCCTGGTGCTTCACGGCGGAAGCGAGATTATGCAGGAGGAATCCGCTTCGCTTTCCGAATTGGAGTATTTGGATCTCGGAGATCGGGTCAGAGCATTGGACGGCAAATTTACGTACATCAAAACGCTTTCGCATCTGCGCATCGGGAAAAATTTGGAACGGCTCAATCAGAATTATTTTTCCAGACGACAAAACGGCTGCGTGATTGAGGTGGACACGGAAAACCCCGTGTTTGTCATGAAAAACGGCTGCCTGATCAATACTGTGAACCAGACGCTTGTTTACGGTACGGAAAACAGTGTGATCCCGTCGGACGGCTCTGTGCAGATCATCGGGGAAAGCGCTTTTTCCCATGTGAGCGGGATTGAGCGCATTGAAATTCCGGCAAGCATTCATACGATCAAACAGTTTGCTTTTACCGATTCTTCTTTCACGGAGCTGACAATTCCCGGTACGGTAAAAACGCTTGAATTCCGCGCGTTTTCCGGCACTGCGGCGCTGAAAAAGGTGATATTGGAAGAGGGAATCACAAAAATTCCGGCGGAGGCCTTTTATTGGAATAAAGCCCTGACTGAGATCTCTTTGCCGAGCACCCTGCGCTGTGTCGATATGGACGCATTTGGCGGCTGCGACGCGCTGCAGCCGCGCACAATTCTTGACGGCATATGGTATCTCGGAAATGCGGAAAATCCGAATCTTGTTCTTTGGAAAGCAGAGGGGGTCAAGGGTGCGGTAACCGTGGCGCAGGGAACAAAAGTGATTATGGACAGGGTGTTTTGGGATAATTTGTTCCTAACCGAAATCTTTTTCCCCGATTCTCTTTTGCAAATCGGGTATGGAGCATTTTATGGTTGTTCTGCAATGAGCAGGGCGACGGGTGCAACCCGCCTTGAAGTAATCGGCGGCTTAGCGTTTCACTCTTGCGGAAACCTGAAGTATTTTGTGATTCCGGATACGGTCCGCTATATCGGGGAAGGAGCGTTTTACAGGTTTGATAAAAGGCAAAATCTGTATTTTGAAGCGGCTCCCGCTGCCGTTTTTTCGTCGGAGTGGGATAAACAATGCCTGGCAAACAAATACATCGGCATCGGAGAAACATGGGAATACCGAGACGGAATCCCGCAGGTAAAATAAAACGGAAAAAATTGTTCCCGCCTCTTGCCAAGGGGCAGGGGGTGTGCTATAATCGGATGAGAAAGTGCAGGCAGTGCAAAGAAAGGCAGGAATACAATATGGATCGTAAACTCAGAGTCGGTATTGTCGGTACCGGCGGAATCAGCCAATATCATATGATGGGCTATCAGGCTTTGCCGGATACGGTCGAGGTGGTCGCATGCTGCGATATCGACGGCGAAAAGGCAAAGAAATATGCGGAAAAATACGGCATTCCCGCGGTTTATACCGATTGCCGCGAAATGTATCAAAAAGAAAATCTGGATGCAATCAGCGTAACGACCTGGAACAGCGCGCATTGCGACCCGACGATTGAAGCGCTCGAGGCAGGCATCAACGTTCTTTGCGAAAAGCCTATGGCGCTCAACGCTGCGCAGGCACAGAAAATGCTGGACACCGCAAAGCGCACGGGCAAGCTGCTTGAGGTCGGTTTTGTCCGCCGCTTCGGCAAGGATGCCGAGGCTATCAAAAAATGCATCGACGCAGGCCTGCTCGGCGATATTTATTATGCAAAGGCCGTTTATCTGCGCCGCAGAGGCTGCCCGGGCGGTTGGTTCGGCGATAAGGCGTTTTCCGGCGGCGGTCCGCTGATTGACCTCGGCGTGCATGTGATGGACCTGGTGCGCTATCTTTCCGGCAGCCCTATGCCTATCAGCGCTTTCGGCTCCACCTTCTCCGGGCTTCCCCTTGGGGACGATCTGGATCCCAAGGCATGGTTTATCAAGGACGGCGGCGACCATCCGTTCAATGTCGAGGATTTCACCAGCGGCGTTGTGAAATTCGATAACGGCCTGACGCTGACGGTTGAGGCAAGCTTCAACCTTAACATTGAGGATGATTACAGCTATGTGGAGCTCTTCGGCACAAAAGCCGGCATCCGCCTTGACCCGTTCAAGGTATACACAAAGCTTTCCCCCGAGGATCAAAAGCTTCTGCCGAAAAAGGACCCCGAATTTGAATTTGAGCCGACCTTCTGCGCGGAAATTGCGCACTTTGTCGATTGCTGCCGCAACGGCACGCTATGCCGCGCCCCTGCCGAGGACGGCGTTGTGCTGATGAAGATGATCGATGCGATCTATAAGAGCGCCGAGACGGGCAAATCCGTTGACATTCACTAAATGAAAAAAGGAGAGGAATATTTGCCTCTCCTTTTCTTTTTCACTTGCGCTTTTTTGAAAAATGTGTTACAATACGGTAAGTAAAAAGACGAAAATGAAAAGGAGGCGACGGAAACGGCAAATTTCACAAAGATGCATATTAAGCAGACCTTTACAAAGCTGCTGGATGAAATGCCGCTGAGCGAGATCAGCGTGAAGCTGATTGTGGAAAATTGCGGGATCAATCGCAAATCCTTTTATTATCATTATCAGGACATCCCCTCTTTGCTGGAGGAGGTCGTAACGGAGGACACGGAGCGCGCGATCCGTTCCTGCAAAAATCTTTCCTCTTTGGAGGAATGCCTGCGCAGCATCACGGCGCATATTCTTGAAAACCGCCGTGCCATTTTGCATATTTACCGCTCCATGAGCCGCGATTCTTATGAAAAAGGACTGTTGAGGCTTTGCGATACGGTGGCAAGGCTCTATATCGGGGCGCAGGTCGGCGCGCGGGAAATTGCGCCGCAGGATAGGGCGATTCTTATCGGCATCTATCGCAGCGAGCTGTTCGGGCTGTTGCTGCACTGGCTGATGGAGGGGCTGAAAACGGATATCGACCCGTTAATCTGCCGCGCCTGCTATCTTTGCGAAAAAAGTGCCGAGGAGATGCTCGGTCGCTGCCAAATGGAATAAAGAGGTACTTTTTTTCGTCATTTTTCGTCAAGTGTCCAAAAAAGTAACAATGTCGGCATCCTGTCCGTTGTGACAGGGTGCCGTTTTTTCTATACTGTATCTGTTGAACTTGGCAAAGTGGGCACAAATTTTCTGCGCCCGAAACTTTCTTTGCAAGTGAAAGGAGGCGCACGAATGCGTTCTGTTGCACCGATGCGGATCGCAAAAATCGGCTATATTGCGATTTCCGCCCTGATGAGCGTGCTCGGCGTGATGTTGATCATTTTTCCGCAGCTCTCGATCCGCACCGTCGGGATCACCTGCGGTATTTTGTTGATTGTATTCGGCATGATCAAAATCGTCGGGTATTTTTCCAAGGATCTGTTCCGTCTGGCGTTTGAAAACGACCTTGCCGGCGGTATTTTGATGATAGCGCTGGGCAGTTGCCTGTTCTTGCACACCAAGGATACGCTTTTGTTCTTTTGCACGGTGCTCGGCATTCTGATTTTGTCCGACGGGCTGTTCAAGGTGCAGATCGCTATGGATGCAAAGCCGTTCGGCATTCGCAAATGGTGGCTGATTCTGGTCGCCGCCGTTGTGACCTGCGTGTTCGGCTGCGTTTTGATTTTCCGCCCGAGCGCAAGCCTTGCCGTGATGACGGAGCTGCTCGGCATTTCGCTGATTCTGGACGGCGTGCTTAATATCAGCACCGTGCTGACCGCCGTGAAAATCATCAATAACCAATATAAAGCGACGGCGCAGGAAAGCGTCGGCAAAAGCATCGACGATTTGGGTTGACCGTTTTTATCAAACCGTGAGGAGGGCTTTTCGATGTTTTCTTCTCTCATTGCGCGCCGGGAGGCGGTTTATGATGAAAAAGCAATTCCGGACTGCGGCGCAAAAAGCCATGTGGGGCGTCTGTTGATCACATTTTCCGCGCTGTTTGCCTTCGGGGCAAGCTGCGGATTTTTGCTTGAAACGATTTATCGCTCAACGGCGGAGCAGCATTTGGTAAAGCCGGGATTTTTGCACGGGCCGTGCGTGCCGATCTACGGATTCGGCTTTGCTCTGATTTATGTGATGAACTGTATTCGGGTGCCCCTTGCCAAAAATCCGAAGACCCGCTTTTTCCTTTCCGTGCTGCTGCAAACGCTTGCGGCGGGTGTGCTTGAATTTTTCACCGGATATTTTTATCTGCAGCGCTACGGCATCCGCCTTTGGGACTATACCGGATATTTCGGCAATATCATGGGGGTGATCTGTCCTTCGTTTTTGCTGGCATGGGCGGCGCTGTGCGCAGTATATTCGCTCTTTTTGCATCCATTTATCCGCCGCGGGCTGCATGTGTTTTTGTCAAACGGCATCTGCATTTTCTTTTTGGGCGGGTATGTCGGCATTTTACTCATTGATCTTGTGCTTTCGTTTGCGGCGATTGCGCCGTGAGCTGTGCCCGACTTTTTCAGAAATGAAAGGAGAGAGACCCCGTTGCATATTCTTACAACAATTGAGACGTATTATCTGTGGCTGATGATTTACAGCTGCATCGGCTGGATCTATGAAAGCATTCTGTGCTCCGTCGCGCAGAAAAAATGGATCAACCGCGGCTTTCTCAACGGCCCGTATTGCCCGATCTACGGCAGCGGCGCCGTGCTTGTGATTCTGATTTTAGGCAGAATTCAAAATCCCGTGCTCCTGTTTTTCCTCGGCGCGCTTGTGTGCTGCACTTTGGAGTATCTCACCTCATATTGCATGGAGAAGCTGTTTCATGCCCGCTGGTGGGACTATTCAAAGCGCAAATGCAATCTCAACGGGCGCATTTGCCTCATCGGCGCCGTGGTGTTCGGCGCGTTTTCCGTCGCGCTTGTGCTCGGGCTGCACCCGCTGGTGCGCTCTGTGACGGATCGCATTCCGCCGCTGTGGATGCATATTCTCTGTGCGGCGCTGCTTTGTATCTTTGTGACCGACCTTGTGATCACGCTACGTTCGCTCGCCTCCTTCCATACCAAAATGCAGGAGCTGGGCGCATATCTTGAGCGGGAAAGAGAAGCCGCCAAGGACAAATGGCAGGAAAGCGATGCCTATCAAAATGCCGTGCAGGTGCGCTCCGCTCTGAAAGAGCGGTTGAATTTGCAGCAGCGCCGTGTACTGCGCGCGTTCCAGACGCTGCATTTTAAAGCGCCGGACCGCGAAAAGACCCTGCAGCGTTTGCGCGATGCCGCAGCCAAGATCCGCGAAACGGAGAAAACGCTCCGTGCCGCGGCAAAGCATAAAACAAACAAAAACTGAAAAGAAGAAAAGGAGAACTATCTATGAGACCCGTAAAAATCATTACCGATTCCTGTTCCGATCTGCCGCGCGAGCTGCGGGAGCAATACGACATTGATTATGTCCGGATGAAAACCGTATATGAGGGCAAAGAGCAGTGGGCAAGCCTTGATTTTGAGTACTATACGCCAAAAGAGCTGTATGACATTATGCGCGCGGGCAACCGCATTCTGACCACACAGGTGCCGACGGATGAATTTGAGCGCGTCTTCGGCAAATATCTGGAAGAGGGCTTCGATCTTGTGTACATCGGCTGCTCCTTAAAGCAGTCAAGCTCCGTCAATACCGGCACCGTGGTTGCCAAAAAGCTTTTGGAGAGCTATCCGGATGCGAAAATTTTCTGCATCGATTCGCTCAATGCCTGCATCGGCGAGGGGATGCTCGCCATGAAGGCTGCCGGGCTGCGCGACGAGGGGCTTGACGCGCAGGCAATCCATGAAAAAATTCTTGCTATGCGCAACACCGTTAACGAATTTGTCACCGTGCATTCGCTGGATTGCCTCAAGCGCGCGGGCAGAGTGAAAGCATCCTCCGCCTTTTTCGGCAATCTCTTCGGCGTCAAGCCGATCCTTATTGCGGATGCGGAGGGGTATCAGAGTGCATTCAAAAAGGTCAAGGGCAGACAGGGTTCTTTGCAGGAGGTCGTTTCTCTGATGAAGGAGAATATCGTAAACCCGGAAGAGCAGTGCATCTATATCGTGCATGCGGACTGTGCCGAGGAAGCGGGACAGCTGCGCGAGATGGTGGAAAAGGAAATTCCCTGCAAATCGACCTATACGACCTATATCGGGCCGATCATCGGCGCGTCCGTCGGACCGGACACTATCGGGCTGTATGCCTTCGGTAAAGAAGTGACCTATCGGGGGTGAGCGCGGTGCAGACGGAACTTTTGCGCCGGCTTGATGGGCAGACCTTTTTGCGTCTGGTCGCCGGCGGTGCCGCACAGCTGCGAGCGAACGTTAAAATCGTCAACGATCTCAATGTTTTTCCGATTCCGGACGGCGATACGGGCGAAAACATGTGTCTGACGATCGGCGGGGGGCTGCATCGTGCGCAGGAAATGACGGGGGACGATCTCTGCGTTGTCAGCGAGGGGCTGGCAAGCGGTATGCTGCTCAGCGCCAGAGGCAATTCCGGCGTAATCTTATCGCAGCTGTTTGCGGGCATCGCGGCGGGGCTGCACGGCATTGCGGCAGCCGATGTATCCGAGTTTGCCGAAGCGCTGCAAAGCGGCGTGAGATATGCCTATGCTGCCGTTGTTACGCCCACGGAGGGAACCATTCTTACCGTTGCGCGTGAGGCTGCGGACTATGCGCAGGGCAAAATTCATGCGCAGACAAGCTTTTCCGAATTCGGGCAGGATTATTTCAAAGCGCTGGGTGATTCCTTGCAGCGCACGCCGGAGCTGCTTGCGGTTTTGAAAGAGGCGGGCGTAATCGACAGCGGCGGAGCGGGGCTTTACTATATAGTGGACGGCATGCTGCGAACGGCGCGCGGCGAAGAAATCGCACAGGCGGAGATGGCATTTTCCGAGCCGCGGCAGACGGTGGATTTTTCCGCATTCACCGAGGACAGCGTCATGGAATTCGGATATTGCACGGAGTTTCTTTTGCAGCTGCAGCGCAGCAAATGCGATGCGGATGCATTTGATACCGACGCGCTGATTGCCTGGCTTTCCGAGCGCGGCGATTCCATTGTTGCGTTCAAAACAGGCACGGTTGTCAAGGTGCATGTCCATACGATGCACCCCGGCGCGGTGCTGGAATATTGCCAAAATTTCGGCGAATATCTGACGGTGAAAATCGAAAACATGACGCTGCAGCACCATGAATCGACCGTGCAGAACGCTTTTGAGGCGCAATCCCCGAAGGAAAAAAAGGAGTATGCGATCGTCACCGTTGCCACGGGGCAGGGGCTTTGCGATACCTTCCGACAGCTCGGTGCCGATTTTGTGATCAAGGGCGGGCAGGGGCATAACCCGAGCACCGAGGACTTCATCGGTGCGTTTGATGCGGTTTGCGCAAAAACGATTTTTGTTCTGCCAAACAACGGCAATATTCTGCTGGCTGCAAAGCAGGCGGCGGCGCTCTACGAAGGCGCGCAGGTGATTGTTGTTCCCAGCCGTGATATCGGTCAGGGCTATGCGGCGCTTGCCATGCACTCCTATGACAGCGGCGACAGCGCCGAAATCGCGAAAGAGATGGAAGATGCCATGCAGGGTGTGCTTACCGGAGAGGTGAGCCGCTCCGTGCGGGATGCCAAGCTTGACGGGGTTGCCATCCGCGAAAACGACTATATCGGCTTTGCGGGCAAAACCATGTATGCAAGCGATGCGGATAAGGTTGAAACGGCAATGCAGCTGCTTGCAAAGCTCGGCGCCGCGCAGCATGAAATTCTGCTTGCAATTTACGGCGCAGAGGTAAGCGCACAGGAGAAAGCGGCGCTGCATGCGCGCGTGCGGAGCGCCATGCCCCGCACCGAGCTGTATGGAATCGACGGCGGGCAGGCGGTGTATGAATTTTTGCTGATTCTGCAATAAAACAAAACCAAGGGAAAAGGAGCATTGCCCATGCCGGTGGATTTTACAAAAGAAATGCGGCAGAGTTATGATATTCTTGCCCCCGATATTTTTCCGACGCATATGGAGCTGTTGTCCGAGGTTTTTCTGATGTACGGCTATCGGCTGCGCATCGTGCATTATCGGGGCAGAGAGGTCATTGATCTCGGTCTGAAATATTTACATAACGATGTGTGCTATCCGGCAATCTGCATGCTCGGGCAGCAGCTGTATGCCCTGCAAAGCGGCGATTTTGATCCGCATCATACCGCGCTGATTCAGTTTCAGACCGGCGGTGGCTGCCGTGCCTCCAATTATATTTGCCTTTTGCGCAAGGCGCTGCACCGCATGGGCATGGACGATGTCCCGGTGATTTCTCTGAGCTTCGGGGGCTATGAAAAATACAGCGGATTTAAGATCACTCCCGGCATGATTTTGTGCGGGCTGCGCTCCCTTGTGTACGGGGATATGCTCCTGTTGCTCAAAAACCAGACCATGCCCTATGAAAAAGAACCGGGGCAAACGCGCAGCTTGGAGGAAAAATGGGTGAAAAACCTTACCGGGCAGTTCCGCAAAAAGCAGGGGCTGACGGGCGCCTCCATGCGCCGCAATTTGGATGCCATGGTGCGCGATTTTGCGGCGATCCCGCTTGAAAAGAAGACGCTTTCAAAGGTCGGCATCGTCGGGGAGATTTATGTGAAATATTCGGCGCTTGGCAACAACGACCTTGAGGCGCTTTTGCATGCGCTGGGCTGCGAGGTCATGGTGCCGGGCGTGCTCGGGTTTTTCCAATATTGCTTTGCCAATGCCGATGTGGACCATGCCTATTACGGCGGCAGCGGAATCCGCCTT
>OLQA01001568.1_pt1 | contig 19644 bp, 19 predicted proteins | sample 1673151 | NCBI WGS metagenome assembly OLQA01 (sample SAMEA3136760, study PRJEB25190) | human gut metagenome | biome: human gut; feature: human-associated habitat; material: faeces | place: Austria | collected 2013 | reverse complement strand
CCTGGTTATGACGCTGTCAATGGTGCTTTCCCTGGTACCCATGACGGCGCTGGCAGCGGGGGGTGATTCGACAGAGCAAACCACCACGACCACAGAGGGCCAGCCCACAGGCGCTGATGTGAACAAGGGCGACCAGGAGGGCAATTCCAACGCTGGTGGCGGCAGCACTCCCACCAGCGTTGGGGGTAGCAGTGACACGTCCGACACCAATACAAATAATGGAAGCAACGAAAACGCTGGCGGAACGGAAAGCGGAGACTCTTCTACGTCTGGCACGGGTAGCACTGAAGGTGGCGACACCGAAGGCGGTAGCATTCCTTCTAGTGGCGGCACCACCTCCGAAGGTGGCGAATCTACGACAACTCCAAAACCTTCTAACAATGCTGCAAAAATCGACGGTACTGAGTATAATACTCTGGACGAAGCCATTGCGGCAGCTAAAGAGAACGATGTCATTGAACTGCTGAAAGATTGTGAGTTGACTGTTGGAACAATCAATAAAACGATTACCATCAATGGTAATGGTAAAAAGTTGACTGTTCCTAAACAGAAAAAGATTGAGAGCGGTGCTTTGGCTATCAATGCACCTGCTACATTTAATAATACTCAGTTATCTTTTGCCAATGAAAGTGACTGGAGCGTCACAATGAGCGGTGACGGCGTTTTTACATTAGATCAGAATTCTATATGTACGTTTAAAACTCATGGCCTTTACGCTGATAACAATGCAATTATTAATGTAACTGGCGGTTCAGAACTGAAATTACAAGACACAAAATATACAGCAATGATGGCAGATAGCGGATATGCATATCTGAATATCACTCAAGGTTCTTCCATTTTGGTGGATCACGCTTATGTGGGTGATGAGGTTCCGAATGGAATTAACAACTTTAAGATTAAAGTTGAAAATTCTAATATTACGGTTACTAATTGTGAAAACCAAGGCTTGGTTAGGTGCAATTTAACTTTATCTACCGAATCAGTTGCAAATCTCAGCGGCAACGAAACTGGTTATAACATGTATAGCGGAAATGCTCTTACAGTTGAAAGCGGTTGTACCATCAAATTGAATAATAATAAGTTTCGTGCGCTGATGACACAAGGAAAGAATCCAACTTATATAAAGGTTGAAGAAGGTGCAACGTTTGAAGCTACAGAAAATGGAATAAACTGGTCATCGACAGATGACACAAAAAAACATTATGCAAGTATGTCTGCTATCACGATTGGCGTATATGGATATTATGAGGCAAGGGACACAGTTCTTATTTACCGCAATGCAGATACAGTTACTTTTGAAGAAGGTGCCAACGTTAACGTTAGTAACAACTATGTCAGAGGCTTTTCTAACTTTGGAACCTTGAACATTAATAGCCAGGCAGTCATCAAGAATAACGGAACCTTGGCGAATGGTGAAGCAGAGAATGACCGTCGGGTTGCTTTGGGCGGCGGTATCTATAATGGTGGTACGGTAAATATGGCTGGTGGAGTTCAGCTATACAACAATCACTCGAACACGGCTGGCGATGACATTTACAATGAAGAGGGTGCTACGCTTACCTTTGGAACAGTTGGCGATAAGTGGATTTTGAGCGACTGCAATGATAAGATTTATGGTTGGTATGACGATTCTACTAGTAACCGTTGGAATGCCCACGATACAGAGAACCTCCACATTGTAGAGTTTGACCCTACGGTAATGAACTTTAAAGATATTTCAACCATAGAGTCTGATACGAAAAAAACTGAGAAGGAAGTTGCTCCTTTGGCGCTGAAAGCTGCACATCCCTTGCTGTATAAGGTTAGCTATGTTATGAGCGGTGAGATTCCTGAGAAGTATGAAAATAACGAACCGGAACAGAAATTCTATGCTGCGAACTCCCAATATACCATTGCTGACACGTTCCCCAACGTTTCTGGTGTAAATGATAACGGCGTAAACGGTACCTTTAGTTTCTCTGGCTGGAGCTTCACCCAGGGTGGCACACCAGTATCTGGTGAAAAGACCTTGACTGAGGATGTTACCCTCTACGGTGTGTGGACCTTCACGAAGAAGAGCAGCGGTCACCGTCCCTCTAACCCGACTGTCACCATCCCCGACGATGTGCCTACTGGTCTGGATTTGAAGAACCATTATGGCTATATCATCGGCTACCCGGTGGACTACTACACCGGCAAGCCCACCACCGACCAGACGAAGAAGCCCGTGCGGCCGGAAGGGAAGATCACCCGCGCTGAGGTGGCAACGATCTACTTCCGGATGCTGACCGACGAGAACCGGGCGGCGAACTGGAACCAGGTCAGCGGCTTCTCCGATGTGAAGAGCAGCGCTTGGTATAACAATGCGATCTCGACGCTGACCAAGGCCGGCATCTTGAAGGGGTATGAGGACGGCACGTTCCAGCCTAACGGGTACATCACCCGCGCCGAGTTTGCGACCATTGCGATCCGCTTCTTCAGCGGCGTGTATGAAGGGGAGGACCTGTTCCCGGATATTAAGGGTCACTGGGCAGAGGACTACATCAACAACGCCGCCAACAAGGGCCTGGTGAAGGGCTATGAGGACGGGACCTTCGGACCCGATCGGTATATCACCCGTGCCGAGGCCGTGACGCTGGTCAACCGGACCCTGAACCGTCACCCGCATAACGACGGCCTGCATCAGGATATGCTCCGCTGGCCCGACAACATGGACACCAGCAAGTGGTACTACGCCGACATGCAGGAAGCCACCAACTCCCACGAGCCGGACAAGAATAAGACCACGGCCGACAAGGAGTATTGGGGCAAGATGCTCCCCATCCGGGATTGGGAGGCTTTGGAGAAGGAATGGTCCAACGCCAACTCCGCACCCGGTGAGGGCGAAGTCGTGTGAGCGACAACGCAAAGATTGAAAGATTTTCTGTGAAAACAGCAAAGCCCGGCTCTCATGCAGAGCCGGGCTTTGGTTTTGCGTGGTTCTTTTTTCGGGGTGTCTTACCGCCACTCCAATTCGCCGCGGTCCAGGATGGCTTTGCCTGTTTTGGTGTTGACGAAGCGGAAGGCCGCTTTGCCCTCTTCCAGCTTCCAGAGGTGGAGCTGGACGGGGGGGTCGGGGTAGAGGACGGTCTTCATGGCCGCGAACATCCGGGTCAGCTTCTCCGGGTGGCCGGGGAAGAGCTGGGCGGTGGCCAGACGGCAGACGTAGCCATAGGCGCACAGATCATGGACGAACGGCCCGTCCAGGCCCCGGCTCACGGCAACGTCCCGGTCCACGTGGACAAGGTTCGTGTCGCCGGTGAGGCGGTAGAGCAGGTTTTGCGCCGCGCCGATGTGGTCTTCGACCACAATATCTGCTTCCCGCTCCGGGATCGGGCTGGCCCCGCGAGGCATGGGCTGGCCGCCGTAGCCGCCCAGGGTGGGGAAGAGGGTGGTGCAGCGGTTGGTGCAGAGCAGGGTGCCGCCCTCGTCAAAGACCTCGACCTGGGAGCGCACGGCCATGCCCCGGCCCTCGCCCCGGTCGAAGAGGTCGGTCAGCACATCCCGATAGACAAAGGAGCCTTTGCCCGCCGGGATGGGGCGGTGGTACAGGAACTCATAGTCCAGGTTGACGTAAGAGCGCTCCGGCCGGAGCAGCTCCTCCACCAGCACCGGGATGGCGCGGGGACGGGGGAGCTTGGGGGTTACGTTCACCGTGCCCCAATAGGGGGTGGCCCCGAAGGTGGGGATGGCCTGCATCCCGTTTTCATAGGTGTATTGTGGCTCGTCGCCCTTGGCGCCCACGGCCAGGGCGTAGAGGGCGCAGTCCCGCCAGTTGTAGGTCATGGTGCGCCATTCCGTGGCCAGGCCCCGGAGCTGGGTCTCCCGTGTGTTTTCTGCCATGGTCTTCTCCTTTTATTCTACTGAGTCTGCGGATCCTGCCGCCGTGGGGTCTGCCCCGGCGGGCTGAGTGGTGTCGTCCTGCAAAAAGGCCCGGAGGGCGTCCAACCGTTCCTCTGCCGTGGCCCGGCCCAGGTCGTAGACGGCCTGGATCCTTTCCTTGTCGTGCTCGACCCGGTGGATGTCCAGGGGGGCCTCCGGCCGGATGACAAAGACGTTGCCGAGGGCCTCCTGCTCCCGGATATAGGCGGTGGCCTCGTTGTAGACCTCGTGGCGCTTGGCCATGGTGCCCAGCAGGTTGGGGTACTGGCGGTAGACCAGGTTCATCAGGGGCATGAGCTTGTTCTTTTTCTTGACATAGTCCAGGGGCTGGGTCAGGATGACCACGTTTTTGGCGTAGCCCTGGGCCTGGATGAATTTCAGGGGGATCGAGTCGGCGATGCCGCCGTCGAGCAGGTTCCGGTTGCCCACGGAGACGATCTGAGACGCCAGGGGCATGGAGGCGGAGGCCCGAAGCCAGTCCAGGTCCTCGTGGTCACCCGTCAAGCAGTTGTGGTAGACGGCCCGGCCGGAGCGGACGTCGGTCCCCACGACGTAGAAGTCCATGGGGGAGTTGGCATAGGCCTCCCTGTCAAAGACATCCAGCTCGTCCGGGATCTGCCGGTAGCAGAAGTCCGCCCCGAAGAGATCACCGGTCTTGATCCGAGAGCGCATGCTGCAATATCTTGGGTCCTGGCAAAAGGCCAGGTTGTAGCGCAGCACCCGCCCGATCTGGTGGGATTTATAGTTGCAGCCGAACACGGCCCCCGCCGAGACGCCAACGGCCCCGTCAAAGACGATGTTCTGCTCCATCATCACGTCGATGACGCCCGCGGTGAACAAGCCCCGCATGGCGCCGCCTTCCATCACCAATCCGTGCTTCATGGGTATCTTCCTTTCTGTGCGCGAATTTCTTTCTTATCCTAGCACCAACCTGCGGATTTGTAAAGCAGGGTGAAACTTCGTTTGTCGTAGTCGATGAGGCCCTCGGCCTTCATGTGGGCCAGCTCGCGGGTCATGGCGGAGCGGTCGGTGCAGAGGTATTCGGCCAGGGCCACGCGGCCCATGGGGATGGTGAAGGTCCTGCTGCCTGCGGCCTCGGCCTGGCGGCTGAGGTAGGTCAGGAGCTTTTCCCGGATGGTGGAGCGGGAGACGACCTCCAGCTTTTCCACCAGGGCCAGGTTTTTCTCTGCGATCAGCTCCACCATGTTCTCGATCATCCGGTGGTGGAAGCGGCAGACCAGCTTGCAGGCGTGCAGAATGCGGTCGTAGTCCAGCAGCAGCACCCGGCAGTGGGTCCGGGCCTGGTAGGCGATGGTCCGGCGGCGGGCCTTGACGCAGGTGTAGCTCTCCCCGAAGAGGCTCCCCACCGGCAGGACGCTGAGCAGGGATTTCTTGCCGAAGAGGTCTTCGCTGATCATCTCCACCTCGCCCTCCAGCACCACCCCCATGAGGGGATGGACCTCCGGCGTGCGCATGATGAAGTCCCCCCGGCGGGGAGAAATTTCCCGGGCGCTGAGACAGCCCAGCATGGCCGTCAGGTCTTCCTCTGAGATGCCCCGGAAGAGGGGGCAGCTCTGCCGCAGTGCGTTTACGTCCATGGTGTACACCTCCCATTGCGTTCATTGTAAAATAGTTTGAGAAATGATGCAACTGCAACAGCCGATTTTTTGGATTTTTGTTATACTAAGCTTATTCAAACACGGAACAAAGGAGGAACTTTTTCATGGAACACAAGATGCACAAGGCCGAGCGGCAGCTTTCCGACGCCGATACCATGGCCATTCTGAAGAAGGGCGACCACGGCACCCTGTCCGTCCAGGGCGACGACGGCTACCCCTATGCCACCCCCATCAACTACATCATCGTGGACGATAAGCTGTACATCCACTCCGCGCCCTATGGGTACAAGATCGAGTGCCTGAAGCGGGACCCCAAGTGCTGCTTCTCCGCCATCATCTCCGCCGAGATCATCCCCAGCAAGATCACGGCGGCCTTTGAGAGCGTGGTCATGACCGGCACCGCCGTTTTCGTGGAGGACCGCGCCGAGAAGCAGGCGGCCCTGGAGGCCTTTGTCACCCAGAAGCACCATGGGTATGAGGAGATCGGCTTCAAGATGATCGAGAAGATGTTCGACAAGACCGCGCTGCTGCGGATCGACCCCATCTCTACCACGGGCAAGGCGTATAAGGGCTGAGGTATAAAGGATGAGGTGGTACGGGCGGGCCGCAGGGGTCTGCGGCCCCTACGGAGTTTTTCGGTACCTGAATAGAAAGACCGCTTGGGTCAGCACCGGGTTTGGACGGTGCTTGCCGAAGCGGTCTTTGTTTGCCAGAGTATGAGATCAAATATGCAGGATGGCGCGGGCGACCTGGAGATAGATGATCAGGGTCACCACGTCCACCACGGTGGAAATGAAGGGGCTGGCCATGACGGCAGGGTCCAGATGGATCCGCTCGGCCAGCAAGGGCAGCAGGCTGCCGACGGTCTTGGCACACAGGACGGTGAAGACCATGGTCAGGCAGATGACGAAGGCGACCGTTGCGGTCACGCCGGTGTTGTGCAGCAGGATGCGGTCCACGGTCATGAGCTTCACAAAGTTGCAGGCGGCCAGGGTGACGCCGCACATCACCGCCACCCGGATCTCTTTCCAGATGACTTGTAACGTGTCGGAAAACTCGACCTCGCCCAGGGACAGGCCACGGATCACGGCGGTGGAAGCCTGGGTACCGCTGTTACCGCCGGTACCCGTCAGCATGGGGATGAAGGCGGTCAGGGCGGTGCAGGCGGCCAGGGACGTCTCGTAGCTGGTCAGGACCATGCTGGTCAGGGTGGCGGAGAGCATCAGCACCAGCAGCCAGGGCACGCGGGACTTCCAGGTCTCTAAAATGCCCGTCCGCAGGTAGGGCTTGTCGGAGGGGGCCATACCGGCCATCTTTTCAAAGTCCTCCGTGGTCTCTTCCTGCAAGACGTCGATGGCGTCGTCGACGGTGACGATACCGACGAGCCGATTTTCCTGGTCCACCACGGGCAAGGCGCTAAAGTCGTACTTGGTGAACATCTGGGCCACGCTCTCCTGGTCCTCCAGGGTGTTGGCGGAGATGACGTTGGACTCCATGATGTCCTCAATGACATCGTCGTCATCAGCCAGGATCAGGGTCCGCATGGAAATCATACCGATGAGCTTTCGGTTGGTCTCGGTGACGTAGCAGGTGTAGATCGTCTCCTTGTCCACACCCACGCGGCGGATGCGCTTGATGGCTTCCTCCACGGTCATGTTGGGCCGGAGACTTACGTACTCCGTGGTCATGATGCTCCCGGCGCTGTCGTCGGGATACTTTAGAATTTCGTTGATCATCTTGCGCATCTCAGGGTCAGCCTGCTTTAAGATGCGCTTGACGACGTTGGCGGGCATCTCTTCCACGATGTCCACGGCGTCATCGACGTATAGCTCGTCGACGACGTCCTTCAGCTCGTTGTCGGAAAAGCCCTGGATCAGCAGCTCCTGCGTCTCCGGGTCCATCTCAACGAACGTCTCTGCGGCCAGCTCTTTGGGCAGCAGCCGAAAGAGCAGGGGCAGCTTGTCCTGGGGCATATCCTCGAAGATGGCGGCCACGTCCACCGCGTTCATCGTCACGAGAATGTCCCGCAGGGTGGTGTATTTTTTGCCCTCCACCAGGGCCGCCAGGGTGTCCCCCAGCGTGACAATGGTTCTCTCTGCCATTGGCATCTCCTCCCTTGCGTTTCAAGGCGCTGGCACAGCGCCCAGTTTCTGAGCAGGAGTAAGACACGCGGCAGACCGGTATCTCATTTAGAGCGGACAAGGGGACGCCGGTCGTTCCGGCCCCTCTGTCTGGGTGCAACTTCGGCCTGCCAAAGTGCCGTTACTACCGCCTGCGTCCATTGTGTTTCACCTCACTTGTCCGTTGGATTCGTTGTCGTTGGGCCTTTTCCTTCCAAGGCCATTCCTTATTATAGAGATGCCCGGAATTTTTGTCAACCGGAATCCCAGGCATCTTGCAGGAAATTCGTCATTTTTATAGGGGTCATCCCTTGCCTTTTTTTCGGGTGTCTGCTATTCTTTGGGGGAAATGTTCCAAGCTGTCAAACCCTGGAAAGGAGATCCGATGAAACGTATCTTTGCTTTGCTTTTGACCCTAGCCATGCTGGCCTCCTCCGGTGCGGCGCTGGCGGCGGGGAGTTACACTGACGTGCCCGACAGCCACTGGGCAGCGGCCTCCATTCAGTCGGCCAAGACCTACGGCCTCATGTCCGGCATGACGAGCAATACCTTCGGCCTGGGCCAGACGATCACCCGCGCCCAGTTCGTCACCGTGACTGCCCGGATGCTGGGCTGGGACACGAAGACAACGACCGCCTCCGGCTTTACGGATACCAAGGGCCACTGGGCGGAAGGGGCCATTTCCGCCGCCGTCCAGCACGGTGCCCTGGACAAAGGGGGAAGCTTCCGCCCCGATGCTGCCATCAGCCGCGAGGACATGGCGGTGATCCTGGTCCGCGCCTTGGGCTACCAGTCCGTGGCGGAGAAGGCCGCCGGCTATGCGCTCCCCTTCACCGATGTGAAGAACAACAAGGGCTATGTCACCGTGGCTTATGACATCGGCCTGACCAACGGCGTTTCCGCCACCCAGTTTGCCCCCGCCGCTTCCGCCACCAGGGAGCAGGCGGCCACGATGCTGGTCCGCATCTATGAAAAATACACGGCCAAGACCAGCTGGCTCCACGGCTTCTATGCCATCTCGTCTTACAGTCAGATCGGCCTGACCCAGAGCATGGACGCCGTCAGCCTGGGGTGGAGCCGGATGACTTACGCCGCCGACACCGGGGCTGTGCTGCACACGACGACCTCCGGCGGCAATGTCTACGCCATTCCCTCCGGCTATGCCGACGCGGTAAAGCAGCTGCAAGCCAACGGCTGCCAGCTGAACCTGTCCGTCTTCATGGACAACCACGGCGGGGCGTTGGCCGTGATGCTGGCGGATAGCAACGGGAGAAGCCAGGCGGTCCAGGCCATTCTCACCGAAGCCACCCGGACCTATGCGGACCTGGGCAGTTCACCGTACACCGGCGTGACCATCGACTTTGAGGGGCTGGCTGGCAGCACCAACCAGGCCAATTTCACGGCATTTTTGCAGGCGCTCTCCCGGCAGCTCCAGGCGAAGAACCTGCGTTTGGCGGTGGCCGTCATGCCTGCCACGGCGGACGGGGCCTATTACAACGGCTATGACTACCGCGCCATCGGCGACCTGGCGGACAAAGTCATCTTGATGGCCCACGACTACCAGCCCTCCAAATTGACCGGCTACACGGGCACGACCTATTATAAGAACGCGGCCCTTACGCCGTTCCAGTCGGTCTATGATTCTCTCCGGGTGGCCACCGATCCCAACACCGGCGTGCAGGACACGAGTAAGCTGGCCCTGGCCATCAGCTCCGCTGCCAATGCCTGGCAGGTGGATGCCAATGGGAAGCTCGTCTCGGAGACGCCGACCTTCCCCACGGCGTCTACGCTGCTGACCCGGATGAAGGGTGGCGCGACCATGGGCTGGTCGGATACTTACCGGAACCCCTACCTGACCTACCAGACCGAGGACGGAAAGCACTGGTTCGTCTGGTATGAGGACAGCCGCAGCGTGGGCGAAAAGGTCCGGCTGGCCAAGCTCTTCGGTGTGACCTCCGTCTCCCTGTGGCGGCTGGGGAATCTCCCAGCGGACAGCACGGACGGACTCTATTATAATGTATTGTCCGCCTGCCAGTAAAACACACGACCAAGACCCAAAGAACGGCCTGCCTGACCTGCGGATGCAGGTCGGACAGGCCGCTCTTTCTTCGGGATGTTTTAGAAGGTGTTGTGTGTTCCGCAAAGAGAAGGAGGAGGAAAGGGATCAGGCGTCAGCCAGGGCCTTGCCCAGCTCGCGGCACTTTGCCTTGCCGTCTGCGTCGGGGGAGAGGTTCACGATCAGGGGGTCAGCTGCCAGGATGGCACCGGCCTTCTTGGTGCGCTCTGCCCAGTCGCGCATCCACTGGCCGTCGCCCCAGTCGTAGGAGCCGAACAGAACGACCTTCTTGCCGGAGATCTTGCCCTCCAGCGCGGTGAAGAAGGGCTCCATCTCGTCCTCTTCCAGGACCTCGTCGCCCATGGAGGGGCAGCCCAGGGCCAGCTTGTCGTAAGCGGCGGCCTCGTCGGCGTTGGTGTCGGTGACGTTGATGAGCTTTGCCTGGCCGCCGGTGCCAGCCACGACTTCCTGCGCCATGGTAGCGGTGTTGCCGGTGCCGGACCAGAAAATAACAGCAATCGATTCCATAGTTAAGATCCTCCTAGTGATGTTTTGCTGATCTCTATGTTTTTGTTAGCACTCGCTCATTAGCGGGAGCTAACCATAGGTCAAAAGAAAAAGCCGATGTGCGGCATTTTTGATAATTAGCTTTTGCTAACTTCTGCGTTAGTATAGCATGGCAGGGGAAGAGCTGTCAAGCCCTTTTTGTGCAAAACAAAAGTTTTTGCAATTTTCTCAAAGTTTCCTTTGAAATTTTGTTGTTTTTTTGATATACTGTACTTGATCAGTGGCCCGACAGCGCACCACAGCTGCTGGGTCGTTTTCTATTTTTCTCCGTCGGGACGCGCCGCCGGAGTACCACACCGGAAGGAGGACCTAGAAAATGGCAGAGACTTATCAGAAGGGCGAGTACATCCGCTATGCCTGTAACGGCGTTTGCCTGGTGGATGACGTGCGCCTGGACCGCCTGACCAAGAAAGAACCCCCGAAAGAGTTTTACATCCTAAAACCTGTCAGCAACCCCGCCTCTACCCTGTTCGTGCCCACAGGCAACGCCACCTTGGTGGCCAAAATGTCCCGTTTGCCCGACCGGGAGGAGCTGGATGCGCTCATCCTGGCGACCAGGGAGGAGCCTTTGGACTGGATCGATGACCGGAAGATCCGCCTGGCCTCCTTCCAGACCATCGTGAAGGAGTGTGACTTAGGCCAGCTCATCAGCCTCGTCTCCTGCATCTACCATCGCCGCGAGGATCTGATCGCCGCCGGGAAAAAGCTGGGTGCCTCCGACGAGACGCTCCTCCAGCGGGCCGAGGCCCTCATCGAGAACGAAGTGGCGTTCGTCCTGAAGGTCGAGCAGAACGAGGTCGGCGACTATATCCGCGGCAAGCTGGCGGAAGCGATCACGGCGTAACATACTATACTATTATTATATTGTATAAGGAAGGCCCCCGGAACCGGCGATACCATTCGCCTGTGCCGGGGGCCTTTTGCGCCCCTTCATTCTAGATGTTCCAAGTCAGATTGTATGGCATGCAGCGTCCCGCTGACCGTTCCGCCCATATCCGATTGCACAAGAAACCAATAGATTGCGTGGTTACTCAATGCACAACTTCCCGCTACGGTTTCCCCAGGCGCAACCAGGATCCTGGTCGGATGGGAAATGCGGTGAAACCACCCCTCTTTCACGACGATCACCGTAGCCCTTTCCTGGGCAGTGTTCGTGAAACTGAAGTGCAGGTACTTCCCGTTTTCCGTCAGAGGACAGAAGCGCGAAGAGGTGAACTCGGTGCTCCCTGTCCCGCTCAGGGAAAAGGTCACGTCCTGGCTGGGGATGCCCACCGGCTCCCGCTGGGCCGCTTCCAGCGCCACGGCCCCTCCTGCCACCAGGACGACGGCCAGGACCAGACAGGCGGCCAGCTGGGTAAACCGCTGCCACCGGGGCCGATATTCCCGGCGGGTACGTTTCGCCTGCCGCTTCTCCCGGCGCAGATAGGCGGCAGTGTGGGGATAGGGGGGCGGCGCGTCTTGCAGGGTCGTTTTGAGGTCGGCGTCCTGGGCGTCTAACAGGGCCTGACGGAGCCATTCATCCTCCGGGCTTGGATCCGGCCTCTTTTTTGGCCCGAAACGGGATACTTTCATAGTCATAGCCCTCCTCTCGCAGGCGTTCCTGGAGCAGCTTCCGGCCGCGGTTGAGGCGCGTGCTGACCGCCGTCTGAGACAGGCCCAGGTGCTTGGCGATCTCCTTGTTGCTCCATTCCAACAGAAATTTCAACTCTAACAGGCGGCGGTACGGCTCCGGCATGGCCTGGATGACGGCGACGATGGGCCGGGGGTCCCCCGGCGTTGGGGCGGGCATGTCCCACGTCTCATCCCAGGGGGCGTAGCGCTGCTCCTGCCGCCAGAGGGAGCGAGCTGCGTTTTTGACTACCACGCTCATCCAGGCCAGCCGCTTGTCCGGGGGCAGGGCATCGAAGGTTTCCTCCTGCCGCAGGCAGGACAACCAAGCCGTTTGCAGGGCATCCTCCGCTTGGTGGGCGTTGGCCGTCAGGGTGCAGGCGTAGTGATAGAGCGTTTCCTTGTGCTGCTCATAAAACGGCAAAAATGCCCCCTGTTCCATTGCGTCCCACCTCCTCGTCCCATTCGGTCCTCTACTCTATTAACGCAGGAGCAGGGCGATTTGTCACGGGATTTGGTAAATTTTTTTCTCTAGATCATGGATGGGATCGTTTGCTGTCCTTCCGCCAGAGGATGCCGCCGACGGTATCGGCGAAAAACCAGCCGATGGGGATCGCCGCCCAGATGCCGGTGACGCCGATGGCGGGATAGGCAGAGAGCAGATAGGCCAGGGCCACGCGGGTGCCCAGGGAGCAGACCGTCAGCACCAGCGACACCGCCGGCCGGTCCACCGCCCGGAAGTAGCCGTAGAGCAGGAACAAAATGCCGATGCCCAGGTAGCAGCTGCCCTCGATGCGGAGGTAGCCCGTGCCCACGGAAATGACTTCCTGCGCATCGTGCCCCACGAAAATGGCCAGCAGCTGGGGGGCGAAGCAGCAGACCAGCCCGCCGATCACCAGACAAAAGACCAGCACCCAGAACAAGGCCCATTTCGTCCCGGATTTGATGCGCCCCCGCTGCCCGGCCCCGTAGTTCTGGGCGACGAAGGTGGAGTAGGCGTTGCCGAAGTCCTGCACGGGCATGTAGGCCAGGGTGTCGATCTTCACCGCCACGGCGAAGGCCGCCATGACGACCGAGCCGAAGGAGTTCACCAGGCCCTGCACCAGGAGGATCCCGAAGTTCATCACCGACTGTTGCAGGCAGGTGAAGAACGAGAGGCTCCAAAGCTGCCGCAAAATATTCCGGTCCCACCGCCGGTCGGCCTTGCCCACCCGCAGGTCCGGGCAGCTTTGCCAGGTCCACAGGGCCAGGCCCACCCCGGCGGCGTACTGGGCCAGCACCGTCGCCAGCGCCGCGCCCATGACGCCCATTTGCAGGGGAATGACGAAGAGCAGGTCCAGGCCGATGTTCCCCACGACCGACACGCCCAAAAACAGCAGCGGCGTCACCGAGTTCCCGATGGCCCGGAGCAGATTGGCGAAGTAATTGTAGAGGAAGGTGGCCGGGATGCCCGCAAACACCCAGACGAGATAGGTCCGGGTCAGGTCCCACACGTCCGCCGGGATGCGGAGAAACCACAGGATCCCGCCCAGGGCCAGGTAGACCAGCCCGGTCAGCACCACGGTCAGCCCGCCGATCAAACAGAACGACTGAAAGATCCCCGCCCGGAATCGGGCGGGGTCTTTTCGTCCGAACTGCATGGCAAAAAACACGCTGCTGCCCATGCAGAGGCCCAGTAAGATCGAAGTGAGAAACGTCATCAAGGTATAGGAGGACCCCACCGCCGCCAGGGCGCCCTCCCCCAAAAACTGCCCCACCACCCAGGTGTCGGCCAGGTTATACAGCTGCTGGAGCAGGTTCCCCAGGATCAGCGGCAGGGCGAAGGCCAGCAGCCCCTTGGGGATGCTCCCCTGGGTCAGGTCACGGTTCAGGGCCACGGCGTCAAATCCTCCAAAGCCGCCCGGTGGTACTCAGTTCCGGCCAGATCACACCAGCGAAACAGGGTCCCCTCCAGGGTCATGTACCCCCGCAAGCTGCCCTCCTTGGGGATGGAAACGGAGCCGGGGTTCAAGTAGACATTTTGTTGCCCAAAGGGCCGCCAGCTTGGCACATGTGTGTGGCCATGGAGCAGGAGGTCCCCCGGCTGAATGGGTGGCAAATTGTCAAGGTTAAATACATGGCCATGGGTGACATACATCAGCCGGTCCTCCACCGGAAAAACGGCGTAATCGGCCATGATCGGGAAGTCCAGGACCATCTGGTCAACTTCGGTGTCGCAGTTGCCTCGGACGCAAAACAGCCGATTTTTCACGCCATTCAGCAAAGAAATGACCTCTTTTGGCGCGTAATCCCGTGGTAAATCGTTCCGCGGGCCGTGATAGAGCAGGTCTCCCAGCAAAATCAGCCGCTCCGCCCCCTCTAGTGCGAAGCAGTCCAGCAGCTGGCGGCAGTAGTAAGCGGACCCGTGCAGGTCCGATGCGATCATCCATTTCATGGGAAAAATCTCCTTTGTTGGGCTAGGGTGAGTATAGCGCAGAAAAAAGAGGGTGTCAACAGTGAGATTTTATGCTATACTGTCTCATATTTTAGAAAAAGGAGGACAGGCAAAAAACAATGTCAAAACAAAAAAGATTGACAAAGGAAGCGTTTAGCGAAATATACTTAGAGAACTACGATGATATGAAACGCTTTGCGGCGAAGCGCTTTTTTGCCGCCGGGCGGACAGACCCACATCAGGTATTGGATGCAGTACAGGAAACCTTCCGCATTTTGTGTGAGAAGCCGGAGAGCTACCAAAATAGTCCATCTCCCTCTGGTTGGCTGTATGTTACGCTTACTTACGTCATCCAGAACCAACTGCGTCAGGAGAACCGACAGACAAAACTGCTGGCAAAGGCGCAGGATGCCTGGGCAGAAGAGGTACAGCCGCCACCAGGGGCGGACTTAGAACTGGAAGGATTTGTCTCACCGGAAGAATTGGAACTGCTCAAACGAGTCTATGTGCATAAGGACGGTTTGGAGAACATCGCACAGGAAATGGGCACGACAAAAACGGCCCTGGCTAAGCGTGTGGCTAGGATCAAGGAGAAGTTTCGGAAAAATTATCGAGAAAGTGAGAAAAAATTTGCAGAGGACCGGGCACAAACGGCCTCTGCCGGACATGATAAAGTGAAAGGAGGAAACAAGCAATGAAACAGCCTGGAGAATTCCGCGGGAAATACCCTGGTCTGGAAAGGTATTCTGTTGCAGAACTGGATGGAATGTTACAGCAGGAAATTGCCGTCTCTGGGGAAGAAAGCTTGGACACAGATTATATCCAAGCTATATTGGAGGTGATTCGGGAAAAAGAGGGTATGGTGATCCCCTCGCAGGAAGCAAAAGAATCACTGGAAGCCTTCTTTGAGAACTACTGGCAAGAGCCGGCGGAGGAAACGCAGCCGGTTCAGGAAGAACCTGAGCAAGAACCCAAAGTGGTGCCCTTACATCCCAAACGGAAAAAACATCGTGCCCCCCGCAAGGCCGTGGCCGCCGCTGCTGTGGCGTGTATCCTGGCCTGCACCCTGACCGTCCCCGTGCAAGGCTCTAACCTAATGGAGAGCTTTGTCCACTGGACAACGGATACCTTCTCGTTCCAACAAGAGGAAACTCCGGGTGAATCCTCGGTGTTCCAGGATACAGCGTATCAGGAAGCCCAGAAGAAAATTGCTGAGCGGACGGACGTTCCTGCTCTGCCGAATTGGTATCCCGAAGGGAGTAAGCTGATCAGTGTGGAAGAGGGGGAACTGACAGGGGAGTATGATATTCTCCTTACATTCTCATTACAGGATAAGATATATTCTGTGAATATTGCCATCGGGGATAAAATCTCCACAAAACAGTATGAGAAAAGTGACACACCCATTGAGGAGCACTATGTAAAGGGCAGGCCGTTCTATATCATGAAAAATATAGAACGGGAAACAATTACTTGGAAAAATGGAAATATCCAGGGGCGTATTCAGGGCTTCCTAACAGTAGATCAACTTAAACGAATGGCAAATTCGATCTATGAAGGAGAGTAAAGATCGTGAACAAAATAGGCCATAGAGCAACAGCACTCCTTTTGTGCGTTGTATTATTGTTTGGATTATCCATCTCAGCAGGTGCACGGGAAAACAAGTGTATTGATAGCTATAATGTGAAGGCAAGTATACTGGGAAAAGGGAAGATAAGTGTTGAAATCTCCTTGACAGGGACAGAGCCAATGCAGGAACTTGGTGCCAAAATGATCGTAGTAAATGAAAAACAGTCAGATGGAAACTATAAAGCTGTCTATACGTTTACTCCGGAAAAGTATGCCAATTTAATTGGAAAGAATGGAAGTAAATTTTCTTTCAAAAGCACCTATCAAGGAGTAAGTGGAAAACAGTATTATATCACAGCGCAGCTCTACGCAAAAAACGCAAAAGCATCCAGCACTATCTGGGCTGGTTCACAGACGGTAAAAGCCTGACGGAAAATTTTTTCAAAAAATTTCGATTTTGGTGGGAACAAATCGGATTTTCTGGACATGTATAGTTGGAAGGGTCAAAAAGGTAAGTCATCCCCTGCGGGAGCGCAGTGAAGAGTTAGGAGGTTGATGCCTATGCGCTGAGGGTGAATGATCCGTTTATCCGAAAGACAAACAGACCAAAGACCGAGAAAAAGGAGGAAGTTATCATGATGAAAACTAGGCTAAATCGAGCGCTGGCCACCTGTTTGGTGTTTGCCATGATGTTGTCTATCATGTCTGTGTGTGCTGGTGCGGTGTCTGACCCGTCTGCACCTGAAGCTAAGGTACAAATGAGCAACACGGAGGTACAGGCCAACAACGATGCTACCATGGACGCAAAGGCCCTGCTCCAGAAAATGGGGATTTCTGGGGATGCCGCCTTGGAAGAACGTGTCTCGTCAGACTTAAGACTTATGGAGGGCACAATTTTCCGGTACGTGCCAGAAATCCATTCGATTCAGGATGACGGCATTGTGTACGCTATGCAGTTTGAGAGTTTAGGTGTGACAGATTTCATTACTGTTCAACAGGCTGATAACGGTGATAGAGTTATTTCTGTCACGGAAGATGACAAAGAAGATACCTTGGTTTATCAAGTGAATGGTCACATTTATTTGAACGGAGATCGCCTGGAAGCATGTGAATCATATGATACAGAAAAAGTGGAAATTCAAGATATTTCTCCGGCTCGTGTGGGTATGCGGTTTACTATGAGTGTAGCTCCAACGGCATACTTTAAGCAGGGTGCAAAATCAGTAGACGAGTGTATCCAAAAAAGTGGATACAGATTTATGGGCGTAACTTCACGAAACGATAATATACCTTTGAACAAGCCGCTTAAAGAATTAACAACAGGTATAATTAAAAATACTTTGGTTTCTGCTGCAATGTCCATGTTAGTTTCAAAAACATTTGCTCTTGCAACTACGCTGAAAAGCAGCATACTGTCAACTGCGCTTACTTCGTGTAATAAATACATGGAGGCTGCAATTTTAAAGTATGGAAATTCTAAGGGGCTTTCCTGCCAAATTTTTAAGTATGCAAATTCTAAAAATGATACATTATATGCGGAATTTGTTTATACAGTTGTATCTTACTCGAACACCTATCTGATGGGCGATACGTATTTATGGGGTGTAAGAGAAGAAGGCCATGCAACCTGATGCTGCCTGAATGCAAGCAAATTGAGTCTTTCTAAGAAGGAAGATAGGGAGGTTGCTGATATGCAAAACAAACGTGGGAAAAGCCGAGCTAAAATCATCATTGGTGTTGTCGTATGTATTGCGATTGTTTTCTGTGGGTGGTATTTGTTTAGCCGCTATGGAAACATGAGCCAGGCCAAAGAGATGGTGAGTGCCTATGCTGTGGAGACGCCGCTGGGCGACCGGCAGGCGGAGGTAGAGCGGCAAGTCTCCCTAGATTTGTATCGGATGCGGGGCACCTATTTCCAGAGTGTGGACCAGATTGCGGAGGTTTCCGACACGGGCGAGATTGTCTATGCCGTGGAAAATGAGCGATTCCCCACCGACTACATTACCGTGCAGAAAAAAGACGGCAAGGTAGAGATTACTGTGACAGAAGGCGAAAAAAAGGATCTGTGGGTTCGCCAGATGAATGGTAAGATTTACTTGAATGGTCAACGGATGAAAGACTGTGAAAACTGGCTCGTTTCGTTCTTTTGAGTAACATCGTACAGCAGGAAGCCCTCGGTCTGGTTGTGCCGGGGGCTTCCTAAAAATTTTTCAAAAAATTTCGCAAAAGGTGTCACAAATCGCCTTGCTCAAACGTTATATAAGCAGAACGACAAAAGGAGGGACCAACCATGAAAAAGGACAACCTGCTATCCGCAGTGTGCTTGGTGGGAATATTGGCGCTGTGTTTCCCGTTGGTGGCGCGGGCGGATTCTTCTTGGGTTTGGATCACGGAGACGCGGCCCTATGATGTGCTGCCCTTTGTGGTGGTGGGGACGCTGCTCATTGAGACCTTGAGCATCTGGCTCATTCCCCACACCAGGCGGCTTTCCAAGGTGTTTTGGGTGGTTTGCCTGGGCAATGGGCTTTCCTATGCGGCTCCTTATTTTTTCCAGCTGTTCAACCCGGTCTATTCGTTCCAAAAGGCGCTGAATACCCACTTCTATAACGTCAGTATCTCATTCCTGATCGTGACCTTGGTCATTGAGGGACCCATCGAATATTACATGCTGGAAAAAGAGACCGACCAGCCCAAGAAGCTGTTGTGGGCCGTGATCCTCAGCAACGTCGTCACCACTGTCGGGGTGGCGCTCACCGAGCGGCTGTTATGCCGGGGCTTTTGGGTCTAAGAAAAATTTTTCAAAAAATTTCGCAAAAGGTGTCACAAATCGCCCTGCTCAAACGTTATATAAGCAGAAGGAGAAAAAGAGATTTTTATTGACAAAAAACGAATATCATGATATTTTATAAGAAAAGAAATTAAAAAATTAAAGAGTAAAAAAGAATCTGGCTGTGAGAAGAAAACGGAAAAATTTTGGGAAAAGAGGTAAGCTATGACATATCGTCGTAGAAGTATAGTGATCGCGATTGTGATCGTGCTCCTCCTGTCTTCGGTTGTCTATTTCGTGCTTGACGCAAGAGATCGATGCCATGCGTCTGTCGATAACACAACGGGAGATAGTATCCCGTATCCCGTGAAAATCTCGATCGTAAATTCAGGAAATGAGCAGACGATATTGTATAGCGAGGAAGTTTCTTTGGGAAAGCTAGAACGGCGATTTGAAAAAAATATTCCCGGAGAAAGTCACTTAGAGATTCGAGTAAATGGAACTGTCGTATACTCTTATGGATACATCGACATCCCAGAAAATCGAATCTCCGTGCAGCTGAGGATTCTGGATTACGATGCAGATACGAAAACGGCTTCGATGATATGTAAAATAAAAATAGGGCTTACTAAGACAAGTGAAAAAATATCGTTCACAATATAGTAACGTGGAAGGAGACTGTGCTGATGAGTAGAAACCAAAGCCCAGTCTCTTTTTGTTTTTTGAATTTTTTCAAAAAATTTTGAAAAAGGTGTCACAAATTGGCCCTCTCAAACGTTATATAGGCAGAAGGATAAAAAAGGAGCTGATCTCTATGAAAATCGAACATGCTGTGATGCGGCTGAAGTGGATGATCTTCGGTGTGGCGCTTTTGCTGGGGTGCGTTTTGTTTAACCAGGTCACGCTGCTGGAGCTGGTTTGGCTGAGCCTGCCTGTGGCACTCATTGGGTTTTTGCTGGTGCTGTGCAACCTGATCCTGCTGGGGGTGGAAAGCCCGAAGG
>OLQA01001559.1_pt1 | contig 19674 bp, 18 predicted proteins | sample 1673151 | NCBI WGS metagenome assembly OLQA01 (sample SAMEA3136760, study PRJEB25190) | human gut metagenome | biome: human gut; feature: human-associated habitat; material: faeces | place: Austria | collected 2013 | reverse complement strand
GAGGAGTGTGACTACCTGAACAACGTGATCGGCAAGGATAAGCTGTCGGAGTATACCGCGAATATCTCCTTTACCGGTTTTACCGCACCGAAGATCCTCTGGGTGAAAAAGAATGAGCCGGAGAATTTTGCAAGGATCAAAAAGATCATGCTTCCGAAGGATTACATTGCGTATAGGCTGACCGGTGTACATTGTACGGATGTATCGGATGCTTCCGGTATGCTCTTGTTTGATGTGAAGAATCGCTGCTGGTCAAAGGAAATGTGTGAGATCTGCGGTGTGAGGGAAGAGCAGCTGGCGACCTGTTATGAAAGCTATGAAAAGGTGGGATGCGTATTGCCTGAGGTGGCAGACGAACTTGGACTTCCGCACAATGTAGTGGTAGCGGCGGGAGCCGGAGACAATGCGGCAGCGGCTGTGGGAACCGGAACCGTTGGGGATAATATGTGTAATATTTCTCTGGGTACCAGTGGAACAATCTTTATTTCCTCCAATCATTTCGGAGTAGATCAGCACAATGCCCTGCATTCTTTTGCACATGCAGACGGTCATTATCATCTTATGGGCTGCATGTTAAGTGCTGCATCCTGCAATAAGTGGTGGATGGATGAGATCATCGGAACGAAGGATTACGCCGCGGAACAGGCACAGATCAGTAAGCTTGGAGAGAATCATGTCTATTTCCTGCCGTACCTCATGGGTGAGCGTTCTCCACATAACGATTCCAATGCCAGAGGTACCTTTATCGGCATGACCATGGACACCTCAAGAGCCGATATGACGCAGGCGGTACTGGAAGGCGTGGCATTTGCACTGCGTGATTCACTGGAGGTGGCGAAATCTCTGGGGATCCATCTGGAGCGGACCAAGATCTGCGGCGGCGGTGCTCTCCGCGGATATGGACAAGCTCCGCAGCACGATCGACGAGGTGAGCAAAGAGGACTTCAACCGCGCGGTCGATGCGATCCTCAAGGCCGAGACCGTTTACATCGTCGGCATGCGCTCGTCCACATCGCTTGCGAGCTTTCTCGGATTTTATCTCAATCTTCTGCTCGACAATGTGCGGCTGATCCATGATACGTCCGTGAGCGAGGTCTATGAGCAGGTGTTCCGCATCCATGAAGGGGACGTTTTTCTCGGCATCAGCTTCCCGCGCTATTCCTCGCGCACGATCAAGGCAATGCAGTTTGCCAAATCCACCGGCGCAACGGCGATCGGCATTACGGACGGCCAGTCCTCGCCGTTCGTCGGCGTGGCGGATATCAATCTTTTTGCCAAGAGCGATATGGTTTCGTTCCTGGATTCGCTTGTAGCGCCGATGAGTCTCATCAATGCGCTCATTGTTGCCATCGGCTACCAGCGTCCCGACAACCTATCCGATACGTTCCGGAAGCTCGAAGGGATCTGGAGCGAATATGAGGTATACGAAAATCTCAATGACTGATGTGATAATTGCCGGCGCCGGAGCCGCCGGGCTTATGACGGCGATTACGGCGGCACGGCGCGGACTTTCGGTAACGGTCCTCGAGCCGAACGGAAAAACGGGGAAGAAGCTCCGCATCACCGGAAAGGGCCGGTGCAATGTTACGAATGACAGCGCGCCGCAGGAATTTCTGCAGAAGGTGTGCACCAATGCGCGCTTCCTCAAAAGCTCGCTGTACGCCTTTCCGCCGGAGACCGTGAAGGATTTTTTTGAAGAGGCGGGCGTGCCGCTCAAAACCGAGCGCGGCGAGCGCGTGTTTCCCGTTTCCGATAACGCCAACGACATTGCCGATACGCTGGAGCGCATGGCAAAAAGCGCCGGCGTTCGCTTTGTCCGGGAACGTCTTGTTGACATCCGGACAGAGGGCGGACACGTTTCCGCAGCGGTAACAGACCGCGATGAATATCCCTGCCGGGCTGTCGTTTTATGCACCGGCGGCTTATCGTATCCTACGACCGGCTCCACCGGCGACGGTTACCGCATTGCCTCGAAGCTGGGCCACACCATCGTTCCGACGCGCGCATCGCTCGTGCCGTTGGAGGCGGAGACAGACTGCGCCCGGATGCAGGGGCTTTCCCTGAAAAATGTCACCCTCACCGTGAAGAACCAGAAGAAAAAGGTGGTCTTTCAGGAGCTGGGGGAGATGCTCTTTACCCACTTCGGCCTCTCCGGCCCCCTGGTCTTGAGCGCCAGCGCCCACTGCAAGTGGGAGAAGGACCAGTACATGGCCCTCATCGACCTCAAGCCCGCCCTGGACGAGGCCAAGCTGGAGGCCCGCATCCTGCGGGACATTGCCCAGGCCCCCAACAAGGCGTTTCACAACATGCTGGAGGGACTGCTGCCCCGGCTGATGGTCCCCGTGGCCTGCCAGCGGGCGGACATCCCCCCGGACCTGCCGGTGAACGCCCTCACCAAGGGCCAGCGGCGGCGGCTCATCGAGATGATGAAGGCCTTTTCCATCCCCCTGGCCGGTCCCCGGCCGGTGAAGGAGGCCATCATCACCGCCGGCGGCGTGAAGACCGGCGAGGTGGACCCCGGCACCATGCAGTCGAAAAAAGCCCCCGGCCTGTTTCTGGCGGGGGAGGTGCTGGACGTGGATGCCTATACTGGGGGCTTCAACCTCCAGATCGCCTGGTGCACCGGCCGGGCGGCGGGCGAGGGCGCAGCCCAGTATTGCGAGGAGGAGACGCACTGAACTATGGAACCCAAATTTTATAGCATTGCCATCGACGGCCCCGCCGGCGCCGGGAAGAGCACCCTGGCGAAGGCATTGGCGGCCCGCCTGGGCTTTTTGTATGTGGACACCGGCGCGATCTATCGCACCGTCGGCCTGTTCGTGGCCCGCTCCGGCGGGGACTGCGGGGACAAGGCCCAGGTGCTGGCCCGCCTGCCGGAGATCCGGATCGCCATGACCTATGGGGAGGATGGCTTGCAGCACATGCTGCTCAATGGCGAGGACGTGACCAAGGCCATCCGGGAGAACGCAGTCTCCGGCTATGCGTCTCTGGTCTCGGCCTACCCGGAGGTCCGGGCGTTTCTGCTGGACATGCAGCGGGCGTTGGCCCGGACCCACAACGTCATCATGGACGGGCGGGACATCGGGACCGTCGTCCTGCCGGGCGCCGACGTGAAGGTTTTCCTGACGGCCTCCCCCGAAGAGCGGGCTAAGCGCCGCTGCCGGGAGCTGGAGCAGCGGGGCCAGCCGGTGGACTACCGGCAGCTCTTAGAGGAGATCACCCAGCGGGACTACGCCGACAGCCACCGGGCCGCCGCCCCCCTGGAGCAGGCGGAGGATGCGGTGCTGCTGGACACGTCGGCCTTGGATTTTGACGCGAGTCTGGAGGCCCTGCTCGCCATCGTGAAAGAGAGGGTACCGCTGTGACGTTATATCAGCTTGCCTATGTCATTAGTAAGTTTATCTTTAGCATTCTGACCCTGCGCTGGCCCCTGAAGACCTACGGGAAGCACAACATCCCCAAGGGGGGCGCGGTGATCTGCTGCAACCATGTGCATAACTCAGACCCCTTCTACGTCGTCTATTCCTTCTCCGTGAAAGATAAGATATGGGTCATGGCGAAGGAGGAGATCAAGCACTATCCCTTCGCCGGGTGGCTGCTGAGCTGGCTGGGCTTTGTCATCTGGGTCCGCCGGGGCAAGTCCGACGTGGGGGCAGTCAAGACGGCGCTGAAAGCGCTGAAGGGCAACGAGAAGCTGCTTATTTTCCCCGAAGGCACCCGACACGCGGAGATCGGCGAGGGCAAGACCGGCGCGGCCATGCTGGCCATTCGGACCGGTGTGCCCATCCTGCCTGTTTACATCACGCCGGAGCGCAAGCTGTTTCAGCGCACCAAGGTGTACATCGGCGAGCCCTACATGCCCTTCACGGAAAAGCGCCGGGCCAACGCCGAGGACTATGAGCGGGTCACGGAGGACATCATGGAGCACATCCGGGCCATTCGCGACACCCGCGCAGAACGGGAGGCCCAGGGATGAAGGTGATGCTGGCCCAATCTGCCGGCTTCTGCTTCGGCGTGCGCCGGGCGGTGCAGCTGGCGGAGAAGATCGCAGCCGGGGACGCCCCCTATGTGATGCTCGGCCCGGTGATCCACAATGACCATGTGATCGAGCATCTGGCCGAGCAGGGCGTGGGCTGTGTGGAGCGCGTTGACCAGGTCCCGCCGGGCTGCGGCGTCATCATCCGCTCCCACGGCGAGGGCAAGGCCGTCTATGACAAGTTGCAAGAAATGGGCTGCCCCGTGGCCGACGCGACCTGCGTCAAGGTGGCGAAGATCCATCAGATCGTCCAGGACGCCAGCCGGCGGGGGAGACAGGTCATCATCATCGGCGACCCCGTCCATCCGGAGGTCACGGCCATTGCCGGCTGGTGTACTGGTGCTAAAATCTTCCGAAATGCAACGGAATTGGGGGAGTTTTTAAAGGAATACGAAGAAAATCCACAAAAACCCATCACTCTGGTTTCTCAAACTACATCAACGGATAGAATTTGGAGCCCCTGCCGAGAAAAAGTAAAAAAAGAGTGTACAAACGCCGAGATTTTTGATACAATATGTGATGCTACGTGTATGCGGCAATCAGAAGCGCAGAGTTTGGCGGAGCAATGTGACGCCATGATCGTCATCGGCGACCGGAAAAGCTCCAACACGACCCGTCTTGCTGAGTTATGCCGGGCACACTGCCCGCTGGTTTACCACATCAGCCGGGCTGAGGAGCTCGACCGGAGGATGGTGAGCGGGGTAGCTTCTGTGGGAATCACCGCCGGCGCGTCTACGCCGGGGTGGATAATAAAGGAGGTCAATCACAAAATGAGCGAGGAAAACAACAACAACGCTATGGAGATCGAAGAATCTTTTGCTGATATGCTGGAGAAGTCGATCAAGACTTTAAATACGGGCGACAAGGTCACCGGTGTCGTCACCGGCATCACCCCCAGCGAGGTCAACGTGGACCTGGGGACCAAGCACGCCGGCTACATCCCCATCTCTGAGCTGACCGATGATCCTTCCGTGAAGCCGGAGGACATCGTGAAGGTGGGCGACACCATCGAGACCTACGTTATGCGCGTCAACGACGTGGAGGGCGTGGCCACCCTGTCCAAGAAGCGTCTGGACAGCGTGAAGAACTGGGACACCATCGAGGCCGCTGTCGAGGACAAGACCATCATGGAGGGTACCGTCACCGAGCAGAACAAGGGCGGCATCGTCGTGAACGTCAAGGGCATCCGCGTCTTCGTGCCCGCTTCTCAGACCGGCATGCCCCGCGGCGCTGACCTGTCCGAGATGATCAAGGAGCACGTGAAGCTGCGCATCACCGAGGTCAACCGTTCCCGCCGCCGTGTGGTCGGCTCCATCCGCGCCGTCCGCGCTGAGGAGCGTGCCGCTAAGGCTGCTGAGGTCTGGGCAAACATCGAGGTCGGCAAGAAGTACGACGGCGTCGTGAAGTCCCTGACTTCCTACGGTGCTTTCGTCGACATCGGCGGTGTGGACGGCATGGTCCACGTCTCCGAGCTGTCCTGGAGCCGCATCAAGAACCCCGCCGAGGTCGTCTCCGTGGGCGACGAAGTGAGCGTTTACGTCATCGCCTTCGATCCCGAGAAGAAGAAGATCTCTCTGGGCATGAAGGACCACAACGAGGATCCCTGGGAGAAGTTTACCTCCACCTACGAGGTCGGCTCCGTGGCTTCCGTTCGCGTGGTCAAGCTGATGACCTTCGGTGCTTTCGCTGAGATCGTTCCCGGCGTCGACGGCCTGATCCACATCTCCCAGATTGCCGATCACCGCATCGACAAGCCCAGCGACGAGCTGGAAGAGGGCCAGATCGTGGACGTGAAGATCACCGACATCGACTACGACCGCAAGAAGGTCTCCCTGTCCATCCGCGCCCTGCTCAACGACGCCCGCGCCGCTGACCGGGACGAGTACGACGACTAATTTCAGAACGTCTACGGCAGAAACAAACACAAAGAAAGGGGAACTGCCGTTATGTCAGTTCCCCTTTTTCTGTTGGGAGCGGGCCGCAGAGGTCTGCGGCCCCTACACGGCTCCCACAGAGTATGAAAAATGTAGGGTATTTTGGCTGGAGATGGGGATGCTGTCTCGTCAGAAGACCCGACCAAAGATATTTTAGAATTGGAGGAAACGAACATGGCTACCGTCATCACCAAGGACACCGTTGTGGGCGACATCCTGGACATCGCCCCGGAGACGGCCCCTGCTTTCCTGGACATCGGCATGCACTGCCTGGGCTGCCCCGCCTCTCGCAACGAGACCGTGGAGGAGGCCTGCATGGTCCATGACCAGCCCGTCGAGGAGCTGGTGGAGCGCCTGAACGACATCATCAAGGCCAACCGCAAGAACTAAGCTATGACCATCGAAAAACGGGGGCGGATACCGCTCCCGTTTTTTTGTCAGGAGGACGTATGAACAAACTAGAGCTTTCCCCCCGCCTGGCGGCCATTGCTGCGCTCGTCCCTGAGGGCGCGAGACTGGCCGACGTGGGGACGGATCACGCCTATCTCCCCGTCCGACTGCTGCTGGACGGGGGCATTGCTTCCGCCGTGGCCACGGACGTGAACGAGGGCCCCCTCCAGCGGGGCCGGGAGACGGCGGAGCGCTATGGTGTGGGAACGATCTTGTTTCGCCGCTGCGACGGCCTGGCGGACGTCCGGGCGGACGAGGTGGACACCGTGGTCATCGCCGGGATGGGGGGCGACCTCATCGCCCGCATTTTAGCCGCCGCCCCCTGGACGAAGCAGGCGCAGTTGATCTTGCAGCCCATGACGGCACAGGAGGACCTGCGCCGGTGGCTCCTGGAAAACGGGTACCGCATCGCAAAAGAGACCCTGGCCCAGGAGGGAAAGAAGCTGTATGTGATCCTCTCCGCCACCGGCGGGAGCAGCACGCCCTATACCCCCGGCGAGCTGTGGGCGGGCCGCCAGACCCAGGAGGAGGACAGCCCCCACCGCCTGGCCTATCTCACCGACCTGATCCGGCGCCGCAGACGGGCCTTGGAGGGCATGGAGCGGGGGAGCGCCCCGGACCCTGCCGCCCTGGCCGCAGAGCGGGCGCTGATCGACGAGCTGGAAGCGACAAAGGAGACGTGGAAGACATGGCAACGGTAAACGAAATTTATGCTCTGCTGGACCAAAAGGCCCCCTTCCGGACCCAGCTGGGCTTCGACAACGCGGGCTTTCTGGTCGGCCACGGGGAGCAGACCGTCACCAACGTGCTGGTGGCCCTGGACATCACCCCGGAGGTCATCGAGGAAGCGATGGAAACGGGGGTCCAGCTCATCGTGGCCCACCACCCGGTCATCTGGGACAAGCTGGGACGTGTTACAGACGAGAGTGTGACAGGCCGAAAAATTTTGACCCTCATCGAGCACGGCATCGCCGCCATCTGCGCCCACACCAATTTAGACGCCGCGCAGGGGGGCGTGAACGACGCCCTGGCCCAGGCGGTGGGTCTCCTGGATCCCGTGCCGCTGGAAGTGGACGGGACGGACGAGAACGGCCTTCCCTACGGCATCGGCCGGGTGGGGGAACTCTCCGGCGGGCCGATGTCCGTCCAAGCCTTCGCCCAGCGGGCCAAAGACGGCTTGCGGCTGGGCGGCATCCGGGCCATGGACGCCGGGGTGCCGGTGCAGAAGGTCGCCGTGGGCGGCGGAGCCTGCGGGTCCATGCTGGCCGAGGCGCGGGCCATGGGGTGCGACACGTTTTTGACCGCCGACCTCAAGCACGACATCTACTTAGAGGCCAGGGCCCTGGGCATCAACCTGCTGGATGCAGGGCATTACTCCACGGAGACGGTGGTCTGCCCTGTCGTCGCCGGGTGGCTGGAAGCGGCCTTTCCGGAGCTTCAGGTCACGGTTTCCCAGCGCCAGGGGGAGGTTTTCCAATATTTCTAAGGCAGAAGGCTTGTCAAGGCCGTCCCCTTGTGCTAAAATAACACAGTTAAAACACTAAAATGGGGTGCTGTCTGAGCGCCCCGGATTGATTCATAGGAAGGGAACGATTCCAAAATGTCCGGACATTCCAAATGGCATAACATTCAGAAAACCAAGGGCGCAGCCGACGCCAAGCGCAGCGCCGCCTTCACCAAGGTGGCCAAGGAGATCATTGTGGCCGTTAAGACCGGCGGCTCCGGCGACCCCAACAACAACTCCCGTCTGGCCACGGTCATTGCCAAGGCCAAGGCAGTGAACATGCCCAACGACAACATCAAGCGCACCATCGACAAGGCCCTGGGCGCCAACAACACCGACAACTACGAGAGCGTCGTCTACGAGGGCTACGGCCCCAACGGCGTGGCCGTGATCGTCGAGGCCCTGACTGACAACCGTCAGCGCACCGCCCCGGAGGTCCGCCACCTGCTGGACAAATTCGGCAAGGGCCTGGGTCCCACCGGCTGCGTCTCCTGGTCCTTCGACCGCAAGGGCGTCATCATCCTGGACAACGAGGACGGCGACCTGGATGAGGACACCGTGATGATGGACGCTCTGGACTGCGGCGCTTCCGACTTCGAGCCGGAAGAGGACTGCTTCACCATCTACACCGAGCCGGACGACTGCGGCAAGGTGGCCTCCGCCCTGGAAGCCAAGGGCTATGTCTTTGCTTCCGCCCAGGTGGAAATGGTGCCCCAGAACTATGTCAAGCTGACCGATCCCGCTGACCTGAAGAACATGGAGAAGCTCATTGACTCTTTGGAGGACAATGACGATGTCCAGAACGTGTATCACAACTGGGATCAGGACTGATTTGATTTTTTCTTAATAAAAACGCTATATTTTCTTGGAAAACAGAAGAAAATAGAACTTTTTATGAATAGAAGAAATCTTGTTGCGATATACCTGACTCAAACGATGACATCCGTGACTTTTCTTTTGTGACATACTTTTTCGCGTCAGAAAGGAGAACACGAGATGAAATTGCAGGCATTGCGGCAGGAGTATTTGATAGAGATTGAGGTTAGAAAGTATACCCCTAAGACGATCAAGGGATACCGGAATAACCTCAATCTCTTTCTGCGTTTTTGTGAGGAAGAGCTGGAGATCACAGAGATTGAAGAGATTTCTCTGGCGGTTGTAAAACGCTTCACACAATTTATGAGTGAGAAGGGGAAGAAGGGAACTTACATCAACACACTCCTGAAAAATATCAAGTCTTTCATCCAGTACTGCTATGAGGAAGGGTATGGCGGGTTTAATACCAAGAAGTCCTTCAAGTGGTGCGTGGAGGAGAAGCCAATTATCCTAACGTATCAGCCCGCAGACGTGCGCCAGATGCTTCGGGACTGCCAGGGGTATGATTTCCTATCTATCCGTGATAACGCCATCCTGACCGTGTTATTCGAGACAGGAGTGCGGTGCTGGGAGCTGTGTTGTATCCAAAAGAAGGATATTCACGATGATTTTATTGTCATCCACGGAAAGAACCACAAACAGCGTGTCGTACCAGTGACACCGCTCTTACAGAAAGCCCTCCTGCGTTACTACCATGCCATGGAAAACTATTTTTATCTGAAGTCGATAGATGACTACTGTTTTCTCTCATTTCACGGAAGACAGCTGACAGTAGAGGCAGTAGAACATATTGTGAAACGGCACGGGAAGGGGATTACAGGTGTGCGGGTCAGTCCTCATACTTGCCGCCATTTCTTTGCGCAGCAGCAGGTGAAAATGGGAACCGATGTGTATACGATCTCAAGGCTGTTGGGACACGAAAATATTCAGATCACACAGACATATCTTCGTAGCTTACGGAATGAAGACCTCATTCAGTTGGCGCAGAAGCGGAGTGTGTTGATGAATCTATAAGGGCAGGCACAGAAAGAGGTTGGGTAGTACAGAAGGTGTATTACCTGGCCTTTTTCATAAGGGGGGTGGTTTTGGGAAAGGCAGAGGCAATTCAAATATTTTTAGAAGAGTGCTGGTAAAATAAGAAGGCGTGTAATAGAGAGAAAAGAGGATCAAATAGGCTAAAATATCTAGTGATATGTTGAAAATATGCGGCGAAAAAGTAGTGCAGTGATGAACAAATAGAAAATTTTCAGTGATGGACTGAAAAAATGATGAAAATAAGAGGGGTATAGAAGGCGAAATTTGTGAATATTGACATTTAAGGCGAAAGGTGATATACTAAAACTATCAACTATTTAGTCAAAAGATATAAAAGGCGCGAGCCTGCGAGCGCCGTAGTAAGGCGTTCCAATCATTTTATTAAACAACAAGTGCATTTTGTGGAAACTTTAAAAACATATATAATAAATAGTAATTAAATAATATATGTTTTTGATAAATCCACAAGATGCAAGAAAGGAGTAACGTTGAACCGAGAAAATATCATAGGGGTCGTAGAAAAGAATTTGCATCGACTATGTGTAGGGCAAACCTTTTCGACAGAAACAGCATTGTATCGGTTTCTTGAGATTCCAATGGAAAAGGCAGATGGGAACAAAACTGTGAAGGCAGTTGTTTCACTTTATGTAAAGTGGGAGAAAACAGGTAGCCTGAACCGAACCGGGAAACCATCCAAAGAAATCCGGGTAATTGAGATCATAGAGCAGCCAGAATATGAGGATGGTAGAAAGCACAACCAGGGAGGAAACAATGAGAAATACTTGCCATATTTTGAACCGTGGTTTTGTCAATATTTAATTGAGGTGCTTCAAAAGAGCGAAGATTTTAAGGGCTTACCAAGTATTACCTACCGGGGAGTAGCGAAACGATTTTTTGGACTGGATGGGGAAGATAGCCCGCTCCATCAATCTATGGATGCGAAGCATAGGAAGCATGTGTATGAGTATGTTAGGTATCTATACAGTGAAATGACAGCGGTCACGAAGAGGGCACTCAACAGATTAGAGGGAAATGGTGTTTTATGTTGCAGAGATGTATTTAAAGTGAGAGTCATTTGGGGGTCAGGTATGTTAGGGTCTGAGTGCCCAGGTCTAGATACCCCAATTAAAGAACTTACTGTAGACTATCATTATAATAAACAGATTACCAGTAAAATTACGATAGAAGGTGTTTGGGAGGAGTACACCCGTCGAATAGAAGAGGGAGAGAATAGGCAAGAGATATTAGAGAGTATCCTGATGCCGTTTGCAATCAGGGAGCCATTGAATAAGCCCGTATTTATAACTTTGGAGGATTGGGAGGGTGACTATGTTCGAGAGATAGAATATTTGGCTTCTGCTTATTTGGGATATGAATATGAAACACTTTGGGCGAACCCAACTCATTGGAAAAAGGTGACGGAATATACTAGCATCATCTATCAATTGATCGGATGGGAATTTATTTACCGAGCAGTCGAGATTGATGTGACGTACAAGGGGGTGGAGGTATTGGATCAGATTGCTTATGAGAGCGATACCGAGAGGATGAAACAGGAATTTTTGATGCGCTTTGAGCAACGGATGTGTCAGGTTGTATTGAAGAGAAGACTACGGCTGACAGATCAGAAGAAAGCAGTATTTTCCAAGAGAAGAGGACCGCGTGTAGGGGACAACCTGCCTTACTTGGCCCTGGACAAAGCAGTCAATCAATTTCATTGTAGAATATTTGGACTAGAAGAAGATGAATTTTATTTTTATCCAATGATCTAGGGTATTTAAAAAGATCTTTAATAAAATGTATGGAAACCGTCTCGCCGGTTTCATCGGCGAACGATAAATTGTCATCTTGAACGTGTTTGACAAGCAAACCCTTTTCAAGATGACAAATTTATCGTGTTGACTTTTTTTAGAAGAAAGAACCTCCCGGAAGAGGACCCAAGCAACATGGGTTTTCTTCGGGGAGGTTTCTTTATTTGCCAGGGTGTTGTTTGCGCCAGAGAAGGTAAGATTCAAACCGATCCAGCTCTTCCAGGTCTTCTTAAGAAAAGCGTTCTTTGCGGCGATTCTTCCGATAGGTTGGGTCTTCGTTGGCCAGGCCAAGAAGATAGTCGGAAGTGATGTGATACAATCGGCAGATATTTACCAACATTTCATTGCAGGGGGCGCTCTTTTCTTGTTCCCAGCTTCGGACTGTGGAAACGGAGATGTGTAATTTTGAGGCAAGATGTTCTTGGGTATCGTTGTGGTCCTTCCGAATCTCTGCCAGCCGCTCGCCAATCATAGTGCCATCACCTCATAAGTATCAGTATATAAAATCTCGCTACTTTTCTGTATAACTGATAAGATTATTGCTATTCCAGGGAAAAAGTGATATGATTCATATTACTAAGAGCGAAAAGTAAGAGAGTATCTATTACTTGGCAAAAAAAGAGAGGGACTGCGCTATGGAGGACAGAAAGAGAGAACAGGAGCGGGAAGAGCTTCACCGGACCATTTGGAACATTGCCAACGACCTGCGGGGCAGCGTGGACGGCTGGGACTTTAAGCAATACGTTCTGGGGATGCTGTTCTACCGCTATATCTCCGAGAATTTTTCCAACTACATCAACCAAGGGGAGTGGGAAGCCGGGGAAGAAGGCTTTGACTATGCCTGTCTCCCGGATGAAGAGGCAGAAGGGGCCAGAGAGGAACTGATTGAAACCAAAGGCTTTTTTATCTTTCCCAGCCAGCTCTTTTCTAATGTTCGCGCCAGAGCGCCCCAGGACGAAAACCTGAATGAGACGCTAGACGCTGTCTTCCGTTCCATCGAAGACTCTGCCAAGGGGAGCGCCAGCGAAGACGATTTGAAGGGCCTGTTTGATGACATTGACGTAAACAGCAACAAATTGGGCGGAACCGTAGCCGAGCGGAACAAGCGCTTAGTCAAGCTGATGAATGGCATTGGTGACATGAAGCTGGGCGGCTATGAGGACAACACCATTGACGCCTTTGGGGATGCCTACGAGTATCTCATGGGAATGTATGCCTCGAACGCAGGCAAGAGCGGCGGCGAATACTTTACCCCGCAAGAAGTCTCGGAGCTTTTGACCCACATCGCCATTGATGGAAAAGAAGAGATCAATAAAATATACGACCCGGCCTGTGGCTCTGGCTCCCTTCTGCTGAAAGCAGCCAAAATCCTAGGTCGGGATAAGGTGCGGCAAGGTTTCTTTGGGCAGGAGATCAACATCACCACCTACAACCTCTGCCGGATCAATATGTTCCTGCATAACATCGACTATGACAAGTTTGACATTGCCCACGGGGACACGCTCACCGAACCCATGCACTGGGATGAGGAACCTTTTGAAGCCATCGTTTCCAACCCGCCCTATTCCATCAAGTGGGAAGGGGACAACAACGCTACCCTCATCAATGACCCCCGTTTTGCTCCTGCTGGTGTGCTGGCCCCCAAGTCCAAAGCAGACCTGGCTTTCATCATGCACTCCCTCTCCTGGCTGGCCACAGACGGCACGGCGGCCATCGTCTGCTTCCCTGGTGTCATGTATCGGGGTGGGGCGGAAAAGAAAATCCGCAAGTATCTCATCGACAACAACTTCATCGACTGCGTCATCCAGCTCCCGGACAACCTCTTCTTCGGCACCACCATTGCCACCTGTATCCTGGTCCTCAAAAAATCAAAATCTGAAAACGCTACCCTCTTTATCGACGCTTCCAAAGAGTGCGTAAAGATCACCAACAGCAATAAACTCACCCAAGAGAACATTCAGCACATCCTGACCACCTACCAGGAGCGCACCGACAAGGACCACGTAGCCAAGCTCGTCCCCAATGACCAAATCGCAGAGCAGGACTATAACCTCTCTGTCTCCACCTATGTAGAACAGGAGGATACCAGAGAGGTCATTGACATCGTGAAACTCAACGCAGAGATCGAGGAGATCGTAGCACGAGAGCAGGTGTTGCGGGAGGAGATTGACAAGATTATTCGGGAGATTTCAGCAGATGACACTAGAGAATAAACTATATAGAAAAATACAGCCGCTTTTAGAGGGAATGACAGAAGGTATATACTGGGACTTCAAGAAAACTCTTACAGACACGGCAGATATTATTAAAGATATTCTTGCGTTTTCAAATAGTGGTTATGAAAATGATAGTTATATTATAGTTGGGGTTGGTGAATCGAAGAAAAAAGAGGAACTCACAAGGATTCCACTGTCATCAGAGGATAGACAAAGATTGGGTACAGACTCAAATTTTATCTATGCAGCAGGAAAATGGGATGTTCATGGACTGAACGCAAAAGAACTTGAGTCTATGAAACAGTTTAGTGCAATGTTATCTGAAAAACTATCCGCGTCTATGCTGATTAGTCAGCCATGTTGTGAATATGTTCCATTACAGATAGGAAAAAGCAGGTGGTTATATCTCATCATCGTCAAAAAAGTTCCTGGCGTATTCATAGCAAAGAAAGACCTACCACATTCCTATGATGCTAAGAAAATTGCGGTAAAACAGGGAGTCCTTTATGTAAGAGTAGCAGATACAACGATAGGCGCGAAAACAGAAGTTGCATCTGCAACAGAATATATAAGGGTATGGAAAAACTATGTCGATTGGTTAGAAAATGGATAAAAATCTGTAGGGTTTCAAGACTGAGTTGGAGAGTAAAATGAAAATTATAGAAAATTTGATAAGCCGATATTGCCCCGATGGAGTAGAGTACGTAGATTTAGGAGAAGTGGTTGTATTTACAGATGGACACTCATTCTCTAGTGGAAGTTTTACTGAATCAGGAGAATACCAGGTAGTCAAGATTACGGATATATTTGGCGGCCTTGTGAATAGAGGAAAAACTTTTATCAATGAGCTTCCAGAAAAATTGAAAAATGGCCAGCAACTATCTGGCGGTGAAATTTTAGTAGCTATGTCTGGTTCTACTGGAAAGACAGGGTACAACACGCTAAGCAATGCAGTTGTGAATCAGAGAATAGCAATTTTACGTAATCAAGATTGCATTGAAAATGGTTACTTAAAACATCTGCTGGTAAATGGAACATTTGAAACGTATTGTTTCAAAAATGGAACGGGGCCTCAAAACAATATCAGTAAGGCTCAACTATTGCGTTATCGCATCCCTCTCCCCCCTCTCCCCATCCAGCAAGAGATCGTCCGTATTCTGGACACGTTCACCAACCTCACGGCAGAACTCACGGCAGAACTCACGGCGAGACGGAAGCAGTATGAGTATTATCGGGATGAGTTGCTGACGTTTGGGGAGGATGTGGACTATAAAACACTGCCCGAAATTTCTATAAATTGCGACCGTCAACGGAAGCCAGTAACAAAGGGAAAGCGAAATAGTGGGAGCTATCCATACTATGGAGCATCGGGAATTGTGGACTATGTTTCTGATTATATCTTTGAGGGAGATTATTTGCTGATTTCAGAAGATGGAGCAAATTTGCTGGCCAGAAGTACACCAATTGCGTTTTCTATTTCTGGGAAGAACTGGGTAAACAATCATGCCCATGTTTTGAAATTTGAAACGGATGTGATGAGAAAGTATGTGGAGATTTACTTGAACTCTATTGGCCTGGAACGCTATATTTCCGGAGGAGCACAGCCCAAGTTAAATCAGGATAACCTAAACAAAATACCGATTCCAGTTCCAGAAAATCATCGGATTCAAACTATTGTAGACATACTAACGAAGTTTGATAAATTATGTAATGATTTAGGGGCTGGGATTCCTGCTGAAGTATCTGCTCGGCAGAAACAGTATGAGTATTATCGGGGTAAGCTATTAAGGTTCAGTTAAAGGAGGAATAACAGTGTCTCAGGGATTATTGGCCGGTGGTACAGATTATACTACCCAATCTCTTGCAGATATAAAAGAGGATATTATTAGGTGGAAAAATTATAGCGAAAGCATCAAAAAATTCCTGGAGAAAAGTATTCTGGAGTTAAAAGAAAATAACTATTGGGAAGAAGAGGTTCCCTTTGACTTCCGTACATTTTCTTATAATATGTTAAAAATGTGTGATACACTATCTTATGATTTTGAGATAGTAATAAAGACGATAGAGAAGGATGAAATTACAAAACGAGAAGTAACCATTATGAACAATGTTTGGAAAATTTCTCATGAAACCGAACGAGAACTTGTACAGGCTTACAAGGGTGGAGGAAGTAGATGGCATCAATATGGAGAACACAATTTTTCAAAAGTAGAAAAAATGTATTCTGAAACTAGGGATTTTTTAGTAACTTTATTTGATGTAGGAAATGCATCATATAGATTGGAACAATATGCCAAAGAAGCTTCGATAATAAAAAAAGAAATAAATGCGACAAATAGTATTGTTATTAACGGAGAAAATAACATTCAAGATTCTAGTGTATGCAACGCTAAGAATTTAGAAAGTAAAGATAGAAATTCCGGCTCTAGGATACTAAAGTGGCTATTGGAACACTTTTGGGTTCCGATTATTGTAGCGGTGGTGGCAAGAATAATTGTTGGTTTTATTGTAAACTAAAACGAAAAAGATTATGATGGATAAATGTTCAAAATTGAGTATAGGTTCTACTGTGCTTACTGAGTACATCCCTGAACCCCGCAAATCTGACGCCTACCAGAGTGAAGCGGCCTTAGAGAAAGAGTTCATTCGTCTGCTGCAAGGGCAGGGGTATGAGTATATTCAGGTCCGCAGTGAAGCAGAATTGATTCAGAACTTACGCCGCCAGCTGGAAGCATTGAACCGAATGACGTTCACAGAAGAGGAATGGAAGCGGTTTTTCAAGAATCATCTGGCTGGGGCCAATGAGGGGATCATGGAGAAGACCCGGAAGATTCAGAGCGACCATGTGCAGCCGTTACAGCGGGATGACGGGACGAGTAAGAATGTTTATTTGCTGGACAAGAAGAACATTCACAACAACCGCCTGCAAGTGCTGAACCAATATGAGGAAGACCAGGGGAAGCGAAACACCAGGTACGACGTGACGATCTTGGTGAATGGCTTGCCCTTGGTGCATGTGGAGCTGAAACGCCGGGGTGTACCGATTCGGGAGGCATTTAATCAGATCAAGCGGTATCAGCGGGATAGCTTTTGGGCTGGCAGTGGATTGTATGAGTATATTCAGATTTTTGTGATCTCGAATGGGACACACACGAAGTATTACTCGAACACAACGCGAAACAGCCATGTAAAGGAAATGTCGCAGAGCCGGGGCAAGGGGAAGAAGACCAGCAACAGCTTTGAGTTTACTTGCTTCTGGTCCGATGGGAACAACAAGATCATTTCGGATTTGGTGGACTTTACGAAAACCTTTTTGTCAAAACATACCATGCTGAACGTGCTGACGCGCTACTGCGTGTTTACTGCGGAGGATTTGTTGCTGGTGATGCGGCCTTATCAAATCGCGGCCACCGAGCGGATATTGAACCGGATCGAGATTTCTACCAATTATAAAAAGGTGGGGACCATTGACGCAGGCGGCTATATCTGGCACACGACCGGAAGCGGTAAGACACTGACTTCCTTTAAGACGGCACAGCTGGCCTCTCAGTTGCCCTATGTGGACAAGGTGCTGTTCGTGGTAGACCGGAAAGACCTGGACTACCAGACCATGAAGGAATATGACCGCTTTGAGAAGGGAGCCGCCAACGGCAACAGCAACACGGCCATTCTGCAAAAGCAACTGGAAAGCAAGGACTGCCATATTATCATCACTACGATCCAGAAGCTTGATATTTTTATTCGGAAGAACAAGCGTCATCCCGTCTTTCAGGAGCATGTGGTTTTGATTTTTGACGAGTGCCACCGGAGCCAATTTGGAGATATGCACCAGGCTATTACCCAGGCATTTCGCAACTACCATTTGTTCGGCTTTACGGGGACGCCGATCTTCTCTGTCAATGCTGGAAGCAGTGGGAAACCCCACATGAGAACGACCGCCCAGGCATTTGGGGATAAGCTACATACTTACACCATCGTGAACGCCATTGATGACGGGAATGTGTTGCCCTTCCGCATTGACTACATCAATACCATCAAGGAAAAAGCGTATATCGAAGACGCAAAAGTACGGGGTATTGACATTGAGAAAGCACTGGGGGACCCGGAACGTGTGCGCCAGGTGGTGGAGTATACCCTGGAGCATTTTGACCAGAAGACCAAGCGTAGCAGTTACTATTCCTTGAAGGGCCAGCGTGTGGCAGGTTTTAATGCGATCTTTGCGGCCAGCTCGATCCCTATGGCTATGAAGTATTACACGGAGTTTCAGCGCCAGCTGGCAGAGCAAAAGCGGGACCTGACCATTGCGACCATCTTTAGCTTTGGGGCCAATGAGGAGGACCCAGAGGATACTTTGGCAGAGGAGGGCTTTGACACGGAAGCCCTGGACCAGACCTCCAGAGACTTCTTAGACAGTGCGATCCAGGACTATAACAAGCGCTTTCAGGTGAACTTTGATACCTCATCTAACAAGTTCCAAAATTACTATAAAGACTTGTCGATGCGGGTGAAAAACCGGGAAGTGGACTTGTTGATCGTGGTCAATATGTTCCTGACTGGCTTTGACGCTACCACACTCAATACGCTTTGGGTGGATAAAAACTTGAAGATGCACGGTTTGATTCAAGCCTTCTCCCGTACCAACCGCATTTTAAACTCTGTGAAGACCTACGGAAATATCGTCTGCTTCCGGAACCTGCAAACAGCGACAGAGGAAGCCATTGCCCTGTTTGGAGACAAAGATGCCACGGGGACCGTTTTGCTCAAGGATTATGATTCCTATTATTTTGGCTACGATGATGGGGAGAAACCTTTTCCGGGCTATGTTCATCTCATTGACAGGCTGAAACATGAGTATCCTTTGGGAAGCCCGCTCGTAGGGGAGCAGGAGGAAAAAGGGTTTATCCGCTTGTATGGCCGGATTCTGAAAGTCAAAAATATCCTATCATCCTTTGACCAATTCAAGGGCCAGGAGATTCTCTCCCAACGAGATTTTCAGGACTATCAGAGCCGCTATATTGACCTCTATCAGGAATACCGGGGAGAACAAAACGGCGAGCGGGAGAACATCAACGATGACATTCAGTTTGAAATGGAACTGATTCGTCAGGTCGATATTAACATTGACTATATCCTTATGCTGGTGGAGAAATACCACGCCAAAAACTGTGAAGACCAAGAAATCCTAGCCAGTATTGACCGGGCCATAGATTCCAGTATTCAACTGCGCAGTAAGAAAGAGCTGATTCACGGCTTTATTAACACCATGAACGCCACCACCGTAGTAGAACGAGATTGGCATACTTTCGTTGCAAAACAAAAAGAGGAAGACTTGGGCGAGATCATTCAGACGGAGAAGCTCAAGCCAGAAGAAACCAAGCGCTTTCTTGACAACTCTTTCCGAGATGGAACCCTGAAGACCACAGGGACAGATATTGATAAGCTCATGCCGCCCGTCTCTCGGTTTGGCGGGGGAGGAGGCAAGCGAGCGGCCAAGAAGCAAGGGATCATTGCAAAGCTGGCTTCCTTCTTTGAGAAGTACCTTGGGGTAGCCTGAGCGAAGAAAGTGGTTGCTATTTTCAGAGATTTTTGCTATCATAAAACCAGCAGAAACCAGGGTGCATTGCGCTGATTCTGAGAGCGCTGTTCTGGAAAATCTGCTGATTAGGTTACGATATACATTGGAAAAAGTAGTCTACAAAAGAAAAGGAAAAAACGGAAAAAAGTTCTAATTCCGCTGACTTTTGGGGGCGAAGCCCACTGAAGAACATGGAGAAGCTCATTGACTCTTTGGAGGACAATGACGATGTCCAGA
>OLQA01001558.1_pt1 | contig 19685 bp, 14 predicted proteins | sample 1673151 | NCBI WGS metagenome assembly OLQA01 (sample SAMEA3136760, study PRJEB25190) | human gut metagenome | biome: human gut; feature: human-associated habitat; material: faeces | place: Austria | collected 2013 | reverse complement strand
TTTTTCGGAAGGAAAACTCACGCCACACTGGCCTATAACAACTTGACAAAACACAAGGGCGCCCTTCAGTTTGGGCACCTTCAGCTCGAGCGTGCCGGCCTTGGCGGTGATCCTGCGTTCGTAATGGTCGGCGCGGTACGCCTTCCAGCCGCCGGAACGCTCGTATCTGGACGCCCCGGCGATCTCGTCGGCCTCCGCGTCGAGCATCGCGTTGAGTATCTCGGTGACCTTCTGCGTGACGAGCCGGTCGAGCCTGGTCTCGAGCATGTGCTGGTCGATCTGTATGATGTTCTCGGGCATGGTTCCGCCTCCTGGTTTCCAATCTCGGTTTTTAGTTTTGGCGAATGAAAAAACGTACACAGGACGCGGGGCCATGCCTTTCACGTCAGGCCTGAAAACCCAAAGTGCGCAAGAACTCGGACGTTGTCCTGCTGGGTGGCGTGTTGCTGCTGACCCGTAAACGCATTAACCGGAGTCTGGAAAGCTTGAACAGAAACGAATCCGGATTCGCCCAGTGAATGCAATGAAACCGCGCAGACTTCACTGCGCGGTTTTCATATAGGTGGCGCGGCTATTAAGCTGGAACCGCTTACGAAGCTTCGTGAAGGTATCGGAGAAAGAAAGCAGGTCGTGTTATGAAGGGCATCATTCTTGCCGGTGGCTCGGGAACCCGTCTTTACCCGCTCACCACGGTGACATCGAAGCAGCTGCTTCCCGTGTACGACAAGCCGATGATCTACTATCCGCTGAGCGTGCTGATGATGGCCGGGATCCGCGACATCCTGATCATCAGCACGCCGCACGATCTGCCGAACTTCGAGCGTCTGCTGGGCGACGGCAGCCAGTACGGCGTGAGCTTCTCCTACAAGGTGCAGCCGAGCCCCGACGGCTTGGCCCAGGCGTTCCTGCTGGGCGAGGAGTTCATCGACGGCGAGCCGTGCGCTCTGGTGCTGGGCGACAACATCTTCTACGGCAATGGCTTGGGCCGCACGCTGCGCAAGGCGGCTGCGGCCGAGCATGGTGCCACGGTGTTCGGCTACTACGTGGACGACCCGGAACGCTACGGCGTGGTCGAGTTCGACGAGAACAAGAAGGCCATCTCCATCGTGGAGAAGCCGGAGCATCCCGCGTCCAACTACGCGGTGACCGGCCTGTACTTCTACGACGAGCGCGTGGTCGAGTTCGCCAAGCGGATCAAACCGAGCGCTCGCGGCGAACTGGAGATCACGGACCTCAACAGGATGTATCTGGAGGACGGTTCGCTGAACGTGCAGACGCTCGGCCGCGGCTACGCCTGGCTCGACACCGGCACGATGGACTCCCTGTTCGAGGCGGGCGAGTTCGTGCGTACCGTGCAGCGGGCGCAGGGGCTGCCGATCGCGGTGGCCGAGGAGATCGCGTTCGAGAATGGCTGGATCGACCGTGAGCAGCTGATGAAGGCTGCCGAGAAGTACGGCAAGAGCCCGTACGGCAAGCATCTTAAGGATGTTGCCGACAACAAAATCATCGTCAAGTCGAAGCACGACTGAACCGTTGAATGGTTTGATACTTCTATAGGGATTGGTTAATTGAAAGTCAACGAACTTTTTACAAGGAAAAATTGGCTGTTACTTAAGGCGATGGTCAGTACGGATTTCAAGCTGCGATATCAGCAGTCTATTTTGGGTTACCTGTGGTCTGTGCTGAAGCCGCTTATGCTGTTCGCCATAATGTATCTGGTTTTTGTGCGGTTCCTTCGCTTCGGCGCTGATGTTCCGCATTTCGCAGTTGCTCTTCTGCTGGGTAGCGTTATGTGGAATTTCCTCGCGGAAGCCACGAACGGCGGTATGACTTCAGTTGTGGGTCATGGTGATCTGCTTAGAAAGATTCATTTCCCCAAGATCACGGTTACCATTGCCTCGATTATGAGTGCGCTGATCAATTTTGGGATCAACCTCATCGTGATGATTTTTTTCATCCTTATCAATGGTGTGCATATTTCGTTTAAAGCGGTCTTGATTATCCCTATTTTTGCGGAGCTTCTGCTCATTGCATCAGGTCTTGCATTTTTCCTGGGCGCATTGTTCGTGAACTTCCGTGATTTGAGCCCTATTTGGGAAGTCGTTCTGCAAGCTGGCTTCTACGCTACGCCCATCATTTACCCTATTTCTTTGGTGGCCACCAATATTGGTCCTCAAGCAGCTCGTTTCATTCTGCTTAATCCTATGGCACAGATAATTCAGGACGCCCGGTATGTGCTTATTGCGCCCGAGAATCAGACGGTATGGCAATCGTTCAGTACGTCATTGGTCGGTTTGATTCCGGTCGCTCTGTCCGTTGTCATTTTTATAGGTGGACTGGTGTTTTTCGAGTCTCGTTCTAAGTTGTTCGCGGAGCTGGTGTAATGAAGGAAGATATGCAGCAAACTTCGGATATTGCGCTCAAGGTTACGAACGTCTCTAAAAGCTTCAAGCTTCCTACGGAGAAATCGAGCAGCTTGAAGAACTCTTTGTTCAATCTTATTCGTGGTGTTCACGGGTATACGATTCAGGAAGTTCTGAAGGACATCTCCTTTGAAGTGCACAAGGGCGATTTCTTTGGCATTGTCGGGCAGAATGGTTCTGGAAAATCGACGTTGCTGAAAATTATTTCGCAAATCTATACGCCGAATACCGGTAGCGTTCAGGTTGAAGGCAAGCTTGTCCCCTTCATTGAGCTTGGCGTTGGTTTCAACCCTGAGCTGACTGGCAGAGAGAATGTGTATCTGAATGGCGCAATGCTGGGCTTCTCCAAAGACGAAATTGACGCCATGTATGACGATATCGTCGATTTTGCCGAGCTGGGCGATTTCATGGAGCAGAAGCTCAAGAACTACTCCAGTGGTATGCAGGTGAGGCTTGCCTTTTCCGTCGCGATTAAGTCTCAGGGAGACATTCTTGTTCTTGATGAGGTTCTTGCCGTTGGCGATGAGGCTTTCCAGAAGAAGTGTCAGGACTTTTTCTTTGACGCGAAGCGTGAGAAGAAGACAATTATTCTTGTCACTCATTCCATGAATGATGTTCGTAAGTATTGCAATAAGGCAATGCTGATTGAAAATGGGCATATTACCAAGTTCGGTAAGCCTGATGAAGTGGCCAATGCGTATTCGAACATCTTCCTACGCAGGCAACAGGCTGAGGTTGCTGCTGAAAATAATGAGAAGAAGTTGAGCACTAGCGCTGCGTGTGAGTTGAAGGACATTAAGGTTGTCGTTTCCGACGAGGAACGTCAGCTACTCGATATCAACGAGGACTTCGTTGTCGAAGCAACACTTGAATGCAAGCGTGATTTGCAGGGAGGCGTTTTCGCGATCAATCTCATAGATCAGGAGGGACGCGTTTCCGTTGCCGCTTCAACACGTTCCTGCAAGGGTGAGGGTATCTTCGCAAAGGGAACTCATCGCATTCGCTTCAACATAGGAAATACGTTGCCGTATGGCAGTTTCCATATCAATATTGCGGTTGCAGAAGGATATGATCTTGTCCTGAGGCAGGAAAACGTATACAACTTCGGCATTAAAAAGGATAAGGAATATAACCAAGTATTGATGCATCCCCATATTGATGTGTCCGTTCTTTGACTATATTCGGTGGGGCATTAGACTTAAATCATGCGTGATGGATCACGAGTCCTGATAACTCAGAGTGCTTTTTCCGGTATTGGAGGCAGTGAGGTGCAAGCTTTTGAGCTTGCACAATACCTGCGAAAGCAGGGTTGCCAAGTCACATTGTTCGCTTGGATGTGTGGCTCTCCAATGTCGGATATTCTGCAGGAGAATGGGTTCCGTGTCCTCACTCCCGAGTCGGAGGAATCGTCTGCGCTCTCGCTGAGCGATTTCGATATCATATGGGTTCAGCATGAGACGTTACCTGTGCAGTTGCTGAAGGAATTCGTGGATAATACGGCGAAGTCCGACCCTCTTATGATTTTCTCACACTTGTCGCCGTACCGGGAAGTGTACATTGAGCATCCGTATACTTTCGATCTTGAAGCTAAGCTGGCTGATGTCATCGTCTTTAATGCTCCGAATACACGTGATGCACAGAAATCGGAGTTTCGTTCCTACGAGCGGATGATGCTTTATCCGAATCCTGCGCCGCTTGATTTTGTCGCATCAAAGCATATGCAATCAAGCGAGATGCATAAGATACTAGTGGTCTCCAACCATCCGCCGAAGGAATTACAGGAGGCGATGAGCCTTCTTTCCGCTAGGGGATATCAAGTGGACATGCTCATCGACGCGATAGGCAGCGAGAAGCCGGCCATCACCTCTGCGGAGTTGTTGGATCACTATGATTGTGTGATTTCGATAGGCAAGACGGTGCAATACTGCCTTGTACAGGGCATACCTGTGTTCTTGTACGATCGTTTTGGCGGTCCGGGATACTTGAACGAGAGCAACTATGAACTTGCCGAATATTACAATTTCTCGGGGCGTTCCAAGCCGGACGGCTATTCTCTTCATGAAGCCATGAGGAATGCTGTATCTAATAGACGGACGCCGGAAGAATTGGTGTCGGCCATTGAGGATGGCTATTCAGCGGCTGTGGAGTTTCAAACCTCTCATAGAAACGATTTTGTTGCTTGCTACTCCATCAGCAACGCTTTTGAGGCTGTCTATGAGAAAGGCATTGCTGAAAAGCATAGGAAAACGATTAGCGACCGGATATACGGAGAATATCTCGTAGAATCTCAGAAAATGATTGGCGAATATGTAGCTGCGCATCGTAGACTTGCCAATCCCAATGCCGCCTTCTACGAGCAGACGGTACAGTCTTTCGCTGGTGAAGGATATGTTTTTGCTGCAAGCGATGTACTGGAGCAAGAACAACGGTTGAAGAAGAACAACTCTGTTGAGATACATGTGCCACATGGCAAGAGGACGGCTCGTGTGGATTTCGGAGAGTCTCCCTGCGTCATCACTGATTTGAAGGTCAATGGGATTGAACGCCATTGTTGGAATAACGCTTCTTTGGAGATGAACGGGACATACTTCTTCCTGGATCCGGACCCGCAAATCGTTATTGATTTGGGGGATTCCGTGAATACTCGGAAGAGTGACACTTCGCTGTTTGTTTCCGCGAACGTGTACCCTCTGAGTGGAATACCTCGCGATGTGGAAGAGCATCGCATAGCGGACATAAATGATTTGACCGAGAACCTGGAGAAGATTCAAGGCAGTCGTTGGTGGAAGCTGCATGAGAAGATGAAGCCTGTTATATCCTTTGCGCGAAGGATGGGACAGATTGTGAAAAGGTTTGTACGCTAGTATGTTGTGCACAGTGAATGGAATGAGTAAATGACTCTTGTAGACAATTCGACGGCCAAGCGGCTGGGCATACTCTGTTTCTACGATAAGAACGGTCGTGCGGCGAAGTTCCTCGATGGCTTCCTTGAGGATCTGATGCGGAGCCTGACCGATCTCGTCGTCATCGTGAATGGCAAGATTGATGATGAGGCCCGCAAGATGTTCGGCAAGTACACGGACATCATCATGGTTCGTGAGAACACGGGGCTTGATGTCGCCGCGTACAAGCAGGCGCTGCTGACCATCGGCTGGGAGAAGCTGGAAACCTACGATGAAGTGCTGTGCCTGAACGACACCATCATGGGCCCTGTTTACCCGTTCAAGGAGATGTTCGAAACCATGTCCCGCAAGGATGTGGATTTCTGGGGCATCACGGCGTACGCGGGCGAAACCGTGAACGATGAGAAGATCCCCACGCATCTGCAGGCCTACTGGCATGCATACCGCCGCAGCTTGGTCTCCTCGCAGGCGTTCCACGAGTACTGGGAGAACATGCCCCTGTGGAAGGACTACGCGGAAGTCACACGCAAGCATGAGATGACCTTCACCAAGCATTTCGCCCAGCTTGGCTTCAAATGGGCGTCCTACATCGATTGGCGCAAGTACAAGGGCTACTCGTCTTACCCGCTGCTGTACATGCCGATGCAAATGCTGCGCGACGACCGTTGCCCGGTGTTCAAGCGTCGTTCCTTCTTCGTTGACTACAGTGCCTACTTCGATCAGACCGCAGGCCAGCCAGCGCTGGATCTGTACGATTTCCTGAAGAACGAGACAGATTACGATGTCGACCTGATCTGGGACGCGATTCTGCCGAACTACAATATCGACGACATTCGCAAAGCCCTGCACCTCGACTATGTGCTGCCGACCGTGACCCGCAATCCGAGAACCGGAGCCGACGTGCGTTCCGCGTTCATCTACCACATCTACTTCCTTGACCTGCTGGGTGACACCTGCCGTTACATCAGCGCTCTGCCGGAAGAGACCGACCTGTACATCACGACCACCGAAGACAAGATCGACGCGATCCGCGATTATATGGCCTCCCACGGCGTGAACCATCCGGTCACGTTCATCTCCGTGGTGAACCGTGGCCGTGACGTGTCCGCGCTGCTGGTCGCGGCATGCGATGTCGTGCTGAGTGGCAAATACGATGTCATCGGTTTCGCGCACGACAAGAAGTCGAGCCAGAATCAGGAGAACGGCCATCACGGTACCGAAAGTCAAGGCTTCGCGTACAAGCTGATGGAGAACACGCTTGCCAGCCGCGACTATGTGGAGAACATTCTCACGCTGTTCTCCAATGAACCGCGTCTGGGTCAGGTCGCCCCGCCGCCGCCCTTCCATGCCCTGTACTTTGCGCACACCCTGCCGCATGACTGGGGCGCGAACTTCGAGATCACGAAGGAACTGCTGGAAGATCGCTTCGATATCCATGTGCCGCTGAGCCCGGGTAAGCCTTCGGCATCCGCCATCGGCTCCTGCTATTGGTTCCGTGTGGAAGCATTGAAGCCGTTATTTGAATACGGATGGTGCGCCGCCTGGATCATCATATCGCCGAAGATAACGCCGATGCCGGTGATGGAGACCATGCCGACGACGATACCGGCGCAGGCGCAGCCGATGACGATGGACATGGCGCTGAAGCCGGACTTGACCATGGCGCTGGGGATGGTCTTGAGGGTGAAGCGCTTCTTCTTATCGAAGAGCATGACCACGGGCACCGCGCAGGTCGCCCACAGGGCGGAGTAGAGCGGAGAATACTGCGCGACGAGCAGGCAGTAGAGCAGGACCGCGATGATGAGCAGGTAGATCCAGCCGTCCTTCATGACCTCGCGGCTCTTGGGAATATCCTTGGGGTCCATGAGCGTGACGTGCGCGATCTCCGTCTGAGACATAACGGCGACGGCGCAGCCCCAGTAATAGAGCAGCGCGGGAATGACCGCCGCGATGACGATGGCGATGTACTTCTGCTCGGTGAACGCGACCATCAGGAACGCGCCGGAGCCCATGACGGGGGGCAGGATCTGACCGCCGGTGGAGGCAACGGCCTCAACGCCGCCGGCGAACTGGGGCTTGTAGCCGCGGGACTTCATCAGAGGAATGGTGAACGTGCCGGTGCCGACGACGTTGGCGACGGCGGAGCCGTTGATGGAGCCCATCAGGCCGGAGGCGACGACCGCGCTGAGCGCGGGGCCGGACTTGATCTTACCGGTGAGGGAGATGGCGATGTCGTTGATGAAGTCGGAGCAGCCCGAGGCCTCAAGGAACGCGCCGAACATAACGAACATGAAGATGACCGTGGCGGAAACGCTCATGGTCGTGCCGAACAGACCGTCCAGGTCGGTAGCGAGGAACTTGCAGATACGCTCGAGGGAATAGCCGCGGTGCGCGATGGCCATGGGCAGATTCGGACCGGCGAGCGCATAGGCGATAAAGATGAGCGCGAGAACCGGCATGATATAGCCGAGGGTGCGGCGGGCGCACTCGAGGACGATGATGACGAGGCAGGCGCCCGCGAAGGTCGCCATCCAGGTCGTCTTGCTCAGACGCTCGGTGAGGTGATGGACCTCGTCCTGCGCCATCCAGACGGAAACCCATGTGAGGACGACGAGGATCATATCAAACGTGCGGCAGGCGGCGCGGAAGGCCTTGCTGCCGGCGAATTTATCCTTGAAAACGTGCTTATAGAGAGGCTGGGTGAGCAGGATCAGCGTGAGGGCGAAACCCAGATGCACGCCGCGCTGCACGGAGTAGTCGAACAGGCCGAAAAAGCCGGTGTAAATATGGAAGGAGGTCATCAGGAAGGCGACGACGGAGGCCATCATAATGAACTTGTCGCCCTTACCCTCTTCGAGAGTTCTCGCTGCTGCCAGTTCGCTGTCAAGCGAGGCGACGTCGATCTCTTTGATTTCTTTCTTATCGGACATAAACGCATCCTTTCTGTTAAGTGGGGGGTCTTAACGAAACCTTAATGAAAAGGGGGAGCCGGAGTTGGGATGTCCCAACTCCGGCCAAAAAATGCTTTTCGCAGGGACGGTCAGATCGTCCTTTTGATCAAGTTTTCAGAATTCCTCGATTAGATGAGGCCCTGCTCGCTGTAGTACTTCTGGGCGCCGTCGTGCAGAGGAATGGGCATCTGGGTGCAGAGGAAGCTGGGATCGGTCATGTCCTTGAGCAGGGCGTTACCGGCAGCCAACTCCTCGGTGTGCTCGTTCATGGCCTTGCACAGATCGTAGACGAGATCCGCGTCCATATCGGCGGTGACGATGATGAGGCACTTGACGCCGAAGGTGTTGGCATCATTGTCCTGACCGGTGTAGGTGCCAGCGGGGATCTTGGTCTGGATGTAGGCAGCGTTGCCCGCGAGGACCTTGTCGATCTCCTCCTGGGTCATGTCGAGGACCTGGATCTCCTTGGTAGCAGCGAGGTTCAGCTGACCGCCGATGGGCAGGCCGGCGAAGCCGAAGGCCGCGTCGAGGATGCCGTCGCCAACGGAGTCGGCGCCGTCGCCGAGGCCGAGGTTCTCAAGGCTGGTGTTGCTGGAATCAATGCCCATGACATCAAAGGCGGCGAGGGTGGCGTTCTCGGTCGCGGAGGCCGCAGGACCGACGGCAACGCGCTTGCCGAGCAGCTCATTGATGTAGGTCAGGCCGGAGCTCTTGAGAGCCACGCCGCTGAGCACGGAGGTGTAGACCGCGCCGATGACGCGCAGGTTGTCCAGCTTGCCGATGTCGGCGAACTTGCCGGTGCCGTTGTAGGCGTTGAGAACGACGTCGGAGGTAGCGACCGCGACGTCGACCTCACCGGTGGAAACGTCCTGGCAGTTCTGGAAGGAGCCGGTGGAGGTCTGGGTATTGCACTTCACACCCTGGACGTTGTTCGTCCAAACCTGAGAGACGGCCGCGCCGGCGGGGTACATGGAGCCGCCGGTGTCGGCGGTGCCGAAGGTCATAATGACGTTGCCGCGGGCGGGCTTATCGCCGTCGCCGGAGGCGTCACCGTCGGAGGCAGGCTGCTTCTCGCCGCAGGCGACCAGAGCGAAAACCATTGCCAGTGCGAGGATCAGAGACAATACTTTTTTCATGCTGATATCTTCCTTTCAAAAATTATATACCCGGCTTGCGCCGAATACGACAAAAAAGTTAAATTCTCTGTTCCGGCTCGGAACAGAGAAAAGACCACATGGTCTTTTTCGCGTACGCCGCACCCTCGTGCGGTATGTTTGGTACGTTCACAGCTTATTCATTTTTTATGGACGGATTATAATTCATTCATCCTCGTCTTGTCAAGTCTTTCACAAGCATATTTTCCTGTTTTTTCGATGAAATTTTCTGGTCATTGTCATTCCGCACAGAAATGCTTCTTTCTTTTTGTGCTATTAGTCACTTTCTTCTTTTGTTTTTTCAGCAAAATTCAAATTTCGCCGTAAAAACTTCATATTCTGCCGCATTTTCGCGCCCGTGCTCCCCCTGTATCTGGGGCGTTCAGGAGATGTTTTCCGCCGTAAGGACTCCGTTAAACGCGCGCAGCCCTTTTCGCGAGAGCGGCGGATCACACGCAAAATGCTTTTGTATGAATATTCATTCTTCTTTACATCAATATTTTGCCATTTTCTTCTTGTTATCTGCTATATCCCACCAAATCAGCAGGTTTTATTCTACGCTATTACGATAGCATAGTCAATCGCAAACATCACTTTTTTGGAATTTTAGGATATCTGCACAGCATTTTTCGCCGTTTTTTGACACATCCGTGACATGATCCGTCCGCAGGCCGGTCCCGTTTCGCCGGGAGTTGCAATATTTTGCGCATTGGGTTATAATGCAGACGACAATCTCTGTGCAAGGAGGAAAACGCGATGAAAGCTAAGGTATGCTTCTCCCGCGAGATCACGCCCGAGAAGGTCGTAGCGCTTTACCGTGCCGTGGGCCGCGAACTGCCGGGCAAGGTCGCCGTGAAGCTGCACTCCGGTGAGCAGGGCAACCAAAACTTTTTGGGTCCCGACTTCTGGCGGCCGATGATCGAGGCCGTGCATGGCACGGTGGTCGAGTGCAACACCGCCTACGAGGGCGAGCGCAACACCACCGAGAAGCACCGCCGCACGATGATCAAGCACGGCTGGAGCACGAACTTCGACGTGGATATTCTTGACGCCGAGGGTCCCGATCTGGAGCTTGCCGTTCCGAACGGCAGGAGCATTCAGAAGAACTTCGTCGGCAAGGACATTGCCAACTACGATTCCATGCTCGTCCTCTCCCACTTCAAGGGGCATCCGATGGGCGGCTTCGGCGGCGCGCTCAAGCAGCTCTCCATCGGCTGCGCGTCCTCCTACGGCAAGGCCTACATCCACGGCGCCGGCGAGCCCGAAAAGATCTGGACCGCCGACCACGACAGCTTCCTCGACGCGATGGCGGACGCCGCCTTGTCCGTGGCGGAATATTTCAAGAACAAGACCGTTTTCATCAACGTTATGAAGAATATGTCCGTGGACTGCGACTGCTGCGCCGTGGCTGAGGACCCGTGCATGGCGGACATCGGCATCCTCGCCTCGCTCGACCCCATCGCGGTCGATCAGGCCTGCCTCGATCTGGTCTACGCCTCCGACGATCCGGGCCGCGACCACCTCGTAGAGCGCATTGAGAGCCTCAACGGTGTCCGCACGGTCGAATCCGCGGCGGCGCTGGGCTTCGGTACGAGGGAATACGAGCTCGTGGAGCTGTAACATAAAACGCCATAAGGGAAAAGCACGGGGCTTCCCGTGCTTTTTCTTGTACATTACTTGTACATTATAATGGGTATGGGTCACAGGAACTTATCCAGCTCGCGCTCGACCTCGGACAGCTTCTTCGGCGCGGGATGCTCGACGCGATAGCCGCCCTTGATGACCATGGAGAGCGTGCGCAGGGCCGAGAGATCCGCGAGCGGATCCTTCGCGCAGACGATCAGGTCCGCCGCCTTGCCCGCCTCGATGGAGCCGGTCTCGCCGTCGATGCCGGCAAGCCGCGCGTTGAGCAGCGTCGCGGTGTGGAGCGCGAAGGCCGGCGTCACGCCGCAGTATTTCACGAAGTAGCACAGCTCGCGCCACATATCGTAGTGCGTGATATAGGGGCAGCCGGTGTCCGTGCCGAGGCCGACCGGAATGCCGTTTGCCAGATTTTCCCGCGCCATGGCGATGATGCCGTCAAAGACGACCTTGCCGTTCTCCTGCTGCTCGTAGGTCGCATGGGAGACGCTGCGGTCAAAGAGCGCATAGGGCAGCGCAGGCGAGAGCGTCGCGACCTGGAACGCGCCCTTTTCCTTGTAGAGCGCGGTGATCGCCGCATCCGGCTGCGCGCCGTGCTCGATGGAGTCCACGCCGTTTTCCAGCGCCACACGCACGCCCTCGGGGCTTTCGACGTGCGCGGCGACCTTCATGCCAAGCGCGTGCGCCTTATCGCAAGCCGCCTTCACCAGCGCGGGCTGCATCCGCAGCACGCCCGGCTCGCCGATGACCTCGGCGTCAAGCACGCCGCCGGTGATCATGAGCTTGATGAGGTCCGGCTTCTCCGCCGCGATCCGCTCCACATAAGCCGCGGCCTCCTCCGGTGTCTTTGCTTCGTAGGCAAGGGAGCCGGCCATGTGCCCGTCCGGCACGGAGACCGCCATATTGGACGCCACCACGCGCGGGCTGAGGATCTTTCCCTGCGCGGCAAGGTCGCGGATGATCGTGTCGAAGTCCGCCACGCCGCCGACCGTGCGGATGGTCGTCACGCCGCTGAGAAGCTCCGTCTTTGCGTAGCCCTCGCACAGCTTCACGCCGATGCGGCGCGTGAGCGCGTTGGCGGTGATGAGCTTCACGAGCTTCTTCGGGTCGCTCGCCTTTTTCTTCGGCTTACCGGAGGCGGGCAGATGAACGTGCAGGTTGATCAGCCCCGGCAGCACATACTGTCCGCCGAGGTCCACGACCTCATAGCCCTCGCGGCGCGCCGCGGCATCGGCGACCGCGCCGATGCGTCCGCCCTCAATATAAATATCTCTGCCCGTCTGCGGCGTCATTTTCTCCGTGCCGTCGAGCAGCACGCCGTTTGTGAGCACATAGTTTGTTTCATTCCGGAACATGGCATTTCCTCCGTTTCTTCCATGTTTGCCTTATCATACCACACCGCTCCACGGCCGGCAAACGGATTTTTTGCGCACTTCGTGCATTCTGCACAATTTCGGGCCGACATTGTTTGACCAAAAGCGGGTGAAAAAGCCTTGCATCCGCCGTCGAATTATGGTATCATTACAATAGTTACAAATTGTAACCTTTGGTACCGTTCGGCGGCGCGCCCCGTCTGCGCCGCTTTTTCATGAGAATTTGAGGAGGATGCCCTATGAAACTGCGCCACGCGCTCCGCGGCACGGCTGCCGGCCTGCTGCTGGCGGTCTGCCTGACCACCCCCACCCTCGCGCTCACCGGCGTTGTGGACGTCGGCGGCAGCGTTCTGCGTGTGCGCAAGACCGCGAGCACCGGCTCCGCCGTCCTCGATCAGCTGCCAAGCGGCAAACAGGTCGAGATCGTGGACACCGCGACGAACGGGTGGTACGGCATCCAGCTCGACAGCGTGAAGGGCTACGTCTCCGCAAGCTACATCAAGCTGCTTGAGGAAGCCGCCCCCGTCGTCACGGCAGAAGTCAGCGCGGTGAGCGCCTCTGCCGCGCAGAGTGAGAGCACCTACGTCAAGGTCACCGCAGACGCGCTCAACGTCCGCACCGGCCCCGGCACCGACTATGCGGTCGCGGACGAGCTCGCGCAGGGCAAGGTCGTCAAGGTCCTCGGCGCGCAGGACGGCTGGTATCAGATCGGCAGCGGCTACATCGACGCGGCGTACACCGAGGCCGCCACCTATGAGGAGGCGCTCGAGCAGCTTTACATCCGCGTCGTGCAGGGTCCGCTCAACATCCGCTCCGGCCCCGGCACCGGCTACTCCAAGGTCGGCTCCCTCGCCAAGGGCCGCTGCGTGAAGGTCGTGTCCGTCCAAAGCGGCTGGTATCAGATCGAGCAGGGCTACGTCAGCGCCGCCTATGTGGAGGAGACGGACTACACTCCCGCCGCCGCTTCGAGCAAGGGTCAGGAGCTTGCGAACATTGCGCTCCAGTACGTCGGTTACAGCTACGTCTATGGCGGGGCCAGCCCGCGCGTTGGCTTCGACTGCTCCGGTCTTGTGCAGTATGCCTGCGCACAGCTCGGCTACTCCATCAACCGCACCGCCTCCGCTCAGCTGCAAAACGGCGTCACCGTCTCGTGGGACGAGCTTGCCCCCGGCGACCTCGTGTTCTTCAAGAAGCCCGGCAGCACCACCTCGAAGCCCGTCACGCACGTCGGTATGTACATCGGCAGCGGTCAGTTCGTCCACGCCTCGGACTACGGCGTCGGCGTCATTGTCAGCAACCTTTCCGACGCCTACTACACCACCGGCTATGTCAGCGCCCGCCGCATCGCGGTATAATGTCAAATCAAAACAGCAGGAGCCCGCGCAGCGCGCAGGCTCCTTTCCTTATGGTTTTTCTGTCACACCGGGTAGGCGCCGATGCGCGCGATCTCCGCGTCGCACAGCGCGCCGACCGCGTCGAAGTCCACACAGGGTCGGTAGAGCGCTTCAAGCGCGTCATGCCCGCGCTTGGCGCGCTTGAGAGACGCGACCGCTTCCTCCTCCAGCGCGCGGCGGACACGGCGGATGAAGCGCAGGTGCGCCTTTTCGGCGCGGGTCAGCTTCTCCTCCGCCATCGCGTCGACGCGCAGGCGGCGGTAGGGCTTTCCTTCATAGCGCACGCCCTCGCCGGTCGTGACAAACGCAAGGCCCCGCGCGGGGATCAGCAGATGCGCGATCTCCGCGGGCCGCAGCGGGTCGCGGCAAGTCAGAATGTCCTCCCCCGCCTCCAGCGCCGCGTCGCGCAGCCGGCGCAGCACGGGCGCGGCAAGGCCGTAGCTGTCGCACAGCTCATAAACACGCGGGCAGAGAACGTCCACGCTGTCGAAGCGGCACACCTTGCCCTGACAGGTCAGTCCGCCGAGAAAGACGTCCGCCGCGCGTCCCCGCGTCTCTCCCCTGCCCTTGAGCTCGCGCGCGGCGATCCCCGCCGCGCGGCGCAGCAGCTTTTCCTCGTCGAAGTGCGCGCGCACCAAAGCGCGTCGCTCCGCATCCACGCCGCCGAGCGCCCGCAGAACATGGTACGCCTCGCGGTAGGACGCGCGGTAGGCGTCGGTCAGCGCCGTCAGGCCGTTTGCGACCTCCTTCGCCGCCGCGCTGTCGCAGCACTGCGACAGGTCCACATAGCGCTCGTGCGCCAGCGCGTACCGCGGCTCGAGGACATGGGGCGCGGTGCCGTCGACGATGGCCGTCCGGATGGCCGGAGCGATCACGCCGTCGAGTGAATCGGGATCGCCGGAGCAATGGATGTACACGGTCTCCAGCCCGCGCTCCTCCAGCGCCGCGGCCACGCGGCGCATGAAGGTCGATTTGCCGCAGCCGGGCGTCCCCTTGAGAATGATCAGATCGTAAAGCCTTGCGTCGAGGAGCTGGTCATACAGCCCATAAAAACCCTCCGCGCTGTTCGCGCCGAGGAAAAAATGCGTCTGTTTCATGGTCCGCCTCCAATGGTCTTAGTTTCTACTTCAACCTATGCGCGGCGGCGCGTCCATGTTTGCGTGGACGGAAAATGTTTTGCACAAAAAGGAAAAGCGCCCATCACGGACGCTTTTCCTTTGATTTTTTCAGATGCCGAGCAGCTGGCGCTTCTTCGCCGCGAACTCCTCCTCGGTGAGCACGCCGGCGTCCAGCAGCGCTTTGTACTGCTTGAGCTCCTCCACGGTGCTCGGCGCGCCGCCCGCCTGCGCGGGGGCCGCAGTCTGCGCCGCGGAAGCGGCGCCGGTCTCCGGCGCGCCGGGGGCGATAAACTGCATCAGGTTGCGCGCAAGGGTGTGCAGCTCGTTGACCTTCTCGTCGTACTTGTGCAGGAAGGAGTCCACGCTCGGATAGTCGTTTTCAAACTCCGGCGCGTCCAGCTCGTTGCGGTAGGCTTTCCAATAGGGATGGTCCAGCTCCAGCTCCACCACGAACTGACGGAACGGCGAGGACTCGCGGAACTCGGGCTTATGGAACTCCAGCTCGCGCTCACGCTCGCGCCACTCCTCGTTGGTGCGGTCGAGATACTGCACGCGCTCGGCCTGCATGATGCGCTCATAGTCGCTTCGCTGCAGCTTGAACTGCTCGATACGCGGCGCGAGCAGACGGACGCGCTCGGGGTTCTTGCTCTCAGCGCAGACAAGACCGGCGGCCGTGCCGGTAAAGAGCGGTTCCTTATCCTCCGTGATGCGGAAGGACTTGAGCGCGGACTTTTCAAACACGATGGTGCTCTCGTCGTCCTTCAGGCGGAAGAGTCCGTTGGTCACATCAAGCACCAGCTGCGTGTTGAACGCGCCGAAGCCGAAGCGATACTCGGGATGGAAGCGCTCGCGCAGCACCTGATTTTTGTTGTAAAAATCTATGTAGCGGCGGAAATCGTCGAGCGTCATGCTGTCCAGCACGCCGTTCGGCAGGTCGATCTTCTTGTCGCATTCCTTGCAGATGGGCACGCCCTCGACCTTGGTCGGCAGCAGGCGGGGCGTCGCGTTGCCGCAGATGGGGCAGGGCTTCTTATTATTGCTGAATAATCCCATAATGCTTCTCCTTCTATTCCCCGTTTTGTCCGGCGGCTGTCCGGCCGTTCCTCGGACGCTCTTGCAGGAAAAGCATAGCACGCCCTGCGGAAAGATGTGCGTTTCTCGCCCGAAATGTATGATTTTGCGGCGCGAAATGCACCCTTCCTCCGCTTTACGCTTTAAACGGCGTGAAGGGCAGGGCTTCATATTGCTTGGTATAGCGCTCCATGAGCTGCTCCGCCTCGGCGCGGGGAATGGTCTTGCAGCGGTCTTCGAGCTGCGTATCGTCCAAGGACAGGGCATCGAGGCCCTTGGCGTGGTACCACACGCCGCCGCGGTCAAAAACGCTTTCGATGGGCAAAAGCGTCTCGCCGTAGCGGAGATAGGTCCTCCCCCAATGGTCGGCGCCGCCCGACCACTCATGTGCAAGCGTACCGTCAGAGCAGAGAAAATACCGACTGCGGCTCCAGCCGTCCACAACGCGGACGGCCTGCGCGCCGTCGAGGCGGTAAATATTGAAGATCACGCCGTAGCCGTCGCCCCAGTCCGCGCCGAGCAGCAGCTCGCTCGTGCCGTCGCCGTCAAGGTCACGCAGCAGCCAGCCGGGCGTCTGGTAGTAGTCGTTCACGGACAGGAGATCGTGGCTGAAGTCGGTCTGCACGTCGCTTGCGCCGGAGCGCCGCAGGCCGCTGATCTCGGCGAGCAGCGCGTCGTAGGCGGCGTAGCCGGTGAGGCTCACCGTACCGTTGAGCGCAGGGGGCGGTGTGGTCGCGCACTTATAAAGCGCCGTACATCCGGCGGTAGAAAGCGTGTCGGAGCTGACCTCCATGTAGTACGCCTGCCCCACGGTCAGCCCGGAAAAACGAACGCCGTCGTTTACCTTGACGGTCACGGCATCCGACGCCCACTTGCCCGCACCGGGCTCTCCCGCACAAAGCCGCACATTGTAATCCGTCGCGCCGGGTGCGCTGTAGAGGACAAACGCCACGTCCGCTGCCTTTGCGGTAAACGGTGCGCAGGCATTTCCGATTGCGCCGTCTCTGCTGCTTCGGGGCAGAAAGGCAGTCCCCACGGCGGGGGCAGGCTCGGTCTGCGCGTCAAGTGCGCTTCGCTCCGCGGCGGTCATGGCATAAACCTTGACGGAATAGGCGCTGCCCGCCGCGTCCTCCTCCGCGTGCTGTTGCTCTCTCTCGTCGGAGTCCTGCGCCCCTCCGGTGTCGGTGGGCGGCATATCAGGCATTGTACCGTCCCAAGGGGCTGTCGTGGGAGCCTGCTCGCTGTCCTGCGGGTCGCCGCGCTCCGCCGCATAGAGACGGAAGCTCTGCTCCATGACCTTGAGCTGGCCCTCCTCTAATCTGACCTGCCACTTGTCCGCGCCCTCATAGCTCCAGTACGATTCGATCTGATAGAAGCCGCCCTCCGGACGGGGATAGAGGCTGAGCATCGTGCCGCTCTCCCCCTCCCGCAAGGTGCAGCGGTAGTGGTCGGAGAAATACTTCAGCGTCCAGCCGGCGCTGTACAGCTCCATCAGCTTGTCGTCAAGGCCGCTCCCCTCCGTGACAAGGAAGTAAGCGCCTGTTCCCGCGCCCGAGCGCCAGAGCGGGCTGTCGCCCTCGCGCTCCCACCCGTCGAGGACGCGGATGCTCCACGCATCGGTGTAAACGCGGTCGGCATCCTCTGCCGCCTCGCTTGCACCAATACATCCAAACAGATAGTCTCTCAACTCCGTACTTCCGGAACGCAGCTCATACAGCCGCGCTTTCCTGCCGTCCGTAATGGGATTGACCAGCATTTCACGCTCAGAGAGCATGACCTCGCAGCGGTCTCCCGCGGCGCTGATAAAATAGAGCCTTGCATAGCAGTCCTGCATTGCTGACGCGGTGCCGAGGCGTTTGTATTGCAGGGTGTCGAGCAGAGCATAGACGGCGTCTGTTTCTTCCGCCGTCAACTGGACGTTGGATGGCTGCGCGCCGTTTTCGTCCGTTACATCGGCATAAGTGACCTGTTCCCGATGGAAACCGACCAGTCCGGCGGCGTCTGTGTCTGTGCGCGGATTCGTCAGAAAGCACACCGCCACAACGACGCACACGGCGACCGACGCCGCGACCACCCAGAACGCGGGCTTTTTGTAGCGCAGCGCATTCCGCACACGCTCCTTGACGCCAACTTCACCGAACGCCAGTGGGCAGATGATGACCGTCTTGCGCGGTATACTGCACGCAAGCAGCACCGTGGAATAGGTCTTGACGGCGCTCTCGTCCATCGTGCGGATCACCCGCTCATCGCAGGCCAGCTCAATGTCGCGGCAGAGCAGCGTATAGGCGAGCCACAGTACGGGGTTGAACCAGTAAACCGCAAGCAGCGCGAAGCCCAGCGGCTTCCACCAGTGGTCACGCCGCGTGAGATGCGCCTGCTCATGCGAGAGTACATTCTGCTGCTGTACCTCATCCAGCCCGGAGGGCAGATAGATGTGTGGTTTTACAACGCCGAGGATGAACGGCGAGGAAATGGCATCGCAAAGATAAATGTGATCTTGAACGGGGAGCGACACGCTCACGCGCCGGCGCAGCCGAAGATAACTCACGAGCGCATAGAGCAGCATGGCTCCAAGGCCGATGAGCCACACCCAGCCTGCGAGGTAAGTCCACACATAAAGTGGGTTGACGCTCATCGTCGGCGCGGCGGCAAAATGCTCGCTGAGCGCGGGATTCACTGCGTTGTCGATGATGCTCACGCCGCTCGTGATGGTCGGCGCGGGGTCAAACTGCACGACCGCGGGGCTGACCGTTTCGGCACTGGGAATCAGGCTCAGCGCGCTTTCAACGGAAAATGGCAGCACAAGCCGCAACGCGACGATGCCCCAAAGCAGAACATTCATCCACTTGGGCGAACGCTTTGATACCAGGCGCAGTACCAGCACGGCCAGCACCAGCCAGCTTGCGGAAATGCTCAGATTCAAGAGCTTCAAAAAGACGGCAGCCATGGTCTCACTCCTTTCTGCAGCGGTCGATCATGCGCTGAATTTCCGCAATGTCCTTCTCCGAAAGAGATTTCCGCGTGGTAAAAGCCGCCAGAAACGCGGGAAGGGAACCGTCGAAGGTGTCCTCCACAAATTTCTCGCTCTGTACGGCGTTATAACCCTCCTGTGAGAGAAGAGAAGTGACCGTGCCGTTTTCGTTCTGAAAGATACCGTGTTCGCAGAGTTTTTTCAAAACTGTGTAGGTCGTGGATTTTTTCCATTGCAGCTCCTGTTCGCACAGTTTCACCAGTTCACCGGAGGTCAGCGGCTCGTGCTGCCAGATGAGTTCTGCAAAATGCGTCTCAACAAAGCCCAGTTTGTAACCGTCCATGTGTGCCTCCTTTTCTTTGCGAGTCTACTTATGATAGACTTCTGATACTTGAAGTCTATCACGAGTAGATCGTACCTGTCAAGCACATTTTGCGCCGCTGAAATCAATGAAGGCTACCCGGCCTCAGAAAACAGCAAATGAGCCGCTTTGACAAGCGGCCGTCCAGCGTTTCAGCAACACGCAGAGCACACCAAGAGTGGTGATACCACCCCTCGTCTCGCACACGCAGAAAACCATGAGCGCCGGATGTACAAATCTACCATTTCGACAAAAGCAAAAAGATCACGCAGCCCAGCGGGGCCGCGACGCCTTCGGGACAGCGACGTGCATAAGCGCATCGCTG
>OLQA01001553.1_pt1 | contig 19723 bp, 18 predicted proteins | sample 1673151 | NCBI WGS metagenome assembly OLQA01 (sample SAMEA3136760, study PRJEB25190) | human gut metagenome | biome: human gut; feature: human-associated habitat; material: faeces | place: Austria | collected 2013 | reverse complement strand
TTGGCGCGGAATGAATCCGCCCCAACGTAAGATTTTGGCTGCGCCAAAATGCTTACACGCCGCTGCGCGGCGGATCATGGAGCAGGTGCGCGGGAACCCACCGCATAATCAATACGCCAGTTTCTCGGTGAGATACGCCTTCAGCTCACTGATGGGGATGCGCACCTGCTCCATGGTGTCCCGCTCACGGACGGTGACGCACCGGTCGCCGGGGTTTTCGCCGTCGCCTACGGTATCAAAGTCCACGGTAATGCAGAAGGGGGTGCCGATCTCGTCCTCCCGGCGATAGCGCTTGCCGATGGAGCCGGTTTCGTCGAAGTCCAGCATAAAGTCCTTGCACAGATCGTTGTAGATCTCCATGGCGGGCTCAGACAGCTTCTTGCTCAGGGGCAGGATGGCAGCCTTATAGGGGGCCAGAGCCGGGTGCAGGTGCAGCACCACGCGAACGTCGTCCTTGCCGTTTTTATCCTGGCCCACCACCTCCTCGTCATAGGCGTCGCACAGCACCGCCAGAACGCTGCGCTCCACGCCCAAAGACGGCTCCACCACATAGGGGATGTACCGCTGGTTGGTCTCGGGGTCAAAATAGGTCAGGTCCTTGCCGGAGGTGTTCTGATGTTGGGTCAGGTCATAGTCGGTGCGGTCCGCCACGCCCCACAGCTCGCCCCAGCCGAAGGGGAACAGGAACTCGAAGTCCGTGGTGGCCTTGGAATAGAAGCACAGCTCCTCGGGATCGTGGTCCCGCAGGCGCAGGTTCTCGTCCTTCAGGCCGATGCCCAGCAGCCAGTTGTGGCAGAAGGTCCGCCAATACTGGAACCACTCCAGGTCGGTTCCGGGCTTGCAGAAGAACTCCAGCTCCATCTGTTCAAACTCCCGGACACGGAAAATGAAGTTGCCGGGGGTGATTTCGTTGCGGAAGGACTTGCCGATCTGGCACACGCCGAAGGGCAGCTTGCGGCGGGTGGTGCGCTGGGTGTTGACGAAGTTGGTGAAAATGCCCTGGGCCGTCTCGGGCCGCAGATACACGGTGTTCTTGGCATCCTCGGTGACGCCCTGGAACGTCTTGAACATCAGGTTGAACTGGCGGATATCGGTGAAATTATGCTTGCCGCAGGAGGGGCAGGGGATGTTGTGCTCCTCAATGAAATCCTTCATCTCCTGCTGGGAGAACGCGTCGATGGGCTTGGGCAGCTCCACTTTTTCCTGCTGGCACCAGTCCTCGATGAGCTTGTCGGCCCGGAAGCGCTCCTTGCACTCCCGGCAGTCCATCAGAGGATCGGAGAAGCCGGACAGATGGCCGCTGGCCACCCAGGTCTGGGGGTTCATGAGGATGGCGGCATCCTGCCCCACGTTGTAGGGATTCTCCTGGACAAACTTCTTCCACCAGGCCCGTTTCACGTTATTTTTCAGCTCCACGCCCAGGGGGCCGTAGTCCCAGGTGTTGGCCAGGCCGCCGTAGATCTCGGAGCCGGCGAAGATGAAGCCCCGATTTTTGCACAGTGCCACGATCTTGTCCATGGTCTTTTCCGTGTTTTTCATGTGTCAAATCTCCTTTATGTGATGTTTTTGGATGCAAAATAAAAGCCGCCCCGAGCCATAACAGCTCAGGGCGAACGAAATAACGTCCGTGGTTCCACCTGAATTTGGATATATCCACACTCTTGCGCCGGTAACGGGGCGTCCGGCGGGCATTTCCTCCCGCGGCTCCGGGCTGCCGCACCCATCATCGCCTGTAACAGCATGAGGATACCATGTTTTTCCCGCCGCGTCAAGGAAAATTTGCAGCCTATTCCAGGGACATGATATACACCTGGCAGGGGTTCCATTCGTCCCACAGGGTGGGGAACACCTCAAACTCCCGGAAGCCCAGGGCCAGATAAAATCGGTTGGTCCGGTCGTACTCCTCATATTTCCCCATCTGCACGGTTTTCACCTGCATAAAGGCGTACCCGGCCCCGGCGGCGGCCTCCCTGGCCTGCCGGAACAGCTGGCGGCCTATGCCTCGGCGGTGATACTCCTTCCGAACGCCCATGACATACAGCTCCACGGTGGCGTTTCCCGTTTCCTTCAGACACAGAAAACCCACCGGCCTGTTCCGGTCATAGGCGCAGAAGAATATCCTGCCTGCACTTTCCCGGATATACTCCTCCCGGGCCTCCGGAATGCCGAACCACTCCGGCAGCGCCTCCAGAATCAGGCGCGTTACGGCCTGTTTTTCCGTCGAATCGGTAAGCTGTCTGATCTCCATAATTCCCCTCCGTCACATGGGAGACGTGACCCACAGGTATCCCAGCACGGCTGTGCTGACGGCCATAACGGCCAGCACTCCGCCGCCCAGAGCCTTGCGCCCGGACCGGAAGGCGATGACCGCAAGGCCGGTCAGGGCCAGATAGGCAAGCAGTAAAATAAAGGTAAATCCCATGACAGCCTCCTTGGACCCAATCTTAAAGCTTCCAACATTCTATCACGCATGGGTGCAGAATGCAACCTGGAGCTGGAATTAAAAAGGCGGGACGTCCTTAGAGCCGGAAAAAAGGACGTCCTCTCGGGACGTCCTTTGGTTTGGCTTCATCAACCGATCTGATTCAGCTTCAGAGTCAGAGCGCTCTTCTTGTGGGCTGCATTGTTCTTGTGCATCAGACCCTTGGCAGCGGCCTTGTCGATGGACTTCACTGCGACCTTGTAAGCGCCCTCGGCCTCGGTGCGATTGCCTTCCACGGCAGCAGCCTCGAACTTCTTGATAGCAGTCTTCAGCGCAGACTTGTTGGCCTTGTTGCGAGCGTTACGAACCTCGGCGATCAGCACGCGCTTCTTAGCAGACTTGATATTCGGCAAACCAAACACCTCCCCGGCGATAAATTTTCTTGCACGGGCACTTAAATACCCAGGCAGGATAGTATTTTATCACCTTTGCCAGAAAATTGCAAGCACTTTTTGAAATTTATCTGTAGTTTTTCGTATAATTTCTTCTCTCCCGGGGAAACTGGGCTATAGCCACAATATTTGGTGTTTTCTGGGGGGCGATGACCATAGATATGAGCATGACACGAACGGACCTGGCGCTGGAATCCGTCCAGGCCGCTACAAAGGCGGCCCGGGAGGATGCGGTTCCCGGGGTCAGCAGCCAGGAAAACCGGCGGGAAGGCTATGCCATAACACACATCCGGATCGACAGCGACGTCGGGGCCCAGGCGCTGGGGAAGCCTGTGGGCCGATATGTCACCGTGGACCTGGGGCCGTATTTCCGCCGGGAGGAGGACTATTTTGACCGGGGCGTCCGTTGTCTGGCGCAGGAGCTGCGGGGAATGCTGCCGGAGGGACCGGTGCTGGCGGCGGGCCTGGGGAACCGGGCCATGACCTGCGACGCCGTGGGCCCGGCGGTGGTGGACAATCTGTTGGTGACCCGCCACATGATCCGGGCCATGCCCCGGCAGTTCGCGGATTTCCGCCCGGTGGCGGCAGTGTGCCCCGGCGTTCTGGCCCGCACGGGCATGGAAGCCCTGGAGCTGGTGCGGGGAGCTGTGGAGCGGGTGCATCCGGCGGCGGTGATCGCCGTGGACGCTCTGGCTGCCCGGGACAGCGCTCGCCTGTGTGCCACGGTGCAGCTGTCGGACACGGGGCTGGTGCCCGGCTCCGGCGTGGGCAACCGCCGCAGCGCCCTGGATCAGGGTACCCTGGGGGTGCCGGTCCTTGCCGTGGGTATCCCCACAGTGGTGGATGTGGACCCGGAGGCAGGGCTGTTTCTGACGCCCCGGGATATTGACCAGCGCATCCGGGAGCTGGGCCGCCTGCTGGGCTATGGCATCACCTTGGCTCTCCAGCCGTCGCTGACGGCGGCAGACGTGACTGCCCTGCTGGGGTAGAAACCATCAAAGGTGCGGACCGTTGGTCCGCACCTTTGATGGTTTCTAGGATGATAGTGATTACTTCTTGATTTCACCGTTAGCGGCGGCAGTCAGATAGGCGTTGATGAACCCGTCGATATCGCCGTTCCCCCACAAAGCAGCGCTTTGTGGGGCCCCTGGATCAAATCCTGTCGGGCAGAAATGAATTCCGCCCGACCAAGGTTTTGCCTCGGGCAAAACGCTTGTGCGCCGCAGAGCGGCGAGTCATGGACGGCTTGTGCGTCCCGCTTACTTCTTGATTTCACCGTTAGCGGCGGCAGTCAGATAGGCGTTGATAAACCCGTCAATATCGCCGTCCATGACGGCCTGGATGTTGCCCATTTCATAGCCGGTGCGGGTGTCCTTGGCCAGGGTGTAGGGCATGAACACATAAGAGCGGATCTGGCTGCCCCACTCGATCTTCATCTGCACGCCCTTCAGGTCGCTGACCTTTTCGGCGTGCTGCTGCATCTTCAGCTCCGCCAGCTTAGCCCGCAGCATCTTCATGGCGTTGTCACGGTTCTGGAACTGGCTGCGCTCCGTCTGGCAGAACACCACGATGCCCGTGGGCAGGTGGGTCAGGCGGACGGCGGAGGAGGTCTTGTTGATGTGCTGGCCGCCGGCGCCGCTGGAGCGGCAGGCCTGCATCTCGATGTCCTCAGGCCGGATCTCGATCTCGCTGTCGTCGTCCAGCTCGGGCATGACCTCCACGGCGGCGAAGCTGGTCTGCCGCCGGGCGTTGGCGTCGAAGGGGGATACACGGACCAGTCGATGCACGCCGTTCTCGCTCTTGAGATAACCGTAGGCGTTGTCGCCCTCGATGAGGATGGTGGCGGACTTGATGCCTGCCTCGTCGCCTGCCTCGTAGTCCATCAGCTGATAGGTGTAGCCGTGGCGCTCAGCCCAGCGGGTGTACATGCGGTAGAGCATCTCGGTCCAGTCCTGGGCCTCGGTGCCGCCTGCACCGGCGTGGAAGGTGAGAATGGCGTTATTGGCATCGTATTCACCGGACAGCAGCGCTGCCAGACGCCGCTCGCTGATTTCCTTTTCCAGGTTCTCGTACCCGCCGGTGACTTCCGGCAGCAGGGAGGCGTCGTCCTCCTCCTGGGCCATTTCGCACAGGGTCACGGTGTCCTCCCACTCGGACACCAGCCGGTCATACTTCTTGATGCGGTGCTCCAGACGCTTGATCTGCTGGGACACCTTCTGGCTGTGCTCGATGTTGTTCCAGAAGCCCTCCTGCTCCGTCTCGGCCTGGAGATTCTTCAGCTCCTGGCGATCCTTGGGGATGCCCAGGGCCTTCTCCAGCTCCCGCAGAGTGGGCTCCAGGGCCTGGAGCTTCTGTTTGTACTCGTCGTATTCAATGACTGCCATAGATGGTCGTCTCCTTATCGAAAAAATTCCTTAGCTTATCCATTATAGCCGGATATGGCCATTCTGTAAAGGAAAATATACCATTACCAGGAATTTTCTTTACAGGATGAAGCCGCCGTCGCAGGTGAGGACCTGGCCGGTGATAAAGGATGCCTGCTCCCCGGCCAGGAAGGCCACGGCGTGGGCAATGTCCTCCGGCGTGCCCAGGCGGCCCAGGGGCGTTTCCTGAGCCAGCTGCGGCAGTACCTCCGGCGGCAGGGCATCCAGCATATCCGTGCGGATAACGCCGGGTGCCACGCAGTTGACCCGGATGTGAGTGGGGGCCAGCTCCATGGCCAGGGAGCGGGTCAGGCCGATCAGCGCCGCCTTGGTGCAGGAGTATGTCACCTCACAGCTGGCGCCCCGCTGACCCCAGATGGAGGAAATGTTCACGATGCAGCCTGCGTGCTGGTGGAGCATGTGGGGCAGCACCGCCTGGATGGTGTGGAACGCGCCGTCCACATTGACGGAGAAGTACCGGTGCCACAGCTCCGGGGTGATGTCCTGGAACAGGGCCTGACCCGCCACACCGGCGTTGTTCACCAGCAGCGATACCGGGCCGAAGGTTTCCTCTACCTGCCGTACCATGGCTGTCACCTGGTCCTGTTGAGACACGTCGGCCTGGACCATCATGGCCCGGCAGCCCTCTGCCGTCAGCTGCTCCAGCAGCGACCGGGCGCAGTCCTCCCGGAGCCGATAGTTGATGCACACGGCCCAGCCCTGCCGGGCCAGCTCCGCTGCCACGGCCCGCCCGATGCCCCGGGATGAGCCCGTTACCAGCGCGATTTTTTCCATGATGTTTGTCCTCCTGGGTAATAGTGAGAAAAGTATAGCAAAAAAAAAGAAACTTGGCAAGAAAACTGTTGACAAATACGGGCAAACCGTGTAAAATACATACTGTTCCGCGCGGTTAGCTCAGCTGGTAGAGCACATGCTTGACGTGCATGGGGTCACAGGTTCGAGTCCTGTACCGCGCACCATACGCAAAAGCCCTGAAATCACTACGATTTCGGGGCTTTCGTTATTTTGACGGCTGACTGTACCCCATCCGAACACCCGGGCGTATCTTTTGGTCCGGCAAAAAATATGATATATCGCTCACCGCAAACGGGCGGCCCCTTATATCTATGGGGCCGCCCGTTTCGCATTATTGGATTGTCAATCAGAATCTGTGCGGCACATGAGATAATCCAGGCTCACACCGTACACGTCCGCCAACCGAACAAGAGCTTCTATGTTCGGCTCACTTCGTCCTACTTCATACCCGGATAGAGTAATCACATGGATGCCTGTCCGGTCCGCTACTTCCTGTTGCTTTAACCCGCATTTCTTCCGGGTTTCCTGTAACCGTGCCGCTACTGCTGTTTTGCGTTGCTTGCAAGCGTCTTTGTAACTGACAGCTGTTGCAAACACATCTCTGGCCATGCCTGTAACGGTTCGCATGGCTTCTCCCGCTGAAAGGCTGGGGTCACTGCCTATGTTCTTCGCTTTCTTAAACTCGTCCCTCAAATAGTCGTTTGTTTCGCTCATGTGGTTGCCCCCTTTGCTTTTTTCCCATTGTACCAGTGTTTTTTCACTGGTGCAATCATTTTCTATCAAATTTTAATACTTACCCCTTGACAGTATTAGAAACTAATAGTATTATAATCAAATAGTATTAGTTTTGAATATCAAGTGGCTGTCAGGACCCAGTGAGTGCCAAAAAGAAAAAATATTTTTTCTCTCACCACACCATCGCGTCTTGTCCTGTGGTAAACGCGCAGCGTTTTCCATCAGGACGTAGTAGCAGGCGTGTAGAAAATGTGGTAAACGCATAGCGTTTTCCATCATTTTCACACGCTCGTTCTCCCCGTAGTAGCTGTGGTAAACGCGCAGCGTTTTCCATCAGCTACGGAGGTTCCCCGGTCGCACACCGTTCCCTTGGTGTGTTCCCTACTTGATATAGCAACAAATTGGTTTCGGTAGGAGGTTTTCGTATGGCTCTCATGGGCGCAGCATTGTCCGATATTAGCAGTAATGCCCGGCTAAAGGTCTATCCGGCCACGGAGGTACTACAGGTATCAAACGCACCCATCTTCCGTGCCCCCGGCTGGGAGCCGCAGAAGCGTTCCTATGACGTTCCGGCAAAAGGCAAGGGTATAGACCCGGAACGTGCTTTAGAGGTGTCCCGTGCCCGTGCAAGGGCCGCTGTGCGTGATATAGCGCTGTGCAACCAGTTTGACTATTTCATCACCTGGACCTTGGACGGCAGTCTGATTAACCGCTATGATGCCGATGAGGTCAAGCGCCGGGTCCTGACGTTCCTGAAAAACAAGGTCCACCGCAATGGCTTCGCCTATGTCATTGTTCCGGAGTTTCACAAGGATGGTGCAATTCACTTCCATGGCCTGTGCAAGCTGGGAACCATGCGGCTGGAACGTGCCGTAAACGCCCGTACAGGCCAGCCTATGAGCACGGAGAAGGGCCAGCCCATTTTCAATATGCCAGACTGGACCCTGGGCTACTCCACCTGCATTCCCATTGACGGCAACTATGAACGCACCTGCAACTACATGGTCAAATACTTCACCAAGGATTCCAGGAAGATCTTCGGCAAGTGGTATCTGTCCTCCCGGAACCTGGTGCGGCGTCCGGAAATGATGCTGGTCAGTGGCGGCATGGACTTCCATGCTTTCGTAGCGGAACACCCGGGATGCTGCATCATTCCCCTGTATAATGACGTGTACCTGACCTCGGTCAGCCTGACAGGAGGTGACAGCCGATGACGTTAGGGGAGTGGATTCCCATCTATCTGGAAGCCTACAAGCGTGATACCATCCGGCCCGACTCGTTCTATACCATCCAGCTGGTGGCCGGGAAAATCCCCCCGGAAATCCTGGCCATGGAGCTGACGGAGATTCGCCCCATACATCTGCAACGGTTCGTCAATGCCTTTGGCCTGACGGCCTCCAAGTCCTATATGGACAAGCTCCATGTGCTTCTGAATGCCGTCTTTGAAGCGGCTATAGACAACGACCTGTGCACAAAGAATCCTGCCGCACGGATAAAGTATCCCCGCATTCATGAGCAACCCCGTGAAGCCTATACCATGGAGGAACTGCGTATTATCCTGGACTTTGCCATGCACTATGACCGCCAGCGCATTGCCGTGGGCATTATGGTCCTGCTGTTGACCGGCATTCGCCGTGGGGAGCTGTTGGGCCTGAAAGAATCCGATATCACGGACCAGTCGCTGACCGTCAACCGTGCCGTGTACCTGGTCCATAACCGGCCCTGTGTAACGGAGCATGAAGCCAAAACAGAGCGCAGTCTGCGCACCGTTCCGCTTCTGCCGGAGCTGGCTTACCGGCTCCAGCACCTGCCCCATACCGGGGAATACCTGTTCAGCACGAAAAACGGTACGATTCTCCATCCCCGGAATTTTACCCGGGACTATGATGCATTCTTTCGCCAGCTGCGGGAAGCGGTGCCCTCTGTGCGTCACCTGTCCCCCCACTGCTGCCGCCACACCTTCGCCACCCTGACCCGGGAAGCAGGTGCCGATATTCGGGTTATTCAGGAGCTGTTGGGCCATTCGGATATCAAGACGACGGCCCGGTATTCCCATGCAGATTTCGGCAGCATGGTCCATGCTGTGACGGATTTGAAGGACGCTATTACCACAAGAAACCGTCAGTTCCTTCATTGACCCTGTTGCTTGACGTGCATGGGGTCACAGGTTCGAGTCCTGTACCGCGCACCATACGCAAAAGCCCTGAAATCACTACGATTTCGGGGCTTTCGTTATTTTGACGAACAGTGGACTCGTTCTGGTCCGCAGACACACCCCGGTATCGGATGAAAAATACGATATAGCGCTCACCGCAAAAAAACGGGCGGCATTACAGCAGCTATGAGGCCACCCAGCGCCAGCGGAACCTTGAAGCGGCTATGTATCCTCTGATTTCGATTTACGCCGGTATTTTGAGTAACGATACCGGCACTACAATTCAATGACAGAAGCGTGACGCATATGCGCCGCGCTTTTTTCATATCCGTTTGGCCTGTCCGTGGGCCTAAAAAGACGGAACGGCAGGAGCTGGCAACCTCCTAAAACGCCTATGCCGTGAAAGGAATCACCATGAAAACTGAATTTCTACAGAACTTCAAGGTGGGCGAACAACCCCTGCTCAAGGAGATCGTCGCTCGGCGGCTGAACGCCTGCCGGCAGATACGCCTCCTGTCTCTTCTAAAAATGCGGCAATTTGAGCTGTATCGTGCTATACGCAAAAGCTCTGAAATCACTACCGTTTCCGTTCATAAGGATGTATTTTCTTATGAGAGATTGGTCGCAACCTCTGTTATGGAGGCTGTGGCCTTTTCTCTTTCTGCGGTAGATCACGGCCTTGATGATTCTGCGATAGCAAGCATCTCCTTTATGGTTGCAAGGTCTACAAGTCCGACACCGGTAAAGTGGATGTCAACGCCCACCCGCTTATGCCCGTTCACCGTTTCACTGTTGTGAATCTCGATTCGCTTGATGATCTTATTGACCACCTCCGGCGTAAGTGTTTCCATACTGGAATATTCCCTGAGTCCTGCCAGCAAAAGTCGAATATCCACGCTCTCCCGTTTGAACTGCACCCCACTTGTTAGATAGTATATCATACTGTCTAACAAGTGGGGTGCAGTTCATCCACCACGCCGTAGATGGAGGTACACACCATCATGATAACAGACGGCAGAGTGAAGCGCAGCAGTTTTCGATAGGTGAAGTGCTCGGATAGTTGAATACGCATGAAAAGAAAGTCCTCCGCAATAATGTCCGAAACCGGACAAGCATATTTTAGTACGATTTCGTACATAAGCCAAGAAAATCTTTCGACGGCCCTCCGCATTTTCCTTGCATTTCCACATGGGATAGAATGTAATACTTCCCGATAGATACGGACAGTGGCAATGCGCTGCAAAGGCCCGTGGGGTCAGGCGCAAAGCTGAACAAGGGAACGGGGACGAGCCCCACGTTGACCAACACCGTGTGCATCGAGGTGTCTATCCCGCCGACGAAAGTCAGCCATTGGAAGCGTGCTTCTGAGAAGGCAGGGGAGATCGCCGCTTGAGATGCGAGCCGGGAGACCTACTGTTGCCGTTAGAATGATCCCAGGAATGGTTATGGTGTTATTCTGCCACGCAGGATGACCCCATATTTTTTTTGCGCCTGCTCCCGTACACTGCGGGAGCGGCGGCACGGAGAATGAGGAGTATATGAAGAAGATTCGACCCTATCTATGGCAGGGCGGAGCGCTGGTGCTGGCGGCGGCCTTGGTGGTGCTGCTGGTGCTGTCCGGGATGGGCCTTTCCACGCAGGAGCCGGAGCCGCTGCCCCAGCCCCCGGCCCGGACTATCCGCACCGAGGGACAGGGAGGCGCCTCCCAGCAGGAGAAGCCCAATGCCCCGGAGCAGCCGGAGGATCCGGAGGATGAAGAGCCGCCGGAGGAACCGGAAGAGCCGGAGACTCCGGAGCAGCCGGACGAGGAGCCGCCCCAGGAGGAACCCGATGCCCCGGAGCAGCCGGAGAATCCCACAGACAATCCGGAGCAGCCGGAGCAGCCCGGCGATAATCCGCAGCCCGGCGATAATCCCGGCAAGGGCGATAACGACGGCCCCGGCCCGGTGGACCCGGAGCCCGGTCCCTCCGACGATACCAGCACCCGCATCATCACGGATCTCAGCAACTGTGAGATCACCTATAACCAGCTGACAGATGACACGCTGCCCTTTTACGCCTATCTCATCAACCCCAACGGCGAGACGCTGAAGGTGAAGCTGCAAAACAGCGATACCCCCATGAACGGCCGGTATCTCACCAGCGCCGACGGCAAGAACTACACCGCTCGGATAGTGCGGAATGAGACCAACCACATCACCCTCTACCGCAAGAAGGGGAACACCACGGTGGAGGAGGTTCGTTTCTCCATCCGGTATGTAGCACAGAAGGCCGATGAGGATCATCCAACCATCGGTGAGCATCCCCCCACCATCGTCACCAATCTGGACGGCGTGACGGAGACCAGCAACCGCAACTTCACCCTGACGGTGAAGGCCACGGCCTACACAGGCTCTCCCCTCTACGCCAGCCAGATCGAGGTGCAGATGGACGGAAAGCGCATCACAGGCCCCACCGGCGGCCCGGTGTACGAGTATCAGCTCTACTTCCCGGATCCCATCGTGGGCGATACGGTGGAGCACACCATTACCATCCGGGCCTGGGACGGGGAGGGCAACTCCGCCTTCGTGTCCTATCGCATTCTCTACCGCTTCGTGGATACCGGCGACGTCATCGGCACGGCCTATATCGTCATCGACGCCACCACCGTGGGACTGGATGTGATGGAGGAGCCGTATACCTACAAAATTCGCCAGAATACCCCGGCCTCCTATGCCGTTATCGAGGCGCTGGAGGAGTGGGGCTACGAGTACGAATACTCCGGCTCCATGGACGTGGGCTTCTATCTGCGGCGCATCAGCCGGGGCGGCATGATGGACTATCCCGCCATCCCGGAGAACCTGTGGAGCAAGATCCTGCAGGACGGCCTGACCCTGACGGGCCAGACGGATAACAACAGTCTGGGCGAGTTCGACTATACTCAGGGCTCCGGCTGGATGTACTCTGTGGGCGGCAATACCTATGCCGGTAAGGGTCTGTCCGGCTATTACCTCACCGACGGCGATACCCTGTATCTGCGCTTCACGCTGGCCTACGGCAAGGACATCGGCGGATACAGTTCCACCGGCGGCAGCTACGGTCTGCTGCCCAGCTATTGCGGTAAGTGGCTCAACGGCACCTACATTGAGGAGCACGTCTGGGGTGAGCCGACACAGACAGTGGCGCCGGACTGCACCCATCCCGGCGAGATCAGCACCGTCTGCACCGTCTGCGGCGATCGGAAGGATCAGCAGGAGGTGCCGCCTCTGGGGCATGATTTCGTGGAGACGGGACGCACGGAGCCGGGAGAGGACGGAACACCGGGCTACATCGAATACACCTGCTCCCGCTGCGGGGAGCAGAAGCGGGAGCCGATCCCGGCGGTCAATGCCGGGTGGATTCCCCGGCGGCGCAGACTGCCGGACTACGCTATGACAGGAGCGAGATGTGAACGATAGAATGAGAAAGGGCTGCTGCCGCCTGCTGACGCTGCTGCTGACACTGGTGCTAGTGATTCCCGCCTATGGGCAGGAGACGCTGGATGCGCTGGCGGCGGCGCAGGGCTGCACGGCGGAGACACTGCTGCAAAGCGACAAGCTGACGGCGGGAGACTCCGTCAGCGACTGGGTGGCCATCGCCGTGAGCCGGGCCGGTACGGAGGGGGATACCTCCGCTTACCGCAAGGCACTGGAGCGCTATGTGACCCGGATGTACCGGGAGCAGGGAGGCTTGGACCGCTTGCGAGCCACGGAGTGGCAGCGCACCGCCCTGACGGCGCTGGCGCTGGGAGCGGACCCCACCGCCTTCGGCCGGGACAAGAACGGTCGGTCGGTGAACCTGCTGGCCGACGGCGTATATCAATTCACCGCCGCCAAATCTCTGGGAACACAGGGACTCAACGGCTGGATCTTCGGCCTGATCGCTCTGGACAGCGCCCGCTTCGCCGTGCCGGAGGATGCCGTCTACACCAGAGCCACTATTTTGCAGGCACTGGTGGCAGCGCAGGAGCCGGAGGGTGGCTTCGGCCTGACGGTAGGGAACTCGGACGTGGATCTGACAGCCATGACCCTGCAGGCGCTGGCGCCCTATCAGAACAGCACAGTGACGTATACCGGAACCTCCGGGGAGTCTGTGACCATCCGGGAGGTGGTGCGCCGGGCACTGGCGTGGCTGTCTGACCAGCAGACGGCGGAGGGCGATTTCATCAGCTGGGACGCCGCCAATCTGGAGAGCACGGCGCAGGTCATCATCGCCCTGTGCAGCTTGGGAGTGGACCCGGCCACGGACGCCCGGTTCGTGAAAAACGGCATCAGCGCCGTGGACGGGCTGATACGCTACCGGCTGGACGACGGCACCTTCCGCCATATTCTGACGGACGGCTCTGATGTCATGGCCACGGAGCAGGCCCTTCTGGCGCAGGAGGCCATGGAGCGGCTGTCCGCCGCCCGCCGGAGCCTGTATGACTTCCGGGAGGAGATGCCGGAGGATGTAAAGATGCAGGTGACGGCCCTGAACGAGGCACTGACGGATGTGGCGGTGGCCACGCCGGAGGAGGTGCAGGCTCTGTATACCCGGTATCTGGCCATGCCCGCCGCCGAGCGCAGCTATGTGTTCGCTGCCGGGGCGCTGCTGGATCGGATGCAGGAGCTTTCCCTGGAGATCACGCCGGAGGATCCGGCGCAGGCATATGAGCTGCGGGTTGCGGCGGAGGTGACCACCTCCGGTTCCGGCGCCGTAGTATGGATCGCCGCAGGCGCCGCCGTGGTAGTGGTGGCCGCAGGCATCGTGATTTGGAGCAAGCGGAGGAAAATATGTACGAAGTAACGGAGAAAATTCTGCGGGAAGTGCGGAAGGTCATCGTCGGCAAGGACGATGTGGTGGAGAAGGTTTGGATCTCCATTCTGGCCCAGGGCCATGTGCTGCTGGAGGACGTGCCGGGGGTGGGTAAGACCACCATGGCGCTGGCCTTTTCCAAGGCGCTGGGGCTGGAAACCAAGCGTGTGCAGTTCACACCGGACACCATGCCCTCGGATATCATCGGCTTTTCCCTGCCGGAGCAGGGGCGGATGGTGTATCAGCCCGGTGCGGTGATGACCAATCTGCTGCTGGCAGACGAGATCAACCGTACCTCCAGCAAAACCCAGTCGGCGCTGTTGGAGGCCATGGAGGAGGGCCATGTCACCGTAGACGGCGTGACCCACGATCTGCCGGCCCCCTTTGTGGTGCTGGCCACTCAGAACCCCATCGGCTCTGCCGGTACACAGAATCTGCCCAACTCCCAGCTGGATCGCTTCCTCATGAAGCTGAGCATGGGCTATCCCGATGTGGGCAGTCAGGTGCGCATCCTGAGGGAGCGCAGCCAGCAGGAGCCTCTGGAGCAGGTGGAGCCGGTGATGCGCCGGGAGGAGCTGATCGCCGCCATTTCCAGGGTGCGTCAGGTACATGTGGACGACCAGATCTATGATTACATCGCCCGGCTGGCGGAGGTGACACGCACCCATCCGCTGCTGAAGCTGGGTATCAGCCCCCGTGGCGCTCTGGCCCTGTGCCGCACGGGCAAGGCAAGAGCCTTCGCAGAGGGACGGGATTTTGTGGTGCCGGAGGACGTGACGCAGATGGCGGAATATGTGTTTGCCCACCGTCTGATGCTTTCCTCCAAGGCCCGCCTCAACGAGTACACACCGGAGGCCATCGTGGCGGAGGTGCTGGCGCAGACCCAGCCGCCGGTGCTGTCGGAGCGGCGGGCATGAGCACGTTGCTGTGGCTTTTGACGGAGGCCGGACTGGTGCTGTGCTGGCTGGTGACGCCTTGGGCGCCTGCCCCGTGGCTGGCGCTGTGCTGGCTGATGGCGCCGCTGGCAGGCTGGCTTGCACTGCTGCTGACAAGGAAGCGGTCGCAGGTACGGCTTACCTGCCCCGTGACGGCGGAGAAGGGTAAGCCCTTTTCCGTGACGGCGGAGGTGCGGCAGGGTGTCCCCTTCGGCCGGGGCAGGCTCACGGTATCGGTGGAGAACACCGTTACCGGAGAGACGCACCGGGAGAAGCTGACCCTGCATCAGGGCCGGGGAGCGTGGCAGGTGCAGAGTGCCTGCTGCGGCTGTCTGGTGATGCAGGCGGTGGAGCTGGTGCTGTGGGATCTGCTGGGCGTGCTGCCGGTGAGGATCCCCTGCACGGTGCAGGGACGCATCTGCGTCATGCCGGATACCTTCCCCATCGAGGCAGACCCGGTGTCGGCCGTGAGCCGCCAGACGGACTGCGAGGAGTACGCCCCGGACGTCCGGGGCAGCGATCCTACGGAGATCTTTCAGATCCGGGAATATGTCCCCGGCGACAGTCTGCGTCAGATCCACTGGAAGCTTTCCGCCAAGGCAGGACGCTACATGGTGCGGGATGCGGCCAAGCCAGTGGATCACCGATTGACCATCTATGTGGAGCGCCGCACGGCCCCGCCCCGTCTGGCGGACGGCCTGATGGAGGCGGCGGTGTCGCTGTGTCAGGCCTATGTGGATCAGCCCTTTCGACTCATGTGGAGCGGGGAGACCACCTCTGTCCGGGAGATCACCGGGGAGGAGCAGCTGCCCGAAGCGGTGACGGCGCTGCTGAAAAGCAAGGCACAGGAGGAGCCGCAGCCGCCGGAGCTGCGTCCGGAGGGGAAGCTGCTGTACTGCTGTACCCAGCTTCCGGCGGACGGGCAGCTGCCGGAGGATGCCGTCGTGCTGCTGTGCAGCGATGAGCCCTGCGCCGGGGAGGGCGTGTGCCGCTTCACCCCGGAGGATATGCAGGAAATACTGGGAAAATGGATGTGGAATTAGGAGCTTTTGGTGAAAAAACAGACTGTTTCATTCCAATTTGATACGACGCCGGCCCCATTCAGGCCTCTGCGCCCCACGGATGCGGCGGCGGGCGTGCTGCTGCTGGCAGGCATATGGGGCCTGCTGTGGCAATGCCTGCGCCCGGAATCGGTGCCGGGCCTGCTGGGGCTGGGCGCTCTGGCGGCGCTGGGCCTTGCGGCGGGACTGCTGCTGCGGTGGGATCGGAAATGGCAGCGGGCTGCCCTCTGCGGAGCGCTGCTGGTGCTGTTGGCGGCGGGCATACTGCTGCGGAGCCACATCAGCGCTGCTCTGGCGGGGCTGGGAGACTTGTGGGGTCAGTGGCGCTTTCAGCAGACCGGACGGTACACGCCGCCCTATGTGGGGGCGGGCAGCGTCTGGTGGATGCTGCTGCCTGTGGGGGCTGTAACGGGCCTTGCTGCGGGTCTTGTGCTGCGGCAGCGCTGGCGGATATGGCCGGCGGCCATCTGCGCAGCAGGACTGCTGGCATTGCGTCTGGCGGGCCTTGTGCCGGGGGGCTGGTGGTTTACCTGCTTCCTGCTGGGGGTGCTGCTGTGCTTTGTGCAGGGCAGTGCCATAGGCCGCAGGGCCAAGGCTGTCACGGCGGGAGCGCTGGCGCTGGTGCTGCTGATCGGACTGCTGCCGGAGGGCCTCTCCGGCGGCGCATCCCCCACGGCGCTGGGGCGGCGGCTGGGCAAGGCCCTGCACCGCTGGCGCTATGAGGATGCCGCCGATCCCCTGCCGGAGGGAGACATCTCCGGCTCCGGAGCCTTTTCCCCCGGACAGGAGCCGGCGCTGCGGCTGACCATGGATCACTGGACGCCCCTGTATCTGCGGGGCTATGTGGCGGGGGAGTACACCGGCACCGGCTGGCAGCAGCTGGCGGCCCGGCGCTTGACGGAGGAGGCCCCGATGCTGTATAGCCTGCAAAGCGGCTATTTCTTCCCGGCCCAGCAGCTGGCAAAGGCCAACGGTGAGGCCGAGAGCGAGAACCATGTGACCATTCAGGTGCTGGGCGCCTGCCGCTCCGTGGCCTATACCCCCTATGGCGGGGGCGACGGGCTGGAGAGCGCGCTGGATGCCCGTGACCTCACCGGCGAGGGCATGACCGACCCCACCCAGCGCAGCTATGAGGCGGCGCTGTACCCAGTGGAGGAGAGCTACCTGCTCCAGCAGCAGCTGGCGCAGGCGGAGACGGACAGCGACTACCGGACGGGGGAGAGCGTCTATCGCCAGTGGGTCTATGACCACTATCTCACGGTGCCGCAGGACACCTACGACGCCCTGACGGCGCAGTTCACCCCCGGTCAGGGCTGGAACACCACTCAGGCCAAGACGGAGATTAGTCGCTTTCTGGCGGCCAACCTGACCCTCCGGGAGGGGACGGTCACCCCGGCCACCGGCGACGTGGCGGCGTGGCTGCTGACCGGCGCCCGACAGGGGTACAGTGTCCACTATGCTACGCTGACGACGCTGCTGCTGCGCTGCTGCGGCATCCCGGCCCGGTATGTGGAGGGCTATGTGGTGACCCGGCAGCAGGCAGAGGCCCTGCCAGACGGGGCGCAGCTGACCCTGACCCAGCGGGCCGCCCATGCCTGGGCGGAGTACTATCTGGACGGCGTGGGCTGGATCCCCTTCGACACCGTCCCCGGCTACGAGGAGAACATCGGCTACCAACTGCCGGAGGACGGCGACCCGGCGGAAAACGAGAACGGCACGACCTACACGGGGCAGAATCAAACGCCCCAACAGAACCAGACCGACATCTCTCAGGAGCCCCAGGACGACCACAGCCAGCGGATCTTTATCCAGAGCGTGCTGCTGGCCTTGGCGGCACTGGTGCTGGTGTGTCTGGCAGCCATGGCGCTGCGGACGGTGCTGCTGCGGCGAAGGCTGAAGCGGCAGCGCAGGCGCTTTGAGAATCCCGATGGCCGCGCGGCCTGTCAGGCTATGCTCAGTGCCCTGCACCGGCAGCTGACGGCCTTGCAGCCGGGAGCGTGGAGCGAGGCATCCCCCCAGCGGCAGGAGGCCCTGACGGCCCTGCTGGGCGACGAGACGGCCCGGCAGCTGACGGCGCTGGAGCAGGAGGTCTGGTTCAGCGACCACCCCATCGAGGAGCCCCAACGCCAACAGGCGCAGAAGCTGCTGGAGGGGACGGAGCGTCTGTGGCGGGAGCGTGTCCCGGCGGCCAGACGCTGGAAACAGAGATTCCTCACCTGTCAGGTGATTTGAATCATAAAAGAACAGAAAGGAGTATGAAAGATGAAAGAGAAGACACACCTCGGAAACCGCCTTCTGTCGGTTCTGCTGACGGTCCTGATGCTGCTGTCGCTGCTGCCTTCGGCGGCGCTGGCGGCGGACACCCAGCAGATCGCACTGATGGCGGTGACGCAGGACGGCTTCCTCATCGAACCGGAGTATGTCACCTATCACTCCGGCGACACAGTGAAGGATGTGCTGAAAAACAGCAGCCACACCTTCAGCGGCATCGACAACGGATACATTACCGCTATCGATGGCACCACCGGCAACTTCAGCATCCATTACGACGGGGATGGATACAAGCTGGATCAGTCGGCGGATGGCCTGACGGCAATCTGGTTCACCACCAACTCGGACCAGAGCCATGGAGCAAACCTCCAGAAGCTGGCGGCCAACATGGCGGTCTACAACACCGCTACCAACGGCCTGAAGGATTACAAGGCCGCTCAGGAGGCCTATGATGCCGCCGTGAAGGGCTTCTATGCTGCCACGGACACCACGGCCAAGACCCTGAACGATGCGCTGTTCAGCGCCATCGACAAGCATGCCAAGTTCCTGGAGGGCAAGACCACGCCGCTGACCATCAGCGCCACCATGGGCGGCGAGGCCATCACCCCCGGCGAGGCGGTGTTCACCAGTGAGTTCGGCACCGTTGTCACGGTGAAGAACACCAACACCGTGGACCTGATCCCCGCCACCTACACCTTTGACCTGTCCGACGGCGAGTTCCGCCATGTCCGTGGCACGCTGGAGGTGAAGGAGGGTACCACCCTCACCGCCGAGCTGCCTGCCGGCCAGTGGATCAAGTCCGTAGGCATTGGTATCGACAATTTCTGGAAAACCTACGGCGAGATGCCCAAGCAGGACGTTACCGCCGCCGAGGGCACCTACCTGATCCCGGACCATGCGTACAACTCGCTCTATCCCTATTTTGAGCCGGGTGACGGTGTAGATACCACCAACATCCGTATCTACAAAGCGGGCGACCCCAACGGCAACAAGGCCCGCAGCTGGAAGAGCAAGGCAACTGCCCTGACGGATAGTGTCGAGCCCAACAGCCTGAAAAATGCGGACGTAGTGTGCGAGGCCCGTCTGAAGGGCGGCACCTATGAGCAGTATCAGACCTACACGCTCCACCTGATCCGCACTCCCAGCCTCAGCGGTCTGGCGGCTGCGGACTCCGTGTCCGGCCTGACCCTGAATCCGACCTATGATAGGGCCACCGATACCTACAACGTGGTCACGTCGCAGGATCAGGTGAAGATCACCCCCACGGCTCTGTGCAGCGGCGCTGCCATCACCGTGGCCGGGAAATCCACCCAGAGTGGTTCCCCCGTGACGGTGAACCTGGCGGACTGTGAGCAGGATTCCGGCAAGAAATACCTGATCCCCGTGGTGCTGACGGCCAACGGCCATAGCGTCACCTATACGGTGAAGGTGCAGAAGCGGGCCTCCGTCCCGGTGATCCTGAACCACGATGAGGGGCTGGATGTAAAGGTGTACAGTCAGACCGGCGACTACATCGCCCCCACCTCCTCCACCGGCACGGCGGACACCTATATGCTGACGCTGGGCTGCGGGTATACCTATCTGGCCACCAAGGATGTGTATTACCATGCCGAGCATGCTTTCCCGGCGCAGCCCGGTATG
>OLQA01001546.1_pt1 | contig 19776 bp, 14 predicted proteins | sample 1673151 | NCBI WGS metagenome assembly OLQA01 (sample SAMEA3136760, study PRJEB25190) | human gut metagenome | biome: human gut; feature: human-associated habitat; material: faeces | place: Austria | collected 2013 | reverse complement strand
TTATTTTCAGACTTTTTCATACAATTTACTTGATTTTTATATAGTTAGCTTTCTTAGTCGATTATTATGCCTATTATAGCATATATAAACCATTCTTTCGATAAGTTCAAAAGATTTTAAACCGGTATCACTTACTCCCGCAAATTCATCATGTGCAAATTTATAATATCCTATCAATGAAATATTTTAGACTGCATAAATCTTTGAAACTTATATTTGCATACCTTTTACTTGATTTTCTTTCCCAAATGTTAATTCTAATAGTTCAGCAGCAATATTTTCACTGCATACTCTCATCAAATTATCTTCGGCATCTTCTTTACCTAAGAAATTTAAACTTCCATACCAAACAATTTCTCTATCAATAATACAATATCGTTCACAATAATTTTCAACTAGATTTGTTGTAAATCCAACATTTCTCATTTGATCGTGAAGTTTCATCCAATACGCACTTTCACCAAAACGATATTCATCAGCCTTCCAAGTAACAATAATTATTTTTATTCCTTCTAATTGTTTATCGCTAATTAGATTAATTAATTCATTTATCTTATTACTACTAATGACAGGACTAGATATGATTATTTCCTTTTTTGCAGAAAGTAAATCATTTTTATACACGTCAAAATAATTATCCATATCATATACAGCGTTTAAATTATTATCTAGTTGCTCATTCTTTTCTTCCGAATAAATTGAATATCCAATTTGTTTATATGCTTTTAGACGCTTATGATACATATTTTCAAACATTGGTATATGCATGTCTACATAATCATAAACAATGACATCTTGCTTTCCTTCATAATCACGATTTAATCGCCCTGCATATTGCTCCACGACACTTTCACCTGCTACTGGCATTGCCATGATTAAAGTATCTAAGCGAGGGAAGTCAAAACCTTCTCCAGCTAACTTACCAGTGGCAACCAGAATCATAGTTTCATTTTTTGGTACCAGACTCATTTGTTTTAAGATTTCTTTATGTTCTTTTTTTGAATTTTTACCTGATAGCCAAAATATATGGTCTGCAACATTTTGTAATTGATTAAAAAGTTTTTGAGAATGGTCAACATACTTTGATAAAATAATAGGAGTTCTACCTTTCGTTATACAGTATTTCACATCACTTAAAATGATTTCATCACGATCATTATTATACCTAAGAAGTGCATATGCTTCATTAGGATGCATTTTTTCTTGACTGAACCTAGGTGAAATAGATCTTGTGAATCTAGGATATACCAAATGATCGATTCCTTGTTCTTGTGCTCTTTCTTTTGCAGTGAATTTGAATCGAATAGGTCCTAATAACATATAATTGATTTTTTCTAAACCATCTTCACGAGTAGGTGTCGCGGTAACACCATAAACATACTTTGCTTTTACAACTTGTAAAATATCTATAATTGTATCAGAGGCAGCATGATGACATTCATCTAAAATTACCATTCCATAATCTTTTAACTTTGAATGAAATTGCCCTTTTTTACATAATGATCCTACCATCGCAATATCAATAATTCCTGTAGATGAATCATGTGATCCTTGAATCTTTCCTATGATGCTTTTTCTTGTTTTTATCTTTCCAGAAGGTGTGGTATAAGTAGGACATTCCTCATCAATTAACAAAAATTGCTTTAGTGCTTTCTCCCATTGTTCGATAAGTGCAGAAGATTGTAGAAGTATTAACGTATTTACTTTTTTACGAGCAATCATATTACAACATACAACAGTTTTGCCGAAAGCCGTTGCGGCATTAAGGATTCCTGTATCTTTTTTCTCTAATGCTTCCACTGCTTTGACTTGAGATTCTTTTAATTGACCAGTAAATGCTACATTTATTTCTTTTCCAATACATCGTTTATCATGTAATTCAATTTGTATATTTCCTTTATGACAAGCTTCTAATAGATGATCTAATAAACCTCTAGGAATACGGATATACCGATCGATATCTTTTCCCAAATAAATATATCTTGCTTGATTAAAATTTGATAAACTCATTGCTTGATTTTTATAGAAAATAGGATTACTAAATGCAGCAAGTTCTCTAATTCTATTTTGTATTCTTGGCATTAAATTATCTTTTTTTACATAAATTGCATCAGCCAAAGTAATTTCCATCAATCCATCAACATCTTTAGAAATAAATTGATTTGTCATATTCCAAGGTTTTTCATCAGTATTCTCTAAAATATCGAGCAGTGCTATCTGATTTGTGGAATGTTTTATATTCCATTCTTTTACTTTTTCTTCAATCCATTGTTTGCTTAGTTTTTTCTTTGAGAAAAGTATTTTCCATTGATCTGGATATGCATTCCAATTTTCATCAACAAAAGCACTATTTCCTTGCTTCAAAGCCTGTCCTTGTAAAGGTAAAGCAATTAAATTCCCAAATCCTCCTTTAGGCAGATGATCTTGCATAGGAATTAAACGATCATAAAAACGAAATGAAGTTAAATTTACGGATTCTGCACCTTTTTTTAACAATGTATTTCCAAATTTTCGTGCGAGTGAGGCAGAAATTGGTTTCTCAAAAAATATCCATAAGTGCGCACCTCTTCCAGATCTTGAACGCTCAACTAATGCGTCAACACCGTTCAATATACAGATTTCTCTTAGTGCGTTTACTTCTTCTTTCCATGCATTATCGGTGTTTGCGAAATCGTTCTTTTGTGCATCTTTTTCATGATTATCAAAATCAAAAACGATAAAACGACATGTATTATCTGGAAACAATGGATATACACCAATTACATCTGTTCCATCCTCTTTGTGTCCTTTTAGATGAGAAAGTATTTGTTCTTTTCCTAATTGTATAAAATTAGCATTTTTGCATTCTGTACACTTTGTCTTTTTTACTGTTTTCTTTGGACAATTATATTTCCAAAAATTATGACATTGTGGAAAATAGTTAGCGATACCTGTTGCTTTTACAATTGATCTTTGACTATATACATCAGTTCTTCCCCAAAACATACTAAAAAATGCATTGGCTTCATTTTCACTAAATTCAGTTTTTGGAATAATAAGAGCGCCTTGGTTTTGTTGATATAATTCTTCCTTGTTAGATAATTCATATGAAATACCTGCTTTACTCAACAAAGTTTTAAGATATTGATTCTCTTTTTCAAGTTGTTCTATTCTAGATTTTAGTTCTTTTGTATCATCCATATTTAATTCCTCATATTCATAAAGCATTATAACTATATCTTTTTATAAACTAGATAAACATTATTTGAATAAATCATCAATTGTTAATAAAACTGCATGATCTATTTCAGCTTGCCTTTTCACCGGTTCTGTATATCCTGACTTGCTTACAAAATACAAATGTTTTTCTTCAATATCAGGAAATGCTTTTGTTGCATTTACAAGGTCGTTATATTCTTCAAGAGGTATTGGGCTAGATGTGAACTTACATTCCATAAAAATTGCCTTTTTACCACTACGATCAATTGCTAAAACATCAACATCATCTTGTGCTTTTATTACAGGATTGTTTCCCCACCATTTTCCTATAGAGAAGGGAACAAACGGAAGCTTCTTTCTCTTTGCTTGACGAATCAGATATTCTTTGCAAATACCTTCAAAAACATCTCCCATTAAATTTGATAGATCGCTCATAATCTCACTAGCAGCATCTTTTGGTCCTAACATTGCATAATAAGCATTATTTGTGAATTCATATCGAAACCAAAACTTTAAGAAGTTATCTTTGATGATATAAATTGATTTTTTAGATTTATCACTTTCACCACATGGAACTCTTTTTTCAATCAAACGTAAAGTTTGAAGTATGGATAAGTATTTAGATACTTTTGTTTGATCTTCATGAATATAATCTGCAATTTCAATGATTCTATTTCTGCCGTTTGATATTGCAGAAAGAATGGAATTATACGTATTTGTTTCTCGTAATTCTGCCTTTAATAAATTATCAGGTTCTTCATACAAATAAGCACCATTTCGAATAATCTTAGATGTTATATTTTCTTCAATTGATTTGTTCGCATCAAAAGCTTCTAAATATCTTGGAATACCACCTAAAATGCCATAAGCAATTAGCTTATCTTCATTACTATAGTTAGGGAAGAAGTAACTGCTTTCTAAATAGTCAAAAGGTGTGATTTCTAGTGTCGCAGTTTGACGATCATGCAATGGGCTTTTTCTTCCCATAATTTCATTTTCCATCACACTTACTGAAGAGCCACAAAGAATTAAAAAGATATTTTTATTTTTCCAGCTATGGTCAATTGCGTGTTGTAGGAGTGATTTTACAGAAGGATTTTCTTCAATGATATATGGAAATTCATCAATAACAAGTGCAGTTCTATCCTGTATCTTATTACCGATATAAGAAAAAGCATCTTCCCAACTTTTAAATGATGAAATAAATTGTTGATCAAAATGAAGTTGTATTGTTTTTGAAAAGTCTTCTAAATTTAAGGCATCATTTTTTTCACGTGCTGGAAAAAAGATTGTATTTGTATTCTTTGAGAATTCTTGTAGTAATGTTGTTTTCCCTACTCTTCTTCTACCATACATTACTAGAAATTCAAACTTACTACTTTCGTATAATTCATTTAAATAAGTTAATTCTTCTACTCTTCCTAACATATGATTCCTCCGTTCGCATTTATATACACAAAAGTATTATACTCTAAAGTATATAAAATATCAATAACCCTCCTATTTTTAATCCACTCGAGTGTACATATAAGCCATTTAATAAGAAAAACACATTTTTCTGAGTTTTCAGATGAATTTCGCACATTTTTCCGTATTTTTTAGCATTCGTTTTACACATTTTTCCAAAAATAATGATTTTCATTTTTATCGTAAGATTTTTTGAATGCATAAAAATATCAAATCATGATTTAGTATTGAAAACCTTAAACAATAATAAGTTCTATTCCTTTAGATAAATTGCCTTCTTATTTTTATGAGGTCTTTTTATCATACCTTCAACTTCTAACTGCTTGATCTGTTTCATAAAGATTCCCTTATAGGAATACGCATAACCTTGATTGAATAAGGCTTGATGAACACCTTTCAAAGAAAACATTTGATCTACTGTTTGTTTTTCAATCTCTTCGATGACAGCTTTACGATAGGCTGCCTGTTCTTCATCTACCAGCATGATATTTGCATCTATCTTATCTGAAAAATATCCTTTGAAGTGAAATACAATTCGATTATCATGCACAACAATTTTATGAAATAGTATTTGTAGTTCTCTCTTACTATAATCCTGTTTATGAATCATTTCATCTATCACATCTAATGCTGTTGTAAAACGTTCTTCATGTAAAGAGTAACTCTCTATTTCTTTTTCCAAGAGCGCTATATGTTCTTCACATTCTTTCATCACCTTCGCTTTTTCATCAATCAAGGATTGATAAGATTCTTGTATAATTTCATAATTCTCAGGTTCAGTCATACTTTCTCTCATCTTATTTTCAATCAACTGTTTGACTTCTAACTTTAACTGAGTAACTTTTGTTTTATGAGAAGTAATCTTTTTAGAAATACGCTTTATATCTTCATCTTTTCTATCAGCATGAATCTGTTCTTCTAAAAAATCTTTATATACATCTCTACATCGCTGCAAGAATATCGTAACTGCTTTTTTTAGTTCTTGTTCAGTTACAGACTTTGAACTACACGCTGTTTTGCCTTGTTTAAGATAAGTTGAACAGTAATAGTGAGTATTTCCTTCTCGAATATCTTTTATTGTTCTAGAGGGCTTTAATAGACTGCCACAGTCTACACAGTATAATAAACCATGAAATACATTCTCATGAATTTTTCGTTTTCTTTTAGACCGTACTTTCTTACTTTCTAACTTTTCTTGACAAATACGAAACAACTTTTCATCAATAATTGCTTCATGATGATGTTGAAAGATTTTCCATTTCTCTTTAGGAAGTTTTTGATATTTTCCTCTTATCTTCACACATTCTCCTTTATGAAGAATTAAAGTTCCTAGATATATTTCATTCATTAAAATCCTACGCACACAAGAATCATTCCAAACATCTGTATATTTGCTTTTATCATCTACTCCATTTTTTAAACGAAATTCATGTAATGAGCGGGATGGTGTTGGAATATGTTCTCTTGTTAGTGTACGAGCAATTTCTAAGATACCATAACCATCTGCATACATTTGAAAGATGCGTTTTACAACATTAGCATTCACTGGATCAACTACTAACTGAGCACTTTTCTTACTCACTTTACGATACCCAAAAGGTGGTGTTGTCATCCATTCTCCACCATCTTGTTTCATGTGAATGACATTCTTTACTTTCTTACTCGCTTCTTTGACATACAATTCGTTGTACCATGTCTTAATTCCAATCGTAGAATCATTATCTTGAAAATTAGAATATCCATCATCTAATGCAATGACTTCACAACCATAATCCCTTGCATCTTCCATAAACAGAAGGGCACGAGCATTATGTCTTCCTAATCTTGACATATCTTTAATTAACAATCGTTTCACTTTACCAGATGCGATATCTTTATTCAAACGATCAAATTCTGGACGTTCAAATGAATAACCACTTTCTCCATCATCAATATACCGTTCGCTAATCGCATAATGATTTTCTTTCGCAAATCGTGTTAATATCTTATCTTGGTTTTCAATGGATATAGAAAGGCCTTTGTTTCGATCATCTCTTGATAATCTTAAATAAAGAACAACATCACGATCTTTTGTCTCTACCATAAAATCAATCATAATAATGATACCTGCCTTTCTGTATCACTATTATGTCGTGCTTTCCTTTATTTGACAGTGTCCTAATGCTCATATTTTTTATCCATCCTACAAGCAACCAGTTCTTTTAATAATTCTTGCATATCCACTGTTCCACTTATAAATTGAACTTCATAAGTTTGTTTACCATTTGTCTTTAAAGTAATTGACTTTGACCTATTTGATTGCATAGATACATCTCCTACAGTATCATATGAATCAGTTGTGTGTTGTTTTCTCATTCTATGAGAATCCTTTAAATTCAGAGTTTTATTTTGATTACATAATTGCAAAATCCCTCCATTCTTCTCTGATATTTTATCTAAAATTTCAATATTTGAAATTTAGCAGGATAAGAGAATGTAGTGCAATGATACACTCATTCTCCTCTTGAACAACTTACTAGAAGTTAGTTTTAAGCTTTGTTCAAAGCATATATTAGACTTTTGTGTCATATATCATGAGTGTCATCAACCATTTGATTTAGTAATGCGTTTATTCCATATGATTTTATGTTGTATTGCAATTGATAAAATATACTCGTATGATCTAAAATAATTTACCTCATGGCAAAAATAATCAGTGTCATTGAAATAAAACAATATAAAAGCGATTGTTATGTTTCAATATTAATATTCTAATTCATACTGAAAATCTACTGATACTATGAAGCCACATATCTTATTTTCATTCTCTTTATACTAACTCATGTCAACATATTATATAATTTAGCCTTCTTTCTTCTATAATCAATCAAAATTTTAAAAGCCTAATGGTTTTCTTAATGTAATTATTATAAAATTTTAAAACGGAAATTCAAGTCAGAAATAAATGATAATTTAACTTATCAATCAGCTATGGTTACTTGACCATTCATAAGCATTGGAAGTAACCAATCACGCAATTCAGTTAATATACGGTTTTCACTAACATTTTTGCTGATTTGTGCATACATATCTCGTGTTAATTCGTGATATTTCTTCAATACAGACTCTGACGGAATAGGGAAACAAATAGATTCCATATCATCGTTATTGACAGCTTCTTGAGTAGCGCCGTGAGAAAGAATATCTTTTAATGTTTCGAAATATATACTTCCGACAAAAGAAGAAATGTATTCAAATGATCGGTCAGTACATTGGATGCCACAAAAACCTGTTGATAAAATGGTATTATCAATTAAGGATTTCATTTCTTTGTTTAAGTAAAGGTGTTTTACACTATTTTTCATCTTAGCAAACCAAACACTATTTACAGTTGGTTGCATATTAGCTCGACTTTCTCTTGTGCTATATTCAACAATACTTCCTTTTGAGATGTTTGTGCCATTTACTTCAGAGGTCGCCAAATACTCCTTACTATCAAAAAGATATACACCCGGTTTTATCACTGAAGAAAGAGGATTGTTCACTATAGACCCTACTGTCCAGCCAAGAGGAATTTCTCGATTTAATACATTACTATGTACCATTTCACCACCTGATGAATGGTATGGTTTTCCATCCTTGTCAGGAAAATCAAACTGGGTAAACCAGTAATCATAAATTGTTTGAATTTGCTGATATAAATTATCATTTATACGTTTATTTACATTGATTTTTTCACCAAATTTATATATTAATTTCGCTATTTCATGCTTATTGTTTATGTCTGGTATTGGAAAATTTAATATATGATTTTTATCCCCTCTAGGCATTTTTGAACCTTTATAGCCTGACATTACATAATCAAAAAAACTATCTTGCATTAAATTGCAGTATATAAACATTGAGTTTTCTATATTTTTGGGTCGCAAAACAACGACGTCTGCACTTGCTCCTCCAGCAAAAGTTGCTAACCATATTTTTTTGAAATATGGTCTTATATTCCCAATCAAAACATCACCTCTTTTAAATTTAGTGAATGTACCACTCCTTGGTAAATATTCGCTTTCACATATACCTTCTTTGTTTTTTAAAATGTTATCTACACCTATATATGTCTTTCTATCTAAAGATGATATATCAATGCGATCAGTAGGATAATATGCATATTCCTTCAATAATTTCATCCAATATACCTCCTATGTGCAATCTTTACATTGCTTTGTTTAACCATTGCATATTGCAAGGTTGTATCAATCTTTTTATGTCCTAATAACTGTTGTAACTGCTCTATAGGCATTCCTTTATCAATTGCCGTAGTAGCAAGTGTCCTTCTAAACTTATGAGGGTGTACTTTATTTAATCCTATTTTCTTGCCATATTCCCTAAGTCGAGTTTCTATTCCTCCTATATTTAATCTTTTGTGTGGTGTTTTTAGTGATACAAATAATGCTGGATTATCATCATTTCTACTATTTAAATAGTTTTGTAAATGTATCTTAGTTCGAGCATCAAAATAAACTACTCTTTCTTTACTCCCTTTACCAAACACCACACATTCTCTTTCATTAAAGTCAATATCATTTCGATTTAATAAGACCATTTCGCCAACACGCATTCCAGTTGAAGCTAACATATCAATCATTGCAAGATCTCTAATTTCGGTACAATTATCCCGCATCAATTCTAGTGCTTCATCAGAATATGTTTCTTTAATAATCGTACCTGTTTTTACTTTATGAATTCGTCTTACAGGGCTTTTTAAAATATAATCTTCATCTTCTAACCAAGAGAAGAAGCTTGATAGAATACGTCTAATATTATCAATTGTAACTTTTGATGAGTTTTTCTTTTTTTGATAGTTAGTTAAATAGGTTCTAATATCATCAGTTACAATATGTTTAATATCTTTGCCTAGTTCATTAAGCATCGTATCAATCGTAGCATTATAATACTTCAGTGATTTTTCAGAACAACCTTCAATTCGTTTAGCTGATATAAAAAGTTCAACATAATTTTGTTCTGATTGTTCATTGCTATCTTTATTTTCTGTTACCTCGTAATTATTAAGAGTATATCTTAATACTTCTTGAAGCTTTTCATTTTGAGCATTATTCAAGTAAGGTAACATTCCTTGAATAATATCTTTGATTAAATCTTGTTTCATAGTTTAGTTTCTCCTTTTTGATATATTAGAGAACAACTATGGAGTGGTTTCTCTTTGATGTTAACTTCTGCCACTCACAGAAATTAGGGGATAAATGATAATTTACAGCAAATGGCAAAAGACATTTACAACTACTGGTTTACCCAGTTTGACTTTCCTGATGAGAATGGAAACCCATATCGTTCTTCTGGTGGGAAAATGGTCTGGAACGATAAGTTAAAAATTGAAATACCATGTGGATGGGAATATAATCAATTAAAATCTGTTTGCAATTTGTATCTTGGTGGTACCCCAGATACAACAAATCAATCATATTGGAACGGAAGTATAAACTGGTTGAATTCAGGAGAAATCTCACAATTTCCTGTGGTTTCATCTGAACTTAGAATAACTGAAGAAGGTTTACATAATTCGTCAACAAAACTGATGAAAAAAGGGACTTCAGTAGTTTCTATAACAGGTAATATTAGAGCAAGTATTCTTGCTATTGATACTTGTGCAAATCAGTCTGTTGTAGGCATTGAAGAAACTTCACAAATTAAGCACCCTTATTTATATCCTTATTTATGTAATCAGCTTGATTACTATACAGCAATGTCCACTGGCAACTGCCAAAAACATATAAATAAAGGAATGCTTGAAGAAACTTTGTTGCTCATCCCACCCAAAGCAATTTTAGATCGTTTTTATGAAATATCCTTGCCTATATATGAAAAAATAACAGAAAATGCATTAGAAAGTACAAAGCTTTCAGATTTGCGTGATTGGTTACTTCCAATGCTTATGAATGGTCAAGTAACCATAGCTGATTGATAAGTTAAATTATCATTTATGTGAGTATTACACTCTATTTTCATATCAATCGACCATAGAATATGGGCTATTTTCTTCTGCATTGATATGTCAGGAATTATTACTTCCACATCGTATATTTTTTCAGGAGATGTATGTTTGACCTTTGTTCCCGATGAAGTTCGGCTAATCTGCTCACGAACGCTTCTCGTCATAAACAGATAATAAGCAAACATTTTGTCAATATTCTCGTTGCAAGTAATCAAGCCAATTCGTTGATTATGTAAATATCTATCATCTTCTGGCACAATCGCTGTGCTTCCCAATAATCCAGTCGCCTGCTCCGTCATAGCCACAATTAAATCGCTTTTGTGAGAAAGGTATTCCGAAGGAAATTCACCAGTATAATATCTTTCTCGCTCATCATTTCTTTTGAAGCCTCCCTTATCAAAGAAATTCCCCGGCGTAAGTATGCTCATTTGACCTGATTCTGCAAAAAACTCACCCTTAAATGCCCATCCGTGTTTTACAGTAAGTAGATCACCTAACCTAAATTTCTTCATACTTCACCTTCTTTAACTGTTCCATAATTTCAACTTGAAGTTCTTCTCCTTCAGCAAAATATGACTGTAGCTTTATCATGTATTCTGCCATTTTCTCTTGGAACTCTTCTTGTGAAAGCTCAACATATTCAATCTTTACATCAAAATATTGTCCTGCTGCAAGAGAGTATTTCTTTTCTTTGATTTCATCATAGGTAACAGCAACCGAGAAATCGTCAACAACTTCTTTACTTAAGAATGTATTTACAATTTGCTCTATTTCAAAATCGCGCAATCTGCGTTTCTGATTATTGCCATCTTTATATTCTTCTCCCATTTTTGAAGCATCTATTAGAACTACCTTATCCGTTTTCTTCGAGTTGTCAAAAAAAAGTACTGACACATTTGTTCCTGTATTAGCAAAAACATTTGATGGCATACTAATACATCCATATACAATATGTTCATCAACTATATGTTGTAATATACTTTTTTCTACACCATTTTTAGATGTAACAAATCCTGTAGGAACAACTATTGCGCCTTTACCGTTCTCTTTTAAGGAGTTCAGAACATGTTGAATGAAAAGTGTGTATATTGCCATACTTTCTTTTTTCTTTGCTGGAACTTTTGGAACACCCGCCCAAAATCTAGAAGTCATATCAGCTATCGTTTCTCTTGTGTCTGAAAAGTCCATTTTAAATGGAGGATTCGAAACTACAAAATCAAAAGTCTTTAATGTTAGACCATCTCCACTTTTATGATACGGAGAAACCAATGTATCACCTTGAATAGCATGATCCATCGAAGAAACCAATCCATTTAATATTAAGTTCAATTTCAACATTTTATTACTTCTTTGCGAAATATCTTGTGAAAAGATTGTGCATCTATCTTCTCCTATTTGATGAGCCAATGCCATAAGCAATGTACCAGTTCCAGCAGATGGATCGTAGCATTCAATGTTGTGCAAATCTTTGTCATCACCAACTAACAATCTTGCCATAATAGTAGCAATTGAATGTGGAGTATAATATTCAGCATACTTACCACCACCTGCGGTATTGTAATCTTTTATTAAATATTCAAAAATCGCTGCGAAAAAATCATAATTTGCTTCAAAGGCCTCTTCAAAAGAAAATTTAGCTAATTTATCAACTAAAGCTCTTGCAAATGGTGCTCTCTGTGCCTCGTCTGTAACATAAATTGTTAGTTTTTCAAAAAGTGGAATTTTTGTATTTTTAGTAGTTTGCGTAGAAAATATATCTATATTTTTCTCAGCAATATCTAACATTGTGCTATCAAATATCAAATCAAAATCGCCTTTTGATTGCTGATTCCATAAATTTGATATTAAATGTTCTGGATATAATCTAAGAACATCTGGTGAAAGTTCATCAAACATATCCAGAATATCGTCTCCTTTCATTTGTTGATAATCTAATTCCCATTTTTCGCTAGACAAGAATTCAGGTTTAATTTTTTTAATCTCATACCCAAATTTATCATTCAAAAATTTGTATAGAAATACTTGAGTGATGATTTTATATTCATTACCATCATTTCCCATGCCATAAGTTTGGCAAGTGGCTTTTAATTCATCAATAAGATGAATTGTTTTTTGTTTGATATTTTCTACACCCATTTACATTCTCCTTTTATATTACATAAGTGCTGTTATATTGATTTATGTATTGAGAAGCAATACATTTTTGTAAGAACACTCTATCTCTTCTTTCTTCATTGATATTAAGCCTCTTCAAACTACTAGTTAATTCACTCATAACTGTTTGTTCAAAATACGCATCTTTTTTTAAAATATCATTTCGGTCATAAACTCTTTGATCTAGTTCATTTTTTATAATATTTAAAGTGTATGCTATTTCTAAATCTTCTGATGAAATAATTGGTTTAATTGCTTGAGTCACTCTAATATTGTTTTGTTCTCTAACTCTTTTGTGAACTCTAACAAATTTCATATCTCCGTTATATTTACTAGATAGAACTTTATTTTTTCTTTTTATCTCTCTTAGCTTATTGATAAAATCATCCATAGCTTTTGCTTGTTCGTTGAACTTAGCAACAGAATCAATTTCAAATCCGTGTTCTTTAAATCTTTGCATAAATGCTTCGCGAAGTGTTATATATTCTGGATCTTCTTGGTCATCATTACTAGTAAATGAATGAATAGTATATTCCCATTTTTCTTGCAATTGGGCTGCGGACACTATTTCCATTTCGTCAGTTCCGATTTTGCTAAAGCTAAATTGTATATTTGACATAGCTTCATTTATCATTTGTTTTGTTTCGTCACTTCGTTCAAAATATTCTTTTTGATTCAACATTTCAATATGGCGTTGGACTTCTGATAAAAGTTGATTAACCATATAAATTTCTAACTTTTGAAATTCGTCTTTTAATTCAGCATCGCCAAAAGTTCTAACAATGTTACTGTAATCACGAGCATTAATCAACACTTTCTTTAAATCTAACAAAGTTGATTTGTCAGAAATTTCAGAGATTTCTTGACTAAATATTTCTGCATTATTTAAAGTGTATGAAAATAATTGCTTGTTAATATTTTTCATTTCTTCAATAACTTGTTCTTTATCTTCAATAACTTGAAGAAATGTATCAGTAGTATTGCCTTCTCCAACTTCGTCAGGGTTGTTAAATCTATTCAATTCTTCCAAATAATTTTGATTTGTTTCGTCAAAATTCTCTTTAATATCCGCAAAATCTACTATGAAACCATATCTGCAGTCTTTATACGGTCTATTTACACGAGTAATAGCTTGTAATAAGTTATGGTCTTTTAGTTTTCTTCCTAAATACAATTTTTTCAATCTCGGAGCGTCAAAACCAGTTAAGAGCATATTGAAAACAATCAATACATCAATCGTTTGTTCTTTTTTAAAGCGATCTATAATATCAGTTCTAGTTTCCTTATCATCACTATCGTGTAATATTAAACCAGCTTTTAATTGAGATTTTTTATCACTATTTTTGTTAATATCATCTTGTACCTCATCAAAATATTGATAAATTTTTCTCGCTTGTTCGCTTGTTTCACAAACTATCATTCCACCTAAACTGTTGTCCCCTTGAAGTGTCCTGAAATCATTCAGGTCTTTTATAATATAATGTAATAATTCTTTAACATATACATCGTGTTCAACAATATCTGATTTTTTTACATCTTTTTTTGTTACTAATTTGTCTAAATGATTATATATGTCAACTAATCTTTCTTTATATGAAGTTTCAATATCTTCTCTTATAATTTTTAAAGTATAACCATCTTGAATAGATTTATCATAATAATATGTATGAAAATAATTACCAAAGACTTTCCAAGAGGCTCTCTCTGCCTTTAATAAAGGAGTTCCAGTTAAAGCAATTTTTATTGAATCTGTATCTGAATCAAATAGATTAGCTAAGAAAGAACCTTTAGGATTATATCCACGATGTGCCTCATCAATAATAAATACTCTTTGCAAATTAGTTGCATATGTATTAATTTTCACCTTTTCTTTATCTTCTGCAAATCTTTGAATATTAACTACAGTTATTTCTGGTTTTCCACTAGTTCCAACCAAAGAACTGTTATCCTTAAATTGATCCATTAGTTCTTTTCTTGTATTAGCTGTTTTCACTTCCAATCCTCTTGCAGAAAATTCTTGTGATGCTTGTTTTAATAAGTCCAAACGATCTACAATAAAATAAAATTTTGGTATTTTATTCATTTTTGCTAATTGATCAGTCAAAACATTTGTCAAATAATAAGATAAAGCGGTTTTTCCGCTGCCTTGAGTATGCCATATTACTCCAGACTTTTTATCATTTGCAATTTGCTCTCTAAGAGCCAATGCAGCAAACATTTGTTGATATCGCATAATATGTTTTTGATCGATAGAAATAATTTTCCCATCTTCCTCTTTTTCCATTTTTACATATGCGATTCCATATTTTAAAATGAAAAGTAATCTTTCTGGAGAACACATAGAAGTTAAAACTCTATTTGTCGGAGAATTATAATCTAAATTCGTTTGATATTCCGCTGAAGTATGAATTACCTGACAATTAAAGTCACTTAATATTCTCTTTTCCATGTATGGATCAATATTTTTATACGGATAATCTGCATTATATGGAGCTATTTTTTCTTCACCTTTATTTTCTTCACGAAAACAATTAAAAGATGCAGTCGTTCTAGAACCAGTACAATAAAAGACACCTTGAATCGGGACTATTTCTCCTTCAGAATCGTATTCCATATTGTTTGAGAACAACATTATTTGAGTTATATTGATAAATCTTCTAAATTTTTTATTAGGAAAACGATTCTTATTCATCCTATTACTTTCAGCAAGCATTCCACCACTATTATTTGGTTTCTTAACTTCTATAAAAACTAGTGGTAGTCCATTCACAAACAGTGTAATATCAGGGCGAAATTCATCTTCGTCTCTTTTGTAAGTAAATTCAGCAGTACAATGATATACATTGTTATTTGGATTTTCAAAATCAATTAATTTAGTTGGTGATATAGAAATTAAACGTTGATAAAAAATTTTTCCTAAATCATCGTTATCAAGTTCAATCTTTATATCTTTTAGAGTTTGCAAAAACAAATCCTTTTTTTCTGGATTTAATTTTTCGAATTGTTCTTTAAAAACATTGACTAAAATATTTGTTTCGGGATCATATGTAACATTAGCCATTTCCTCAGTTATTTTTCCAAAATATTGGTATCCAAGCCTTGTCAAATGTACTAGAGCAGGCATTTGAACTCTTGTTAATTCTGTAAATAATCTTTTCACTAATAATCACTCCTCTATTAGTAATAATTGATTTCTATAATATCATCTAATGTACAATCAAGTGCTCTACACATCTTTACTAACACTTCCATTGATACATATTGATTTTTAGAAATCTTAGCCATCGTATTTTGACTTATTCCAACTTTCTCTACAAATTCCATTTTCTTCCAACCTTTATCAATTAGAAGTTTAAATAATTTGTTGTAACTAACATCCATCATAAACCCCTCTTTCTCGTGCATATATTCATTATACAGGTAAAATAGACCAATTAACATAGTTTTTCCGCAAATATAAAAAGTTTTTCTTTTAAAACAGATAATTATTTTAATCAAGTTGCTATATATTTATTAGTCTATTTTTTAAAACTGAATTACGAATTTCATATATAATCTTTATTGATTATGATAAAATATTCTTGAATAATTTGACAGACTTAATTTTTTTTAGATAAGGAGGAATAACTATGTCAAAAATGTCGATAAGTGTTAGTGGAAGAGTTAAAAATTTTAAATTGCCAAAAAATCGTCCATTAGTTCCGTTATATGAAGCAATAGTGAATGGAATTCATGCAATTGAAGAGCGTTCAAAAATAGATAAAAACATAAAAGGAAAAATTACTATAGAAGTAATTAGAGAACAAATTTTAGATATTGATGAATCAATTCCATCTGTATTAAGTTTTATTATTCATGATAATGGAATAGGATTTAATGAAAATAATATGAAATCTTTTTTAGAGTCGGATTCTACATATAAAGAAAGTATAGGAGGAAAAGGAGTTGGACGTTTTTCTTGGTTAAAGGCATTTAGTTCTGTTCATATTGTATCCTTTTTTAAAGATTCTAGTTCTTTAATTAACAAAAGAGAATTTGATTTTAATTTAAATACAAACGAAATTGATGATTCATTAACACTTGAAGGAAATATTGAAGATATAGGTACTATAATTTGTTTAAATAATTACTTTAGAGAGTATCAAAATGAGGTGGAGAAAAAAACTGATACTATTATTACTAGGATAATCGAACATTGCTTGATTTATCTATTATCAGATTCATGTCCAGAAATTATATTAAAAGATTTTAACAAAGAATATAGTATAAATAGTTACTTTAAGGAAATATTTAAACAAGACACAAATGAAACAAAATTTAAAATTTATGATAAGGAATTTACCTTATTAAATGTTCAAATTAGAGAAAAAGCATTTAAGGGGAATCGTCTTTATTTGTGTGCTAATAATAGATTAGTTAATAGCAAAGATATGTCAAAACTAATTCCTAATTTAGATGATGATATCTTTGAACAAAAAGGATTTTGGTATTTAGGTGTTTTGACAAGTGAATATTTAGATCAAAATGTTGATATGAATCGTTTATCATTTGATATTCCTGAAAAAGAACCAAATCTTATTCAAAATGTAACATTAGAAGATATTATAAGCACATCAAAAAATATTATTAGTAATTATTTCACTGATTATTTTAAAGAAGTTGAAAGTAGGAAAATAGAAAGGCTAAACGAATATACATCAAGTAAAGCACCACAATATAAATACTTAATTGAATCAATGAAGGATGAGATAAGTCTTTTAAAACCTAATTTATCTGATGAAAAATTGGATGATGCTTTATATGGTTTAAAGAAAAAATTCGAAAAAGAAACGAAAAAGAAACAAGAAGATTTAATTAATGAAGTGGCAAACCAAGTTATTTCAACAGAAGAGTATAAAGAAAAATTCGAGAAACAAATTCAAAGGGTTAGTGATGCAAACTATGCAGCATTGGCAGAATACGTAGTTCACAGAAAGGCAATTTTAGATTTGTTAAAATTTGGACTAAATTTGAAAGAAGATGGTAAATACAATAAAGAAAAATATTTACATGATTTAATTTTTCCTACTAGACATTCTATTGATAATTTGCCATATGAATCTCATAATTTATGGTTAATTGATGAAAAATTAGCTTTTTCGTCATATTTAACTTCAGATGTGCCTTTTAATAATGACAATAAAGAAGATAGACCAGACATTTTTATCCTAGATAGGCCAGTAGCAGTTTCAGAGGATAAGAATGGTGGAAGGTATTTTAATTCTATTACAATTTTTGAGTTAAAGCGTCCTATGAGAGATGATTACAAAGATGGTGATAATCCATATAACCAGTTAATGAATTATGCATATAAAATTACAGAGGGAAACGCAAAGGATAAATATGGAAGATTAATTAAAATAAATGGTAATACTCAATTATATTTATATGCTGTTTGCGATATAACACCAAGTTTAGAAAAAATAATGAAAACAAACGGATTAAACCCTACTCCTGATCAAAAGGGGTATTTCAAATATAATCCTCTTATGAACGCATATATAGAAATTTTATCGTATGATAAAATTTTAGATGATTCCATAAAAAGAAATCGAATATTATTTGAAAAATTAGGGATAAATATTTAGTATACAATAGTGAGTGGATTTATATTCCCTTAATCCCACACCAACATGGGTTCACATGGACAAACGCTATGGCACACCTGCCTGCCGAGCCGGCTATCCATTGCTTAAAAGCGGTAGCCGCGGTGTCTACGTATTAGTCTTACAAGATGCATTAAATGCCTTAGGCTATTCGACAAGAACCTTAGACGGTGCTTTTGGTGCCAACACTCGCAATGCTTTGATGGCATTCCAGCGCAATAACAACTTAAGTGCAGATGGCATATGCGGTTGTGCAACATGGACCAGACTAGTAGCAGAAGCAGTCGGTATCGGTAGAACAGACACCGTTATTGATCCATAAAAATCTTATTCTTATCTTTATCTTTTTGAATGCTATATTTGAATACTATAAGTGTTATCATTGTGATCTATGCAATAAAACAAATGATACCATTTGCGTTTCCAACGCAAAGAATGCACATGCTGAAAAGCTATATCGGCCCTGCAACAATAAATACCCATCAGCACATTCACTTAACAGCATAACACACAATAAGTGTGATATAACCAATAAAAACACGGAACATCCCCTGAAACACTCAGGAAATAGACCGTGTTTTATTACACTTCCCAACAAACAATTTTCATAAAAACGAAAAATGAGCTTGACATTTCACTGTCAAACTCATTCATCTACAAAATGGTGGTCCCGGTCGGAATCGAACCAACGACACAAGGATTTTCAGTCCTTTGCTCTACCGACTGAGCTACGAGACCATTTGGTTGCGGGAGAAGGATTTGAACCAACGACCTTCGGGTTATGAGCCCGACGAGCTACCAGACTGCTCCACCCCGCGATATTTACTTTTTTGCTTTTCAGCGGCTCTCGCTGACTGCTCAAGTATAATACCACAGAGCGGGTAGAATGTCAACCCTTTTTGAGAAAAATTTTCGTATTCTCCTGCCGCAGCTTTTAACGCACCATTGTCCGGTGCTGTGCGCGGTATTCGGCGGGGGTGATGCCGTACAGACGGCGGAAGGTTTTCAGGAAGCTGCTGTAATCCGGAAAGCCGCTTTCGGTGCAGGCATTCAGGACGGAAACGCCCTCTTCCAGCGCCTTGCGGCAGTGCTGCATCCGCAGATAGATCAGGTAGTTGTGGATACTCTCCATGGTGCACTCCTTGAACGCGCGGGAAAGGTGCTCCCGGCTGGCGTAAAGCTCTTGGCGGTGGTAAGGGTCGGGTCCTGATAATGCGTTTGCAGGTAGGCCACCGCGCGCGACCAGTACACTGGTGCTGCTGGGTGTTCTAAGCCCTGACTGTTCCGGGTAAAGCAACGAATACGTTGCCCCCATTTCTCTGAAGA
>OLQA01001541.1_pt1 | contig 19823 bp, 16 predicted proteins | sample 1673151 | NCBI WGS metagenome assembly OLQA01 (sample SAMEA3136760, study PRJEB25190) | human gut metagenome | biome: human gut; feature: human-associated habitat; material: faeces | place: Austria | collected 2013 | reverse complement strand
AACCCGCGACCCCAACCTTGGCAAGGTTGTGCTCTACCAACTGAGCCATGTCCGCATATGTAAAACAAAACGGGCGCCGGAGCGCCCGGATGTTGCCTGGAGGCGAAGCCCGGATTCGAACCGGGGGTAAAGGCTTTGCAGGCCTCTGCCTTACCACTTGGCCACTTCGCCGAAAAAGGACCGCTTGAGACGGTCCGGAAATGCAATGGAGCGGACAACGGGGCTCGAACCCGCGACCCCAACCTTGGCAAGGTTGTGCTCTACCAACTGAGCCATGTCCGCTTGCGGGTTATTAATATACGCGATGCCGCGGGCGGGCGCAAGGAGTTTTTCAAAAAAGTTTTGCGCATGCAGAAATTTGATAGCGGTAAAATGTCCGCGGGAAAACAAACTCGATGCTCAGGACACGTCTTTGCTTCAAATCTTCGCCCTCATACTCGCCGTCTATCTCATTGCACGTGGCATCATCTGGCTCGTGCAACGCTACCACGACGCACGCGGATGCGGATCTTCGTTCAAAAATCTCCTACGCGAAGGAAAACTCGATGCGAGCGTCTATGCCGACGCCGTCTGGTCGGAAGTCGAGCGATTTGGAAAGCGCCGCCTGCGTTCAAAGATCGCCAAGCGTCAGCGCAAGCTGATTCGTAAAGTCAAAAACGAGCTTCGTGCCTCTTACCTCAGCGCCTGCACCCCCTCTTTGTATCAATACATCATCATCTTCCTGATCTCCTCCGTCTTAGGACTGCTGCTCGAGACCGTTTATACCCTCGTTGTCTTTGGCGTGCTTGAAAGCCGCGTGGGACTAATATGGGGCCCGTTCTCCCCTCTTTATGGATGCGGTGCTGTGCTGCTGACGGCGCTGCTTTGGGAAGCGCGAGATTGGCCCGCTTGGAAGATCTTCTGCATCTCTGCAGCCATCGGCGGCGTCCTCGAGCAATTCACTGGCTGGTCCATGGAACATCTGGCCCATGCGCAGTCATGGACATACTTGGGGCTCCCCGATCACATCTCCCAATGGGTTGCTTGGCGCTTCCTTGCCATGTGGGGCCTTGTGGGCCTGGTGTGGTGCCGCGCGATCTTGCCCGAGCTCCTCTACCGCATCGGTGAACCAACAACGGCGCGCCAGGCAGCCGTTGTCACTTTCCTCGCTGCCTTTATCGCTCTTGACGCCGGCATGACCGTCGCGTGTTTCCTGAGAGCCGGAGCACGCGCAAACGGCATTCCTCCCGCAAATCCCATCGATGTCTACCTGGATACGCGCTATGGCGACAGCTTCATGAAAGACAAATTCGAGAACATGCGCATTGGACAAGATCTTCCCCCTGCGTCCCGATAAATCAAAAGCGCAGGTAGATACGGTATAGATGAACTTTATTCCAACATTACAAAACTTTTTTCAAAATAACGCTTGCATCAAGCCAAAGCCTTTTGTATATTATTCCTCGCGCTGAACAGCGCACCCTGAATTCGGGCGTTTAGCTCAGGGGGAGAGCGCTTCCCTGACACGGAAGAGGTCACAAGTTCAAATCTTGTAACGCCCACCAAGAATGACAAGACCGGAGACATTGTCTCCGGTCTTTTTCTTTGCGAATCGGCATTGAGATAAAGCACTCACCTATGCCCTTTAGTCCCAAGACTCGTCTGCCATGGCATCGTGCGCAAACAGCCTCAAGCCCCTGCATCGTCTTCCATCACGCCGAGCGACATGAGATCGCCAGGGGCACGCCCGGGTTTGCCAAACGGGTTGTTAAGCAGTTCGGCCACCAGATGCCCGCCCTCCGCTACACCTGTCAGGCGCATCCACACGAGCTCGACGCTGTCGTCGTCGCCCATAAGGGCAGCCTGCACATCGAGTGGATAGCTCGGATACCTTAGATGGTCAATCCCCTCGAGCCCTACAGCCCATGCTCGCGGAATAGTTTGACCAGGCGCACCTGCGTGCCGGGACAATCGCACCTACGACTTACCTCGACGTTATCCACCAGCAAGCGCATGAGTCTGATGCCGCGTCCGCGCAGCTCGGAAACCTCCGGGGCGTCGTCGTCGGAAATCTCATAGCCGCAACCGCAGTCGCGCAGGATCGTCACCACGCGGTCATCGTAAGCAGCAACCGTCATCGTGCAGCCATGTGCACCGTCCGCATGATCATATGCATTGGAGAGGGCCTCTCCTACCGCCAAGGCATAATCAAATCGGTCGCCTTCTGACATGGGGAGCGTCGAGAGCATCTCGACGATTCGGTGACGATAATAAGACAGGTTTTCGACGCCTTCGACAATGGGCAGGCTCTTACTCCACCAAGGACTCGCATCGGGTGCAAGGACCGGCACCGCGGGACGCTCGGAAGGGGTGGCGTGAAGTGCCTCGGTCAGACGCCCAATCTGCAAGAAGCGCATGACATTCGACGATACGTTGACCATCGAGAGCATGCCTGCGCAACGGCTAAGCGCCCGCGCGCTCGAAACTAGACAGGCGATGCCCGTGGAATCGACAAACGAGACATTCTCGCAATTGATGATGACGCGCGGAGAACCCAGCGCGATGAGCGTATCGATGCGGCTGCGCAGCCCCGGCGCGGTGGAGATATCGATATCCCCCGCGGGCGCCAACACCGTTATGTCATTCCAACCATTCATACGGTCATGGTTCCCCGGTTATCGACCCCCTAAACAATCAATCTGAAAGAGAGCTGCCCAGAAGAAGCCAGCTAGCGAGATCGCCCCATATCGAAGCGCAGCGCCACCATCGCAACGTCATCCTCCAGCGCCGAGGCGGCAAACGTATCGAGCGCCGAAAGCATGCGCCCGCACAGCCCATTCACACCAGAGGAAGCCTCGCGTAAAAGCGTATCGCGCAAGCGTTGCTCGCCAAAGAAATCGCCTGCGGGATCGCGCGCCTCGATAGCGCCGTCGGTGTACATAAACAGGATGTCCCCCGGCGAGAATTCGAACGAGCCGGCCTCATAGCTCATGGTCTCAAATGCACCGACAACACCAGACTGCACGCTCATGAGCTCAATCTCGGCGGTAGAAATATCCCCTTGGGCACCATCGCTCGGAGCATGCACGAGCATTGAGGGCGGATGTCCTGCCGAGCAATACGTCGCGTAGCCCTGGCGCAAATCGATCTTTGCAATGAACATCGTCGCAAACGTCTCGAGGCGCGAGAACCCCATAAGCATGCTGTTGAGTGAGCGCGCCATGCGCTGCGGCCCCATGCCCTCCCAGGCATAGGCGGAAAGCGCCGTTTTGACCAAAGCAGACATCGAAGCCGCCTCGACGCCTTTACCCGATACATCGCCCAAAATCATGACCACGCGATCGTCAGGAAGACGGATAAGCGTATAGAAATCTCCGCCCACCAGCGCCTGCTTGGTTGCCGAGGAATACAGGCAGTCCGAGGTGATCCCCGGTACGGAAGCAAGAGAGCTCCTCATTCCCGCCTGAAGGGTCTGTGCGATGCGATGCTCAGATTCCTTCTTGCGCGCGCCCTGAACGTACATCTCAAAATCATGCGCCAAATGCACCAGGTAATCGTACTCAAGGTCGTCGATTGGCTCTTGCGAGGCGCTGCGTAAGAGTAAAAACATGCGGTGAGGACGCTCTTCAACAAGCATCAACCCTTCGGCTCCATCAGCATCATCGGCCGCAGCGCCCTCCTCAGCGCTAAAATCTGCACCAGCATCGAAGAAAACGCCCTGGCTGGGAAGGCCATGGAGTGCGAGCCAGCGACCAGCGCGCGAGTTCGCATCCACACGGACTACGCGGACATCGACCAAATCGTCTGCCGTATACGTCCAGGCACCTCGGTGAATCTTTGCATCGACTTCGGCCAACGGATCGACATACGCCGCCGGCGCCACGGTCGAGAAAAAGAGCTCATCGATACCGCCGGGCAGATTCACTCTGCTCCCGCCATCAAAATCGAGCACATAGCGGCCGCGCATGTGATCGAAGAACAGCGGGCAGAGGCGGCACTTGAGCACGCGCGTCATCTCGGACGTCAGACGAGGCCACATGTCGCGCAGGTCTCCCGACCCCGCATACACCATGTCGCGCAGGCGATTGAGCGAGCGCGTCAGCTCATCCGACCTCTTCGAACGAGCATTCGTCACTAGCCCCATGAGCTCAATGGACAGGTAATCGCTCACGACCTCGAGCACATGCATGTCGTAATCACGCGGGAAACACGGGCGCATCCAACCAAGCTCGATGACGCCCAGCACCTGTGTACCAAAAAAGACCGGCACGGCGATAAGCGTCTTGAACGCCGGCATGTTCTCGACATTCAGACGCATATTTGTTCGCGCATCCATGTCATAAAAGGTTCCGGATGCAGGCCCAAGATCCTCATCGTCGCTCGTGGCAGGCAAAACGTAAAAACGGCACGCGCGTGACTGGCGCAGCACATAGGTGGGGATACCGGCACCGTAGGGAATAAAATCGGGCACGTAGCAATTTGCGAGCGACTTCGAGAAACCGCGGAGTTTGAAGCCACCGTTCTCGGCGATGTAGATAGTGGAACCGCCCGCATCGAGTGCGCCGGAAAGCTTGTTGAGCACGGTATCAAGAAGCGTTGGAAGGTCTTTGGAGCCCATAGCGGACAAGATGACCGAAAGCGTGCCCGAAAGGCGCTTATTCGCCGCCTGAAGCTCCGAGAGAAGGCGCTGCGTCTGGCGATCGTGGGCTGTCTGCTCCTCCATGCTCTTGATGACCACGAGGATGCGACCGGCGCGATGGGCGCTCAAGGGCAAAAGATCGCGTCCAATCTCCAGTGCACGGACGTTCACGGGAACAAAGGAGCCATCGGGCAGCTTGAGCATGAGGCTACAATCGCGCGTATCGAGCGTAAACGGCATCTGGTGTCGCTCCGCACGTTCAAAAGCATTGCTAAAGAGGAGATCCTTGATGTCGGTCCCCACAATATGCTCTCGATCGTCGAGCGCCAGCGAGGCCATCTGGCGATTGACATGCAGGATAGTGCCATCCTGGGCGCAAAGGGCAACGGCGTCGCTCGTCACCTCGACCAGTCGAGCCAGTTCGGCAAGATCGTCTTTTCCCAGTGATTCCATCGGACGCACCTCGCATCCTTCGCAGCCATACGTTGGCACACACGATACCGCAGCATGATGGGCAACACGTCCAATAGGTAAAATAAAAGCCCCACGAGGAGGCTCAGAAGATTTGATGGTGTCGGAGGCGGGACTTGAACCCGCATGACCGAAAAGTGGTCACTAGCACCTCAAGCTAGCGCGTCTGCCAATTCCGCCACTCCGACTTGCGACAAGGAAGATAATAGCCCAGACCCAGGAGCTGATGCAAGAACTTTTTTAAAAAGTTTTTTGCTAAGTCGATTTACGCAGGTCAGGTGGCTTATTTACGTTTGGATAATGACGAATGGCAAGCTGGAAGGGCCTGAAAACGCTTCTTCCCGACCGGTCTGATCCGGGGATTACCCCCTTCGCTGGTCCTCGCCGCTTCGCAGCTGCGGAATCGCTCAGGGGGTAATCCCCGGATCAGACCTGCGTTGAAGTGGTATGCGCATCGATCATCAATCTTCAGTCGCTTCACTCTGCAGCGATCGCAAAAACAAAGAGCCCGCCCTCAGGTTGAAGGCAGGCTCAAAACGCAGGGATTCTAGTCGTGCGAATCTATAGCTTAGCTGCGGCGGCGATTGAGATGTATGCCAGTGGCGCAGACGGCGGAGCCGAGGGCCAGGAACGCCACCGTTGTGGCAAGGGCGCTGTCGCCTGTCTTGGGGAGGTTGCCCTTCTTGTCCGTTTTAACCGGTTTCTTCGCATCCGCAGGCTTCGTGGGCTCCTCGGGCTTTTGCTCAGGGGCGGCAACCGTGTAGGCAACCGTCGGAACCGGGAAATCGCTTGCCGTGCCCTTGTCACGGTTGCCGTCAACGGGGTACAGGGTTGCACTCTCGTTGACCTTGAGGCTATGGGTGCCGGCCTCGGTGGGCTTATTCACCAATACCTCGCTGTACGTAAGGACAACCGGTTTAGCGGGCACCGCGGCCTCGTTGAGAGTGAAGACGAGCTTCTCGTTCTCCCCTGCCGTGTACTTGAGGGTGAAGCGATAGGTGCCGTCCGCACGCTTGCCAAAGCCATAGGTGGTCTCGTCGATCTTCTCGGGCGCAAGGTCCTCGCCCGCAACATTCAGGCTAATCTTACTGGCATCGTTCACAAAGTCAAAGTTGTTGCCAATAAAATCCTCGACGGTCGAGCCGGCGGCGATCTTATCCACGAGCTTGGCCTTGAGCTTATTGAAATCGGTATCGAGTTTGCCTTCGTTCGTGTTCCTGGCAAGGTACTCCAAGAAAGTCGAACCGTCGGTGAAGTCGGTGCCCTTCTTTACCCTGTAATAGACGTTCATGTCGTAGCCGGCATCGGCCATCGCCTGGAACGTATCGTCCGCGCTGATGTAGGCAACATCGGTGTTGCACGGCGCGTTCACGTCGACGGGGATGGGATTCGCAGTGCCTTTGTCGGCCGCCTCGGTAGTGTACTCGTAGTCGTACTGAGCCCAGTTTTCGTCGGAATTCTGGTACTGATCTTTGTAGTAGGCGAGGTACTCAGCAAGCTTCTCGGGGCTCTTCATGGCCTGCGAGTAGATGAAGTTTGATCCGTCGGAGAACTTCTTCCAGTCGTTATTGAGATTGTACTCGCGAGACTGCCACTCCCAGATACCGCCCATATGGTTCGATCCCTCGGTGTATGGAGCGTCGGTCTCTGGATTCGTCTGCTTTCTTGGATCGCCAAACGACCTCGTATACGGTTTGGTGTAGTCGCCATTCTTGCAGTAAAGGTAGGTTCCACCGTCGCTAATAAGGATGACGTGCTTGTTCTCGTCCTTAACGGCTTTGTCTGCGCCGAGGATGCTCTGTGCGGCAAGAAGACCGGCGTGCATGTTGGTGCCGGAACTCAAGTTCGTGTCCATCGCTGTCTTAATGGCGTCGTAACCCGTAACCACATCGGTCAGCCCCTGCTGAACGTTGCCGATTCTATTGAAGATGACCACACCAACCTTGATGTCGAGGCCATCGGCCTCCGCCTTCTTCTTGACCTCATCAAGGAAAGACTTAGCCTGGGCGTAAATTGCCTTATCGTCGGAAAAGGCCGACTTATCGAGCACAAACACAACATCCGCTGGCTCGGCCTCGCGTTTCCCCGGGAACGAAAGGGTAACGTTTGTCTCCAGATTCTCGTCGAGCTCGGTGGCCGTTTTTTGATTCTGCTCCAGCGCCGTTGTCTGGCCAGATGCGGCGGCATCAGTAGCAAACGCGGGTGCTACCGGCACAGACATGGCAATCGCCAGGAGCGCACCCCCCCAGCACAAAGGCGCGAGACAGACATCGCTTTACCACATCCACTGTTTTCATATGTCATTCCTCCTGTCATGATTCCAGCGAAATCCAACTGCCAGGCACACAAGCCTGCACGTATACAGCGCGGTGGCAGTTGACCCTGGAACACTACGGTCACATATGTGACACGGCCTGTTGCACCCATAGCATACGACTCAAGACGAGAGACCTTTGGCCCAATTCTGTAAACGAGCGTTCTCGTCCCATGGCTATAAATGAGATGGCAATCTTTAATCTCAGCATGCTCAAATAAAAAGGCCCGCATGGAAACATCCATGCGGGCCAAAAGGGGCGCTTACAGGTCGATGTGCGATTCCTTGATGGGGAACGGCTGACCAAAGTGACAGGCGCAGAAATGACCGGGCTCCAACTCCTTGAACTCAGGCTGCTCGCGAGAGCAAATCTCCTGAGCAATCGGGCAGCGCGTATGGAAACGACAACCCGAAGGAGGATCCAGCGGTGAAGGAGGATCGCCGGCAAGAATGATGCGCTTGCGCGTCTTCTGGATATCCGGATCCGGAACAGGCACTGCAGAGAGCAGCGACTGCGTGTACGGATGGGACGGCTGAGCGTAGAGGCGCTTCCAGTCGGAAAGCTCGACAAGCTTACCCAGGTACATAACGCCCACGCGATCGGAGATATGCTGCACAACGGAAAGGTCGTGAGCGATGAACAGGTAAGCGGTACCAAACTTATTCTGCAGGTCCTTGAGAAGGTTCAGCACCTGCGCCTGAATGGAGACGTCGAGTGCAGAAACGGGCTCGTCGCAGATGATGAGCTTCGGACGCAGGATGAATGCGCGCGCGATGCCAACACGCTGGCGCTGGCCACCGGAGAACTCATGCGGATAGCGGTTGATATGCTCGGGGTTGAGGCCAACCACGTCAAGCAACTCGCGAACGCGCTCAAGACGCTCTTCCTTGGTGCCAATGCCATGGATGGTCATGGGCTCGGAGACAATCTCGCCAATGGTCATACGCGGATTCAGGCTCGCGTACGGATCTTGGAAGATGAACTGCATATCACGACGCATATCCTTGAGCTCTTTTTTGCTCATGGACGCAATGTCGCGACCCTGGAAGAACACCTTGCCAGCCGTAGGCTTGTTGAGGCGCATGATGGTGCGGCCCGTCGTGGACTTGCCGCAGCCGGACTCGCCTACCAGACCAAAGGTCTCGCCAGGCATGATCTCGAACGAAACATCATTGACAGCCGAAACAACGCGCTTGGAAAAGCGGCTGGAAAACACGCCGGAATTGGCGGGGAATTCCTTGGAGAGGTGCTCGACCTTGAGCAAGGGTGTGGTATCTGCCATGGTCTACTCCTCGCCTCCCGTCATCGTATCGTCCATGCCCGTAGCGATAGCATCATTGCCGGTGCGCGACGTGGCAGGAGCATTCTTCTTCGCAAACTCCGAATCGGAGGCGTAATGGCACGCGGCATAGTGGCCCTTGGAGAGCTCCACGCGCTCGGGACGCTTGGTGCGGCACAGCTCGGTAGCATAGGGGCAACGGGGCGCAAAGGCGCAGCCGGTGGGAAGATTGACGAGTGAAGGCGGGTTGCCGTGAATGGGCGTAAGCGGCTTCTTCTCGTCGATAACCTGCTCGGGGATGGAGCGGATAAGACCCCAGGTATAGGGATGACGGCTCTCGTAGAAGATCTGATCGGCAGTACCGAACTCCACAGGGCGGCCGGCATACATAACCATGATCTTATCGGCGATATCGGCGACGACACCCAGGTCATGGGTAATCATGACGATGGCATTGCCGTTCTTCTCCTGCATCTCCTGCATAAGCTCGATAATCTGTGCCTGAATGGTCACGTCGAGAGCCGTGGTGGGCTCGTCGGCAATCAGGATGTCGGGGTCGCAGGCAAGTGCCATAGCAATCATAACGCGCTGGCGCATACCGCCCGAGAACTGATGCGGGTACTCGTTCACGCGCTTCTCGGGCTCGGGGATGCCCACCAGGTCAAGCAGCTCGGTAGCACGCTTGAGTGCCTCTTCCTTGCTGTAACCACGGTGCAGACGAAGGCCCTCGCCCACCTGCTTACCGATCTTGTAAACCGGGTTGAGCGACGTCATGGGGTCCTGGAAGATCATAGCGATGTCGTTACCGCGAACGTGCTGCATTTCCTCTTCACTCATATCGAGCAGAGACTTGCCGCGATACTTCACGGAGCCGCCGTGAATCTTTCCGGGAGGCATCGGGATGAGGCCCATGATGGTCATGGCCGTCACGGACTTACCCGAACCGGACTCGCCTACCACGCCGAGGGTCTCGCCGCGGTCGAGCGTATAGGAAACGCCATCGACTGCATGGACGATACCGTCCTCGGTATGGAAGTACATCTTAAGGTTATCGACTTCCAGAAGATGCTGCCCCTCAGGAATGGGCTGCGTCTTAAGGTCGACGTAGTTTTTCGTATCCTTCTTCATGACTTTATGCATCCTTCATCTTGACGTCGAGCGCATCGCGCAGACCGTCGCCCAACAGGGTGAAGGCGAGCACGGTCGAAAGAATGGCGAGACCAGGCATGATCATCATCCAGGGAGCGGTCTGCAGGTAGGCCTGACCGTCCTGAATCATCGAACCCCAGGAAGGCGTGGGCGGAACGACGCCCATGCCCAAGAAGGACAGCGAAGACTCGGTAAGGATGGCGCCACCGATGTTCATCGTGGCGTACACGACGATGGAAGCAACGGAGTTCGGGAAGATGTGACGCGCAATGATGCGAACGTCAGATGCGCCCATGGAGCGAGCCGCGTCCACGTAGTCGTTCTCTTTGACCGTAAGAATCGCGGAGCGGAAGACGCGGGCAATGGAAGGCCAGCCCAAAATGCCGATGGCCACGAACACGTTCGTCAGCGAACGGCCGAGAACGGCGATGAGCGAGACCACGAACAGAACATACGGGAAGGCCAAGAAGATATCGGCCAGTCGCATGATGATCGTATCCCAGATGCCTCCGTAGAAGCCGGCCAGAGCGCCCATAATCAAACCGAGGATCGTGGAGATGGCGGTTGCCATAACGCCAACGGAAAGCGAGATGCGCGCGCCATAGATAACGCGTACGAGAATGTCGCGACCGAGGGCGTCGGTGCCGAAGGGATGCTCGCCCGAAGGCGGAAGCGTCGAGTTCTGTGCCATCGTGGTGGAGTCGGCAGCCGTCGGCGAGGCGAGCCACTGCTTGGCCCACAGGTCGGCCGAAAGAGCCACGATGATGACAAAGATAATCCAAATCACCGAGATAACGGCGAGCTTGTTCTTACGCAGACGCTTGAAAGCGTCACCCCAAAGGGTGCGTGAGGCGGCGGGGGAAGAGGAATCGGACTTCTGGTGAATCTCCTCCAGCAGCGCCTCGTTTTCCTCCTCAATCGTCTGAGGGGTCTTGTTATCGTTCATGAAGTACCTCCCCTTAGGCGTTCTTGTTGGACGAATCGAAGCGAATGCGCGGGTCAAGGAAGGCGTAGCTTACGTCGACCAGCAGGTTGATGACCATAACCACGAGCACGACAAGAGTGACGCCACCCATAACGATGGGCCAGTCACGGCTGCTGATGGCACGGAACATCTCGTAACCGATACCGGGCCAGTTGAAAACCGTCTCGGTGAGGATGGCGCCGGAGAGCATGGCACCGAAGTCGACACCAATATATGTAACAACCGGGATAAGGGCGTTCTTGAGTGCATGCCTCCAGATGATGGCACGATTGGAAAGGCCCTTTGCCTTAGCGGTGCGGATGTAATCCTGGTTCATAACGTCCAGGAGCTGCGAGCGCATGATACGCGCGCAGTATGCGGTGGAAACAGAAGCGAGCGTCACCGCAGGAAGGATGTAGTGCACCCAATCCTGATACTGAGATGCCGTACCGCCTGCACCCGAGATGGGCAGAACATGCAGCTGCACGCCAAAGAACAGCTGGAGCAGCATGCCCAGCCAGAAGGCGGGCACAGCGACGAGCACCGAAGTCACCAACGTGACCAAGATATCCCAGAAGGAATATCTCTTAACCGCCGAGATGATGCCGGCACCAATACCCATGATCGCCTCGAGGACGATAGCGCAAACGGCAAGCTTCGCTGTATACGGATACTTAGCGGCAAAGATGTCCGTCACCGGCAGCTTGCGCTGATACGAGCTGCCAAGGTCGCCCTGAAGCAAGCTGCCCATGTAGAACACGTAGCGGTTCCACAACGTCTCGGGAACGGGGTCGCCGTTCTCGTCCAGAATTGCGTTGCCCTCATCGTCAACCTGAACAAGGTGATACTTGACGCGAAGCTGCAGCTCAACCTCGGGGGTGAGCGCCTTCTCGCCACCAATCAGCTTGATCGGGTCTCCCGGAACGATGTTCTGAAGCGCAAACAGGATAAGCGTTACGCCCAGAAAAACCGGGATGAATTGGAGCACACGCTTGAGGATGTACTTTCCCATACAAAAAACTCCCCTACCGTGGATACACCTAAACGGGATGTCAACCGATGAAGATTGACACCCCGTCAAACAAACACTCAGTATATCGTTTTGCCGCTATCTGCGCCATAGGTGTAATAGCAGCAGATTTAGGCTTATGTGTGCTCTTTTACGCGTTGAGCTCCGTGCGATTCAGATACGCATGCTTCTGCGGGTCCAGATAGAAGGACTTGACGCGATCGGAACCGGCGGTCACGTGCGAGTAGAACATCAGCGGGATAACCGGGCAGTCGGCAGCGATGATCTTATCGACTGCATGCATCTTGTCCAGACGCTCCTTATCGTCAACCGTGGCGCGAGCCTCGGTGATGCCCTTATCGACCTCGGCGTTGCTGTAGCCGGAGCGGTTGTCGCCACCGAGAGAATCGGAGTGGAACAGCGGATACAGGAAGTTGTCCATAATGGGATAGTCAGCGATCCAGCCCAGACGGCCAAACTGATAGTCAAGCTGCTGATACTGGTCAAGCAGAGTACTCCACTCGGGGGTATCGGAGACAACCTCGAGACCGACCTTCTCCAGGTCGCCGATGACAGATTCCATGATCTCCTTGTGGCCACCGTCCTGGTTGTAGGAAAGCGTGAGCTTCAGACCACGGGAACCGTCGGAACCTGCGGGATAGCCAGCCTTATCCAGGCACTCCTTGGCAGCGTCAACGTCGTACTTGCAGTACTCCCATGCGCCCTCCTGGTAACCGTCGATACCCGGCGGGATGATGCCGTCGGCAGGCGTACGGGTGCCCTTAAAGAGAGTCTTGCAGATGGCCTCACGGTTGATGGCCATGGAGACGGCGCGGCGCACGTCAACGTTGTCGAAAGGCGCTGCGGTGTTGTTGCAGACCAGATAGTAGATGGAAGGCTCGCCGCCGAGCAGCATGTGCTGGCCGTCGGACATGGTATAGCCGTCCTTAGACTCGCCGCGGTCCTTGATGGCGGAGTCAATCTGCGGCACGGGTACGTCGCAGATGTCGAGGTTGCCGGCCTGGAACTCTTTCCAAGCGGTCTCGACGTCCTTCTGAACGGTAAAGTGAACGCCGTCTACCTTGGCCTTGTTCTTGCCATAGTAGTCGTCGAACTTCTTGAGGTTGATCTCCTGACCATCCTCCCACTTACCGTCCATCTGGAACGGGCCGTTGCCAATGGGAGCCAGGTAGAAGTTCTTGGCGTCATCCTCGGCAGCAGCAGGCACGGGAGCCAGTGCCGGGTGCGAAGCAACAAAGGGGAAGTCGGCGTAAGGGGCAGACAGCTTGACCACAAACGTAAGGTCGTCTGGGCAGGAAAGACCGGCAAACTCGTCGGTATCGCCAGCGGCGAGCTCGTCATAGCCCTCGACGAGCGAAAGGTGATAGGAAACCTCAGACGGGGTGTACTCCATCGCAACTGCGCTCTTGGGATACACGACACGAGTCCATGCGCGCTTGAAGGCCTCGGCATCCACGGCGTCACCGTTGTGGAACTTAGCGCCCTTGCGCAGATGGAAGGTGAACTCGGTAGCGTCATCGCTGGCATCCCAGGACTCGGCAGCAAGACCGACAATCTCGTTCTTGTCATAGTCAAAGTTAGTCAGCGCATCGAACAGCTGGAAGGAAACCTGCGTGCCCTGGTCCTCCTGGACGTTATAGGGATCGATGCAGACGGGGTTGTTGATGTAGTAGTTGACGGTGCTACCCGAGGTTGCGCCGGAAGCGGAGCCAGCGGTGCTGGAGCCGCCTTTCTTGCCGCAGGCAGCCAGGAATGCGAGAGAGCTCGCAGCGAGGGAGCCGCCCACGAAAGCGCGACGACCCATAACGGGCTCATGGAATTTGAAATCAGCCATGCCATCCTCCTTAAATGCAGAACATGGGCGATGCATTGCGCGAGAGCTGCATACATCGCATTCGAGCTACACGCCCGTTGGCTGTGTGGGCGTATACACGATTGGATGTACTTTACTCTATTTTGGAAAAGTGCCGTTTGTTGTTTTTGATTAAAACAACAGGCATTTCTTTAGTCAGCAAGAGTTATTGCACCTTTGTCGCCAAAAGAACCGCAGGTTAAAGCTACAAAAAAACGCGGCCGCGCCACATATGCAGGCACAGCCGCGTTTTACATTCGTTTCCGAAAGTCATTTTTTCGTTAACGAAAGCGAAACATTGAATGGCGGGTTCTAGCCGATGAACGTAATCTTGTCGCGGCCTTCATGCAGATAGTGAACGCCCTCGCTGTCGAGCATGATGGTCTCCTCGGTATAGATAAAGCACTTGTCGCGACCCTGAGCCGGCGCTTTGACGTTGAGCTCCAGCGCCCAGCAGGTGTTCTCGTCCACGCGCACATCTCCCGCCACGGGAATTGGACCTTGATTCGACCACAGACCGATAGTGGGCCCGGGACCATGGCCGTACATATTGCAGGGATGCGAGTACAGCATGGCGTCGATGCCCTCCTCGCGCGCGGCGGCAAGCGACGCTTCGAAAACCTCGTTACCCGTACGGCCGGGCACCATGTTCTCGCAAACGATATCCTGGAAGCGATTGTTCACGGCAAGCGCATCCACAAGCTCGGAGGGAATCTCGGTCTCGCCGGGGCGCGCCACATAGGCCAAGCGCTGGCTGTCGGTCATCATGTTCATGTAGCGGATGCCAAAATCGCAGTGCAGAAGGTCTCCCGGCTCGATCACGCCGGTGATGCGTGATTCATCAACGCCCGCGCGTTCGATATCCATCGTGGGCTCGAACCAATACTCCAGGCCCAAGTCAACGGCACGCTGACGCATGAAGAACTCGAGGTCCTGCGTAGTGGTGATACCGGGCTTCACGACCTCGGACGTATACATCTCCTCGAGAATCGAGTACGAGACGTCTGCCACCTCGGGCATGAGCTCCATCTCGGTAGGAGTGCGCAGCTCCATCACCTTAATGGGAAAAACGTCATCGGCATACATCCGGCTCGTCCATGTTTCATCGAGGCCCTCGAGCAGCAGCGCCTCGCAGCCGGCAGAAAGGCCGTCAGCCACAGCAAAGTTCTTCGAGCGGTCGACGGCAATCGTGCGGGGCTGATATTCCTCAAAGAGGCGCTGGAGGGCAGCCATCTGGGGCTCTTCACGCCAATCAATCCAATAGCGCTCATAGAAACGCTCAAGATCCTCGTCGGGCATCGCCACATGAAAACGGCGCACGCCCTCGTCCGTCTTTACAAAAGCGAGGATCGTCAAGCGGCGCGCCGTGGGATACATGGGCGGAAACAACGCGCGGAACGTAGGGTCCTCGTTGTACTCGCGAGATACATGAAGCCAGATATCGGCGCCACTTTGCTCCATAGCCTGCGGAACGATTCGCTCCAGGCGTTCCTTGAGGCAGCGCTCCTGGATCTCATAGCGCTCGCGCACGCTTCTGACCTTGATCATGTGCTTGTCCCTTCTTGTCATAAAAAGGGATGCGCGCCGGTGCGTACACGGCAGCGCATCCCCTCTTCAAGCTATATAGATACGTCAAGCTCGGAATTAAGCGAGCTCAGCGGTGCCAAGTTCAGCGTGCTTGGACGGATCGATGTACAGGTGCTTCACGCGATCGGAACCGGCGATCTGGTGCGTGTAGAACATCAGCGGGATGATGGGCATAGCATCGCCAACCTTGCGGTTGATAGCCTGCAGGGCCTTGATGCGCTCTGCGTCATCGACGGTGGCGCGAGCAGCCACGAGAGCCTCGTCGACCTCGGGATCGGCATAGCCGGTCTTGTTGTCGGCGCTCTTGGAGTTGAACATCGGGTACAGGAAGTTATCCAGGATAGGATAGTCGGCGCTCCAGCCCATGCGGCCAAACTCATAGCTCTTGGAATCCAGGGAGCTGATGAAGGCAGCCCACTCGGGAGTGTCAGACTCGACATCGATGCCAACGGCGTTCAGGTCACCGATCACAGATTCCATGATCTCCTTGTGGCCGCCGTCCTGGTTGTAGGAAAGCTTGAGCTTCAGACCGCGCGAGCCGTCGGAACCCGCAGGATAGAGCTTGTCGAGAATCTCGACAGCAGCGTCCTTGTCGTAGCGGCAGTCGGCCCAAGCGTTCTTCTCGTAACCGGCGATTGCGGGAGGCACGATGCCGTCGGCAGGGGTGCGGGTGCCCTTGAAGAGGGTTTTGCAAATGGCCTCACGGTTGATAGCCAGGGAGAGAGCACGACGGAAGTCGGGGTTGTTGTACGGCTCGATCGTGTTGTTAACGATGAGGTAGTACGTGGAGAGCTCCTCGCCCAGCAGCATGTGCTGGCCATCGGACATGGTGTAGCCGTCCTCGGACTTGCCGCGATCGGCCACGGCGGAGTCGACCTGAGCCACCGGGACGTCGCAGACGTCGAGGTTGCCGCCCTGGAACTCCTTGTATGCCGTCTCCATATCCTTCTGGATAGCAAAGTGGACAGCGGAGATCTTGGCCTTCTCACCATAGTAGTCGTCAAAGCGGGTGAGGTTAATCTCCTGGCCGTCTTCCCACTTGCCATTCATCTTGAATGGGCCGTTACCGATCGGTGCCAGGAAGAAGCTCTTGAAGTCGTCCTTGGCAGCCTCGGGAACAGGAGCCAGCGCGGGGTGCGAGCACACATAGGGGAAGTCTGCAAGAGCAGAGGTGAGCTCGACCACGAGGGTGTCATCATCCGGGCAGGTCACGCCAGAGAGCTCGGTTGCGGAGCCATCGAGCATCTCGTCGTAGCCCTTGACGAAGGACAGGTGATAGGAGATGACAGAAGGGGAACCGGGGTTGGTCTCGGGATTGCAGATGCGCTCCCAGCCATACTTGAAGCTCTTGGAGGTAACGGTCTCGCCGTTATGGAACTTGGTGCCGCTCTTGAGGTGGAAGGTGAACTGGGTTGCGTCGTCGTTAGCCTCCCAGGAATCGGCGACCAAGCCCTTGAGCTCCTTGGCCTCGAAGTCATAGGTGGTCAGCGAGTCGAACAGCTGGAACTCGACCTGCGTGCCCTCGGACTCCTGTGTGTTGTAGGGGTCGATGCAGACAGGGTTGTTGATGTAGAAATTGATGGTGGCGCCACCAGCAGCACCGGAACCGGCATCAGAACCGCCCTTCTTGCCACAAGCGGCAAGAGCAGCGAGAGCGCCGGTTGCAAGCGTACCGCCGACAAATGCGCGACGGCCCATCATCATGTGATTGGTAGTCATAAGACTGCAATCCTTTCGAACTAGGCCCCGAAGAGCCGAAAACCAAATCGCCCCAAAGGGGGCACACACGCATCGCGGGCGCGGTTTGCCATCCTGTGCTCGCAATGAGTCAGAGTATATGCCTTCCGCCCAACAAACGGCGTCTCATATTCGGCAGAAGGCTCTTTTGTAAACGATTTATTTCTCCCCCTGCTCCTCTTCGTTCACATTCATGTGAATGATGCCGCGATAGCGCGGGCTCGTGCGCTCAAGGGTGTAGCAATCGCCTTCAAGACGCGGGTATTCATTCAAAAACGCCGTGATAGCGGCCTCGTCCTCAGCAGTGAGCTCAAACTCAAAAATCATACAGTTGTCGTCTACATGACGGCTGTTGCGCACGCCGATAATGGCGCAGGCAACGGAAGGCTGACCAAGGATATATTTCGTGGCGATATGACTCGGCTGCACGCCGTAGTGGCCGGCGATCTCGGTAAGCAGCGCGAGCAACTTCTGGTACCCCTCCCAGCCCACGGAGTCCTCCAGCACCTGCAAGTATTTAACCTGCGAACGCGTCTCGGGAACCGCACGCTTGATGCCGCGCCACTTTGATCCCAAAAGACCGCCCGCAAGCGTGCCGTAGCACACATGCGAAATACCGGCGCTTTCGCAATAGGCAGACAAGCCGTTTTCGGGCCTACGGTCGAACATCGAATACTGGCTTTGGCACGAAACGACATTCACGCCTGCATCAACAATCTCTTTGAGGTGCGAAGCATCGAAGTTGGTGACGCCGATGTTGCGAATCTTACCGCGCCGCTGGAGTTCGGCCAGGTCAAGTGCGGTCTCTACATAGCCGGGCACGTCATAGTCCCACCAATGGAACTGCACAAGGTCGAGGGTGTCACGATGCAGGCGGCGCAAGCTTCGATCGATGATCGCTTCGGTGTGCGCAAAGTCGACATCGGCCAGAATATCAAGATCGGGCACGTACTTGGTATGGATCTGGATCTCATCGGCAGAAACAGCTCCTTGCCCTGCTTTGAGTTTCTCGACGAAGGTGCCCAAAAACTCCTCTACACCGGTATAGATATCGCCGCAATCGAAGGTGGTGAAACCACGCTCCGTAAGCTCGAAAAAAGCCCGCGTCACATCGTCGAAATCGATGGGGCTCGTCAGGGAGTGGCCCTCCGAGAGCTGCCAGCAACCGTTGATCACGCGGCTTACGGTATAGCCAGGCGCCAACTCGACGCGTTCGGGTCCTTCAAATGAAACGAGGTCCATAATCCACCCACTCCTAACGTTTTGAATCCAGGGGTACCACGGTACAGTCACCATGGCGAAGTGTGCGCTTGCCCACGCGCGAAATCTTGAACTGCGCGCCGCAATTGGGGTCGGGACAGGCTATCAGGGCGTCGGTTCCCATCCAATCAGCTTCCTGCAGCGGACGTTGCTTTGCCGGCAGCAGGGGCAAAAGCGCCGCGAGGGCATACATGGAAAACGACGCACCTTGCGGAAAAACGAGGTTCTCCCCTTCTACCAAGAAGCTGTCGCCCACATGATGCGAACAGACGAAGGGCTTTTCACCGGCCACGACCTCAACCTTAAGGTCGTACAGCTCAAACTCGTCGGCCACGTCGACTCCTATCAGACGCATCTTTGACACTGCTTTGCGGCAGCACGCTACATGGCAGCAACTTTAGCACGATGCAGTCTTCTGCACGACCCCGCAGCGAGACAAAATGAGTCTCGACTTGCCTTCAGACCCCGGTGCGGGCATGCATTTAGCACCGCGGCCCCTGAGCCCGACAGAACCGTGAAATAAAAAAGCGGCCACCTGGATAAAATCTGAACTGCCTCCCATTTCTTGGACATGAGAAATGGGAGGCTTTTTATGCATGTCGACTTGAGGGTGAAACACGACATCGAGGCCAGGAAGGCGGCGATCGGGCTCTTCGAGCGAGGGCACGGCTTCGAGTCGGCGGCGAAGGCGCTGTCGGTCCCGCGCAACACCGTGAGACAATGGCTCTACGTATACCGGTCGTTCGGAAGCGAGGTGCTGCTATCCATGGACGGCAAGCAGGCCAGGTACACATACGAGCAGAAGGTCGCCGCCGCCTCGGCCGTGGTCGACGGCGGCATGAGCAAGCGGGATGCCATGGAGGCGTTCGGGGTCATGTCCTTGGCGCCGCTCAAGAGATGGTGCGCGCTCTACCGCGAGGGCGGCGCCGAGGCGCTCAGGCCCAAGCCGAAGGGCAGGCCCAAGGGCTCGAAGGCCAAGCCGCGCGTGCGCACCCGCGAGCAGGAGCTCGAGGAGCGCTGCCGAAGGCTCGAGACCGAGGTGGCCTACCTAAAAAAATTGCGCGCCCTGGTCGAGAGGGACGGTCTCTGACCAGGGCGAAGGTCGAGGCCGTGAGCGCCCTGCGCGAAGAGGGGTACGAGCTGGGGCGCCTGCTGGAGTGCGCCGGCATGGCCCGGTCCAGCTACTACTACGCGCTGTCGCACCCGGCCAGGCCGACGCGCCCGGAGCTACGGGACGCGGTGGCGGAGATCTTCTCGCGCACGCCGAACGGGTGCGGTCACCGCCAGGTCGCCATGTGCCTGCGCGCCGAGCTGGGCGCGCGCATAGCCTACAAGACCGTGCTCAAGATGATGCGGGAGATGGGGGTCCGCTGCGGCATCCGCCGCGAGACCGACTACCATAGGTACAACTCGTACAGGGGCGTCGTGGGCAAGACGTTCGAGAACGTCATCGGGCGCGACTTCGCCGCCGACGGGCCGTGGCAGAAGATGGGCACCGACGTCACCGAGTTCAAGCAGCCCTGGGGCAAGGCCTACTTCGCGCCGGTGTACGACTTCGGCA
>OLQA01001536.1_pt1 | contig 19877 bp, 13 predicted proteins | sample 1673151 | NCBI WGS metagenome assembly OLQA01 (sample SAMEA3136760, study PRJEB25190) | human gut metagenome | biome: human gut; feature: human-associated habitat; material: faeces | place: Austria | collected 2013 | reverse complement strand
TGGAGTGAGGCCACGGGCAATACCATTTACAAAATTAATGACGCCGTAAGCGTGCCAGTTTTACTACACCACGCTCAACACGTCCTGTAGCAACTGTACCACGTCCTGTGATTGTCATAACGTCTTCTACAGACATCAGGAATGGTTTGTCAGTTTCACGAGTTGGATCTGGGATGAATTCATCAACTGCATCCATCAGTTCTTTGATAGCGCCAACGTATTTGTCGTCACCTTCCAGAGCCTTCAGTGCAGAACCACGGATAACTGGAGCATTATCTCCGTCGAATCCGTACTCGCTTAACAGCTCACGTACTTCCATTTCAACAAGGTCGATCAGTTCTTCGTCATCAACCATGTCGCATTTGTTCAGGAATACAACGATGTAAGGAACACCTACCTGACGAGCAAGCAGGATGTGCTCACGAGTCTGAGGCATAGGACCATCAGATGCAGCAACAACCAGGATAGCACCATCCATCTGTGCAGCACCAGTGATCATGTTCTTAACGTAGTCAGCGTGACCTGGGCAGTCAACGTGTGCATAGTGACGCTTGTCAGTCTGATATTCAACGTGTGCAGTGTTGATTGTAATTCCACGTTCTTTTTCTTCAGGTGCACCATCGATCTGGTCATAAGCCTGTGCCTGTGCCATACCGTCTTTTGCAAGAACGTTTGTAATAGCAGCAGTTAACGTAGTTTTACCGTGGTCAACGTGTCCGATAGTTCCAATGTTAACATGTGTTTTGGAACGGTCAAATTTTTCTTTTGCCATTTTAATTTTCCTCCTAATTTATTAGTTTCCAAGTATATTCTAATTCAAAGTTTTTATAAAAGCAACAGTTAATTTTCAGAACTATTGTTTTTAATGATTTTTTCTGCAATTGACTTAGGAACTTCAGCATAGTGGTCCATTTTCATGGAATAGTTTCCACGACCCTGTGTGAATGAACGTAAGTCAGTTACATAACCGAACATTTCTGAAAGCGGAACATATCCTCTAACGATCTTTCCACCGCCGAGGTCATCCATACCTTCGATACGTCCACGACGAGAGTTGATATCACCGATAACATCTCCCATGTACTCTTCCGGCATAGTAACTTCAACTTTCATGATAGGCTCAAGGAGTACCGGGTCAGATTTCTTCATAGCATCTTTGAATGCAAGAGAACCTGCAATGTGGAATGCCATTTCTGAAGAATCGACTTCATGGTAAGAACCATCATATACGGTTGCATGAATACCTACTACAGGGAATCCACCAAGAATACCAGCTTTCATGGCTTCTTCAATACCTTCGCCTACAGCCGGAATGTATTCCTTCGGAATTGCACCACCGACAACAGTAGAATCGAATTTGTATGTTTCTTCACCATTGACATCCATTGGTTCAAATTTAACTTTACAGTGTCCGTACTGTCCACGTCCACCTGACTGTTTAGCATATTTGCTATCAATGTCAACTGGTTTTGTAAATGCTTCTTTGTAAGCAACCTGAGGAGCACCTACGTTAGCTTCTACCTTGAATTCACGAAGAAGTCTGTCTACGATAATTTCAAGATGGAGCTCTCCCATTCCGGCGATGATTGTCTGTCCAGTTTCCTGATCAGTATGAGCACGGAATGTAGGGTCTTCTTCAGCCAGTTTTGCAAGAGATTCACCAAGTTTACCCTGGGAAGCTTTTGTCTTAGGCTCGATAGCAAGCTCGATAACTGGTTCTGGGAATTCCATTGATTCCAGAATTACAGGATGCTGCTCGTCACAGATTGTGTCACCTGTTGAAGTGAACTTGAATCCGATTGCTGCTGCTATATCTCCTGAATATACTTTATCAAGCTCCTCACGCTTGTTGGCATGCATCTGAAGGATACGTCCAACACGCTCTTTTTTATTCTTTGTAGCATTCAGTACATAAGAACCGGAGTTCATTGTACCAGAGTAAACTCTGAAGTATGCCAGTTTACCAACGAATGGGTCTGTCATAATCTTGAATGCAAGTGCTGAGAATGGCTCTTCGTCTGAAGAATGTCTTACAACATCGTTTCCATCCTCATCCACACCTTCGATTGGTGGGATATCTGTTGGTGCAGGCATGTACTCAACGATTGCATCAAGGAGCTTCTGTACACCTTTGTTTCTGTAAGCTGATCCACAGCAAACAGGAACTGCTGTACACTCGCAAGTTGCTTTTCTGAGTGCTTTCTTCATATCATCGATAGATGGTTCTTCACCTTCGAGATACTGCATCATCAGATCATCATCAAGATCGCAGATCTTTTCTACCATTTCTGTATGGTAAAGTTCTGCGTCGTCTGCCATATCTTCCGGGATATCTGTAACTGTGATGTCATCTCCCTTATCATCGTTGTAGATGTAAGCTTTCATTTCCATCAGGTCAATGATTCCCTTGAAGTCATCTTCTTTACCGATTGGTAACTGAAGACAAATAGCGTTCTTTCCAAGTCTGGTCTTAATCTGGTCTACTGCATTGTAGAAATCAGCACCCAGGATATCCATCTTATTGATGAATGCCATTCTTGGTACATTGTATGTGTCAGCCTGACGCCATACGTTTTCTGACTGAGGCTCAACACCACCCTTAGCACAGAAGACGCCGACAGCGCCGTCAAGTACACGGAGTGAACGCTCAACCTCTACGGTAAAGTCAACGTGTCCCGGAGTATCAATGATGTTGATACGGTGCTCAAGAGCTCCCTTTTTCGGTTTTGTGAACTCTTCAAGTGTCCAGTGGCATGTTGTAGCCGCAGAAGTAATTGTGATACCTCTTTCCTGCTCCTGTTCCATCCAGTCCATGGTAGCAGTACCTTCGTGAGTATCTCCAATCTTATAGTTAACACCGGTATAGTACAGGATACGCTCGGTAAGAGTTGTCTTACCAGCATCGATATGCGCCATAATACCGATATTTCTTGTTCTCTCTAATGGATATTCTCTTCCAGCCAAGATTTTTTCCTCCTATAATTAGAAACGATAATGAGCAAATGCTTTGTTTGCTTCTGCCATCTTGTGCATGTCTTCTTTCTTCTTTACAGATGCGCCTGTGTTATTTGCTGCATCCAGGATTTCGTTAGCCAGTCTTTCTTCCATTGTCTTCTCTCCTCTAGCACGAGAGTATACTGTCAGCCAACGAAGTGCAAGAGTCTGTCTTCTTTCAGGTCTAACCTCGATTGGTACCTGGTAGTTAGCTCCTCCGATACGTCTAGCCTTTACCTCAAGTACTGGCATGATGTTATTCATAGCCTCTTCAAATACTTCGATAGCTGGCTTTTCGGCTTTTGCTTCAACTCTTTCAAACGCTCCGTATACGATCTTCTGTGCAACACCCTTCTTACCATCAAGCATAATGTTGTTGACAAGCTTGGTTACCACTTTATTGTTGTATACTGGATCCGCTAATACGTCTCTTTTCTGAGTATGTCCTTTACGTGGCACGGTCCTTCCCTCCTTAAACATCTTAATTTAATTCATCGGTACTCACATGTGTCTTTCTAATGATACTGTGTAGTGCATAGGGCATACAATATATATACCTTGCAACTTACATAATCATAGTTCTGTTTGTGATTACATTTTTAATTGGTTCGAAATCTTATCTACGCTTTACGCAACAGATTTATTTCTTATCTTTTGGTCTCTTAGCGCCGTATTTAGAACGAGCCTGTCTTCTCTTAGCAACACCTGCTGTATCAAGTGTTCCTCTTACGATATGGTATCTTGTACCTGGAAGGTCTTTTACTCTTCCTCCACGGATCAAAACAACGCTATGCTCCTGAAGGTTGTGTCCTTCTCCTGGAATGTAGCTTGTTACTTCGATTCCGTTAGACAGACGTACTCTGGCGATCTTTCTAAGAGCTGAGTTAGGTTTCTTAGGTGTAGCAGTCTTAACAGCTGTACAAACACCTCTCTTCTGTGGAGCAGAAGTATCAGTGCTTCTTTTCTTTAAAGAGTTGTATCCTTTCTGAAGTGCCGGTGCTGTAGACTTCTTTACAGATGTCTGACGTCCTTTTTTTACTAACTGGTTAAATGTTGGCATTTCTTTCACCTCCTACGATTATAATAAGTTGCTTATTCATCTTGTGAATAGTCGTACATCAAAACAAAACGTTCCTATGCACGCTTGTTTAGTTTATTACGAATCATGATACTTGTCAAGGGATTTCCCTTGATTTTTTCACGTTTTCTGCCACTTTTTTCTTAGTTTTTACAAGATTTTTTCTTTTCCTTATATTTTACGATTTCATGCTTTATCAAGCTAAATACTAATACTCCCGCCAATACACCGGCACTATCGATGCATACATCTCTGAACTGACAGCTCCTGCCCGGCACAAACAACTGATGTAATTCGTCACTTGCCGCATATGCTGTACCTGCACACCAGCAGATCAGCATGGACCGTTTCCCGCTGTCTTCCGAAAAAGAATACGCCGTCCCCAGTATCAGCACACCAAGGACCGCGTACTCTGTTGCATGCGCACATTTGCGTACCGGGAAATCAATCATTTTCGCAAACTGCTCCTGCCGTTCTTCTGACCAGGATGTAAATTGCGGGACTATCAGCCTCCCGATCTCTTTTCCTACCGAATGGCTCATTCCCTCCGATTCTACCGCTTTTTTAGCCGAAAAAGAAAAAATCACTGACATCCAGATGATCGTAAAGATCAGCCAGATTATTCCTGTCTTTTTTCTCTTCATCCTGTTTTCTGTCATATTTTTTCCTGTCTTTTTGATTCTTTACTATGTCTCGGATATCTGACTCCGGATTTTATGCCTGCAGATCTGAGAACAGATCTTTTCGATATACGCCATCTGCGATCAATTTTGCAAATGACTCTACTACAACAGGTTTATCTTCTTTATAAGTAACACCAAACCATTTATCCTGTGTCTCCAGAAGTTTGACACTTACTTTCCCTTTTTTCAAAAGCTCGTCAATATAGATTGGAAGCAGGTATTCTCCTTTCAGTTCTTTTGCTTCGTCTCCCTTGATATTTTCAAAGAATTCTACAAAGCCTTCTTCCAAAAGTCCCACAAATTCCGGTGTCAATCCCCACATATTCATAGATACATGCGAATTCACATTTATTTTATTTCCCTGTGATTCTGCTCCGTCCTCTGTTTTTTTGATTTCATAGGTTTCCATAACATCCGTCAGATAATCATTCTCATCCACTGCACAGATTCCTCTTGTAACAGTTCCATTATCACTTAAAGTATTACCAAGAATAAAACCTGCCATGCAGAGTTCTTTCGATCTTTCCGGAGTATAATTATTAATCAGAAATTCATGGATCTTTACAAATGCTTCTTTTCCATAATAATCATCTGCATTAATAACAACAAACGGTTCTTTGATGATGTCTTTACACACCAGAACTGCCTGTCCCGTTCCCCATGGTTTACTTCTATCCACAGGTTTTTTGATTCCTTCCGGAAGATCATCTAATTCCTGATAAGCGTAAACGAATTCTACGTTCAACCTATTACAGATCCCTTCGATACGCTTTCCGATCGCGTCATGAAATGCTTCCTTAATATCCTTACGGATGATAAATACAACTTTATTAAATCCGGCTTCAATTGCATCATGGATAGAATAATCCATAATAATCTCTCCATTCGGGCCAACCGGTTCTAACTGCTTGATTCCACCACCGAAACGAGACCCCATTCCCGCAGCCATGATGACTAATGCTGTTTTCATAATCTTCTTTCTCCTTTATTCATTTGTCTTTTTCACGGTTAGGATTAGTATAGCACAATTTCGGGACCTATTCTACTGTTACACTCTTCGCAAGGTTTCTCGGCTTATCTACATCAAGCCCTTTTGCCACAGATACATAATATCCAAGTAACTGGAGCGGAATCACTGCAAGTGATGTTGCAAAGTGTGGATCTGTCTTTGGAATATATACAGAGAAATCTGCATTTTCTTCAATATTATAGTGTCCAAATGTCGTAAGACCCATCAGATATGCGCCACGGCTCTTACACTCTACCATGTTACTCAGTGTCTTTTCATATAATGCCGGCTGAGTCAGTACTCCGATAACGAGTGTACCGTCTTCAATCAGAGAAATCGTTCCATGTTTTAATTCTCCTGCTGCATATGCTTCAGAATGAATATAACTGATTTCTTTCATCTTAAGACTTCCCTCTAATGAAATTGCATAATCAATTCCACGTCCGATAAAGAAAATGTCTTTTGCATTCACCTGTTTGGATGCAAACCACTGAAGTCTTTCTTTGTCTTCAATGATTCTGCTGATCTTATCCGGAATCGTCTTCAGTTCTTCGATATATCCAGTATACTGTTCCTCTGTAATCTGACCTCTGATCTTAGCAAACTGAATTGCCAGTGTGTAAGTTGCGATCAGCTGTGTACTGTACGCTTTTGTTGTTGCAACCGCAATCTCCGGTCCTGCAAGTGTATAGAATACATTATCTGCTTCTCTCGCAATAGATGAGCCGATCACGTTCACAATTCCAAGTGTCTTTACACCCTGTTTCTTAGATTCTCTGAGGGCTGCAAGACTGTCGGCAGTCTCTCCTGACTGACTGATGATAATAACCAGTCCCTTAGGATCGAGGATCGGATTACGATATCTGAACTCTGATGCAAGTTCTACACGTACCGGGATTCTTGCCAGGTCTTCCATAACATACTGTGCTGCCACTCCGACATGATATGCAGATCCACACGCTACAATATAGATCTGGCTGATCTCTTTAATCTCTTCTTCTGAAAGTCCGACTTCTGAAAGATCGATCGCACCGTCTTTTACAACAGAATTCAGAGTATCTGAAACAGCCTTCGGCTGTTCATGGATCTCTTTGATCATAAAATGCTCATATCCAACTTTTTCTGCTGCCTCTGCATCCCATTCAACTGTTTTTAATTCTTTTTCGATCTCATCGCCATCCAGATTATAGAATGTAATCTCTCCTTTGCGGACACGTGCCATCTCCTGGTTTCCAATATAATATACATCTCTTGTATATTTCAGGATCGCAGGAACATCTGAACCGATATAAGATTCTCCGTTTGCAACTCCTAAGATCATCGGGCTGTCTTTTCTTGCTACATAGATTTCTTCCGGATAATCTTGGAACATCATTGCAAGTGCATATGATCCACGGATACGCACAAGTGCATGATTAATTGCATCTACCGGTGTTCCTTCATATTTTTTATAATAGTAATCTACCAGTTTTACTGCTACTTCTGTATCTGTCTCTGAGTAAAATGTATATCCTTTTCGTACAAGTTTATCTTTTAATTCCTGATAATTTTCGATGATACCATTATGAACAGCTACTACATTTCCGTCATCACTTTTATGCGGATGTGCATTGTTCTCAGACGGTTCTCCATGAGTTGCCCATCTGGTATGTCCGATACCACAAGTTCCTTTTACAGTTTCTCCATCATTGGTCTTCTCTGCTAAAACTTTCAGTCTTCCTTTTGCCTTAATAACTTCTACATCTGCATCACCGTCACGTACAGCGATTCCTGCAGAGTCATATCCACGATATTCCAGTTTTGCCAGGCCATCTAACAAGATGGGTGCTGCCTGATGTTCACCTGTAAATCCTACAATTCCACACATATTATCTTTTCTCCCTGTAAAAATTCTTAATATAGTCTATTCTTCCAGTGTCATTCATGTATCTTTCTAACTTGCAATATGTCCTTTAGCCTTTACAACATCCACAACCTGGTCTACATATTTTCTACAGACTTCCTCTGTCTCGGCTTCAACCATTACACGAAGAAGCGGCTCTGTTCCTGATTCACGCACAAGAATACGACCGGTATCTCCAAGTGCTTCTGTAACAGCTTTTACTGCTGCCTGCACATCTGCGTCATCCTGAGCAGCCTTTTTATCTGTCACACGTACATTTTCAAGAACCTGTGGATAAATGGTAAGTCCATCCAGCAGTTCGCTCATCTTCTTTTTTCTTGCCATCATAACTTCCATCATCTTAAGACTTGTAAGGATACCGTCTCCTGTAGAAGCGTATTTTGAGAAAATAATATGACCTGACTGTTCTCCACCAAGGATACAGCCATTCTTTGTCATATATTCGTATACATATTTGTCTCCGACTGCAGTCTTCGCATAACCGATTCCAGCCTCATCAAATGCTTTGTATAATCCAAAATTAGACATAACCGTTGTAACAACTGTATTATTCTCCAGTTTGCCTCGCTCTTTCATATATTTTCCATAAATGTAAAGGATCGCATCTCCATCTACCAGATTTCCTTTTTCATCAACGCAAAGACATCTGTCTGCATCTCCGTCATAAGCGAATCCGACATCCAGGCCATTCTCAACCACGAATTTCTGCAGGCCGCCAATATGTGTAGATCCTGCATTATTATTAATATTGGTTCCATCAGGTTCTGCATTGATAACATAAGTCTTTGCTCCCAGAGCATCAAATACGGATTTTGCGAGGTTCCATGAACTTCCGTTCGCACAGTCAAGTCCGACTTTCACTCCCTTGAAAGAATAAAGTCCCAGTGAGATCAGATAACCGATATAACGATTTCTTCCTGATACATAGTCTACCGTACGTCCGATCTTAGATGTATGTGCAAACGGAATCTCTTCATAATTTTCCCCAAATACTTCCAGCTTGCCATCCAGATAGTCTTCTACCAGTGCAATCGTTCCTTCATCCATCTTCTCTCCATTACCGTTGATCAGCTTGATTCCGTTATCATAATACGGATTATGGCTTGCCGAGATCATAATACCACAGTCAAACCCATCGGTTCTTGCCACATAAGCTACAGACGGTGTCGTCGTAACATGAAGCAGGTAAGCATCCGCTCCCGAAGCTACCAGACCGCCAACCAGTGTATATTCAAACATATAGCTTGAACGTCTTGTATCTTTTCCGATCACAATACGAGCTGGTGTATCATCACCGTTACGACGCTTTACTTCTCCGTAATACCATCCAAGAAATCTTCCGATCTTATATGCATGATCTGCTGTTAAATTATTATTGGCTTCTCCACGGAAGCCATCTGTTCCGAAATATCTTCCCATATGTATTCTCCTAAAATAAAAATTTTTAGTCATTCCGTTATCAAGTAACTGCCACCATTATAGTTGGTATCAGGATTAAGTTCAAGCAAAAGTGGCAAAAAAGTACGCATATGTGCAAAGACATCTTTCGTACATATGCATACTTTTTACTCAACAATCACTATTCTGCTTTCATTCCAAGTTCTTTTTCACACAGTTCCAGTGATGATGCAATCACTGCATCCATGTCATAATATTTGTATTCTCCAAGGCGTCCTCCAAAGATCACCTTTTCTTCTTTTTCTGCCATTTTTTTATATCTGGCATAAAGGGCACCATTCTTTTCATCATTAACCGGATAATATGGTTCATCCCCCAGTTTCCACTCCGAACTGTATTCCCGGCTGATTACAGTCTTTGGAATGTCATTTCCTTCTGAATCTTTTCCAAACTCAAACCATTTATGCTCAATAATACGAGTCCATGGTGTCTGACGGTCTGTATAATTGACTGCGGCATTCCCCTGATAATTTTCCTGATCCAGAAGTTCTGTCTCAAATCTTACTGATCTGTATTCCAGTGTTCCAAGTTCATATCCGAAATATGCATCGATCGGTCCGGTATAAATAACTTTCTCGGCCAGCGCATCTAACGCCTCTTTATTCTCCAGATACTCTGTATTCAGGCGGACTTCGATTCCATCCAGAAGATTTTCAACCATCTTTGTATATCCTCCGACAGGAATCCCCTGATATAACGCATTAAAATAATTATTATCAAATGTCAGACGCACAGGAAGTCTTTTGATAATAAACGCCGGAAGTTCCCTGCAGTCACGTCCCCACTGCTTCTCCGTATATCCCTTGATCAGCTTTTCGTAAATGTCTCTTCCAACCAGGGAAATTGCCTGTTCTTCCAGATTCTCCGGCTCTTTTGTTATCTCTTTTCTCTGCTCTTCAATCTTCGCTTTTGCTTCCTCCGGAGTAACTACTCCCCACATCTTATTAAATGTATACATATTAAAAGGAAGTGAATACAATTCACCCTTATAATTAGCCACCGGTGAATTCGTAAAACGGTTAAACTCTGCGAACTGTGTAATATAATTCCATACTTTTTTGTTATTTGTATGGAATATATGTGCACCATATTTATGTACATGGATTTTTTCTATCTCTTCCGTATATACATTTCCGGCAATATTCGGGCGTTTATCGATCACCAGAACGGATTTTCCCGCTTTCCTGGCCTCATGTGCAAACACTGCTCCGTATAATCCGGAACCAACTACCAAATAGTCATATTTTTTCATGTTCAGTTCTTCCTCTTCTTCATTTATATTCTTTCAGGTAATAGGATTATTCTATCATATATCTTGGTTAACTGAAAGATGCTGCCCTGTTTTCTGCCTTATTTTTTGTATCATTTCGCTCTTTCACTTTATCACGTTACCAAACGATTGCATTTCTTTACCGAACATATTATACTATTTAAAAATGAAATAGTTCAATTTGAGGTGAAATTATGCATAAAGAATTTTTAATGGGAAATGCTGCCATTGCCCTCGGTGCTGTTGCCGCCGGCGTCAATGTTGTGGCAGGCTATCCCGGAACACCATCTACCGAAGTGCTCGAAACAGTTGCCAAAAACCGACCTGACGATGTCTACGTAGAATGGTCCGTGAATGAAAAAGCCGCAATGGAACTGGCTGCCGGAGCAGCTTATGCCGGAGCCCGGTCAATGGTAACTATGAAACAGGTCGGACTAAATGTGGCATCTGATCCTTTGATGAGCCTGGAATATGTTGGAATCAAAGGAGGAATGGTCATTCTTGTCGCAGATGATCCTGGCCCGATCTCTTCTCAGACCGAGCAGGATACCAGGCATTTTTCCAGATTTTCCAAGCTCCCTTGCTTTGATCCATCATCCGCTCAGGAAGCGTATGAGATGATCCAGGAAGCTTTCGAGTATTCTGAAGAATATGGTACTCCTGTGTTCTTACGACCAACCACAAGAGTCTGTCATGGCTATGCCTCCGTCACAGTAAAGGACGAGAAAGAATTTACGCAGCATAAACCCGAAGGATTCATCAAAGATTCCAAACGCTGGGTCATCTTCCCAAGATTATCTTTCATGAATCACCAGAAGATCGAAGCGCGAAACAGAGAATTATCAGATGTCTTTTCTTCTTATGACAAGAATAAGATTCATCCGTCCTGCGAAACATTTAAAGATTCAAAGAAAGGGATTGCAACCGGAGGAATCAGTTATACCTATGCAATGGAAACATTAAAGAACACTGGTATGGTAAAAAACTTAAAAGTTGCAACTCCTCATCCATTTCCGGAAAAACTGGCCGTTGAATTTCTGACTGGTCTGGATGAAGTTCTTTGTCTGGAGGAATTAGATCCGGTCATCGAGCGGGAACTTACCTACATCTGTGGGAAATACCACCTTCCGGTAAAAATACGTGGAAAACTAAGCGGAGACACTGCCTGTGCCGGAGAAAATACCAGAGACAGCGTAACTTCCTATATTAATACTTTTCTCGGCCTTTCCGACCGGAAAGACGCCGGACTTCCTGTAGCGCCGGAACTTCCGGTCCGTCCGCCGGTACTCTGTGCCGGATGTCCGCACCGTGCTTCTTTCTACGCGGTCAAAAAAGCTATGAAGGGAAAGAAAACTATTTTCTGTGGGGATATTGGCTGTTACACACTTGGAAATGCCATGCCGCTCGATATGGTTGACACCTGTCTGTGTATGGGTGCCGGACTGAATATTGCACAAGGGGTAGAAAAAGTTGAACCCGATACAACTTGTTTCGCATTCGTCGGCGACTCTACCTTTTTTGCATCTGCAATCACAGGTGTTGTTAATGCCGTTTATAATCAGGCCAATATGGTACTCATTGTACTGGATAACTCCACAACTGCCATGACCGGTCATCAGCCTCATCCCGGAACCGGACGCACTGTCATGGGAGAGATTGTCCAAAAAATCAATATCGAACAGGTACTTCACGGAATCGGTGTAACAGACGTTGAAACTGTTAATCCATTAGACCTGCATACATCTGTAGAATGCGTACAGAAGATGGCAGAGCGTTCCGGTGTGAAGGCAATCATTTTCAAATCACCTTGCATTGCAGTCACAAAACCGGCCGCACCTCTTCATGTTTCCTCTGACAAATGTATCGGCTGTAAAAAATGTATAAAAGAACTGGGATGCCCGGCTATCGTTCTTAATAACGGCAATGTTTGTATTGACAGTTCAATGTGTACAGGATGCGGCCTTTGCAGTCAGGTCTGTCCGGTAACTGCTATTACAGGAGGTGAAGATCATGAATAATCAGAAAAATATTGTCCTCTGTGGAGTTGGTGGTCAGGGAACTGTCCTCGCTTCCAAGCTGCTCGCAGCAGCAGCCATGAGTAAAGATATTCCGGTCATGAGTGCCGAAACGATCGGTATGGCACAACGAGGCGGAAGTGTATTCAGTCATCTTCGTATGGGAAATAATCTGTATTCTCCTATGATTGAAACAGGAACTGCTGATCTTATTATAGGATTTGAACCTGGTGAAACGGTCCGGATGCTTCCTTACCTGAAAACCGGTGGACACGTTGTTGTAAGCACCCGTGCAGTTAAACCTGTTACTGCTACTCTAAGTGGTTTTGACTACGATGCCCCCCAGATGCTCGATTACCTGAAAGCAAATGTTCCGAATCTCACCTTTGTAAATGCTGATCAGGCATGCAGCGATATTGGTTCCTCCAAGGTACTGAATATGGTACTTTTAGGAGCCGCCATCCGTACCGGAGTATTGGATTTTACCATCTCTGAAATCGAAAGCATTATGAAGCAGACACTTCCGGAGAAGTTCCACGAGATGAATCTCCGGGCACTGAATTACAATATATAACAATCAGATCTATCATTAACCAACCGCTCCTGCATTATCGATATATAGGAGCACACCAAAAGAAAGGCGAGGGCATACATATGCAAATTACTGAAACACAAATCGCACAAGTCAACAAACAGATCAAGGCACTTCTTTCCGCAGAAAGTTTCTATGGAAAGAAATTAGAAGAAGCCGGCGTTACCAGCATCCAGTCTGCTGAAGATTTTCAGAAGCTTCCGTTTTCCGAAAAAAATGATCTGAGAAATGCTTATCCTCTTGGACTTATGACTGCCCCGGAAGAAAAAATTGTCCGCATTCATTCATCTTCCGGTACAACAGGACTGCCTGTCATCATCCCATATACCCAGAAAGATGTTGATGACTGGGCTGTCATGTTCAAACGTTGTTATGAAATGGCCGGTATGACAAATATGGACCGCATCCAGATTACACCGGGATATGGTCTCTGGACCGCCGGAATCGGTTTCCAGGCAGGAGCAGAAAGATTAGGCAGCATGGTTATTCCAATGGGACCTGGTAACACGGATAAACAGTTACAGATGATGATGGATATGAAAACAACCGTTCTTGGTTCTACCTCATCTTATGCTCTTCTTCTTGCAGAAGAAATCCAAAAACGAGGGATTAAAGACAAGATTCATCTAAAAAAAGGTATCATTGGTTCCGAACGCTGGGGTGAAAAGATGCGGAAACGTATTACAGAGGAACTTGGTATAGAAATCTATGATATCTATGGCCTGACCGAGATCTACGGACCAGGAATTGGAATCAGTTGTTCCCATGACTGTGGTATGCACTACTGGGATGATTATATTTACATCGAAATTATTGATCCTGTTACAGGCGAAGTATTACCTGACGGTGAACTTGGAGAGATTGTCATTACTACATTAGTAAAAGAGGGGGCTCCTCTTATCCGTTACCGTACCCACGACCTTTCCCGTATTATTCCTGGAGACTGCCCTTGTGGAAGCAAATTCCCTCGTCTTGATACCATCATGGGACGTACAGACGATATGATGAAGATTAAAGGTGTCAACGTATTCCCTGCACAGATTGAGGAAATCCTGAAAGAATTTCCTGAGGTATCCAGTGAATACCAAATCCGTATCTCTCATCTGGAAGGAAAAGATACCATGCGTATCTATGTTGAGACAAACGGAACCGTAGACTTCCTGGATCTCGCAAAACGTATTGCTTCTAAAGTTAAAAGCCGTATTGGATTTACACCGCTTGTAAAAGTAGTAGAGATCGGCTTGTTGCCTCGAAACGAGAAAAAGACCAAACGTGTCATCGACGAACGTTACGAATAATAATATAAAAAGAAATACATCATTAAAGCTGATTCTTCGTTTTTTGAAGTAGCCTGCGAAATGATGTATTTCTTTTTATATTATATTGTTTTCGTTTATAAACCAAGTTCATCGGATATAGCGCACATTTCTTCCAGACCTATATCAATCAGATCTTCCAGCATCAAACCTGTAAACTCAATACTTTCCATGTAATCTCTGTTGGCTCCTTTTGCGAATCTTGCTTCGTTAAAACGCTTTAATACGGATTTTCTTTTTACACTTGCGATCTTTTTATCCGGATAAATCTGTGCAACCGCTTTTAAAAATCCACTCATCGGATCTGCTGCAAGAAGTGCATACTGAATCTTAGTTTTAGCTTTTACACCGCTTTTTGGATTGTGTGCACAAATGGCTCCGAAAAGGATCGGATCATCAATTCCTTCTTTCTTTAGGATTTCTACAGATGTCGGTCCATGTACGCTAAGATCATGCTGCCAGTCACACTGCTCCTCATCAAGATCATGCAAAAGTCCTGCAATTCCCCAATATTCTACATCATCCGGTGCAAGACGTTTGGCAAGTCCCCTCATAATTGCCTCCACAGCCAGAGAATGTGTGATATAATGTTCTCCTTTCATATATTTGGTTAAGATTTCATACGCCTGATCTCTTGTCATCTTTGTTCCCTCCTGTAATATTTTCTCGATAATATTGTTTATCGCTATTTTAACACACTAACAGAGTAATGTAAATAAGTGTAAAATCTGCCGATAATGCATACAAATAAAAAGAGCAGTGAAACATTTTTTGTTCCACTGCTCTTGCATTACGCTGTTACTGACTTATCTGCGATTGTCCCCGAAGGCATACAATACTGTTCTTCTACTCTTCTGGTACAACAATCAGTTCTTTTGTATAGTCATTCAGGACTTCGCATCCATCTTCTGTAATAAGTACAAGGTCTTCGATACGAACACCGATGTTCTCATCTGGAAGGTAGATTCCCGGCTCTACTGAGAAGCACTGTCCAACTTTGATGATATCTGTGTTAACAGATGATACATCACCGAACTCGTGATCTTCCAGTCCGATAGAATGTCCTGTTCTGTGTGTGAAGTATTCTCCGAATCCTTTTTCTTCGATGTAGTTTCTTGCTGCAAGGTCAACATCGCACATTCTGTTACCTGGTTTTGCAGCTGCAATACCACGTAAGTTAGCCTCTAATACTACATTGTATACTTCTCTTGCACGGTCAGATACTTCCCCAATGAATACAGTTCTTGTCATATCTGATGCATAATTGTCTTTGAATCCACCGATGTCAAGGATTACACAGTCTCCGCGTTTTCCTTTTGAATCATCTGTTACATGATGTGGATCTGCAGCACCGTGTCCATATGCTGTAATTGGATCGAATGATACGTCTTCGCATCCGAGTTCTTTGTAGATCTCACGCATCTTTGCATTTAATTCTTTCTCTGTTAATCCTTTTGCTACCCATGGAATGATCTTGTCCATAGCAATATCATTTATCTTAGAAGACTTTCTCATGAGATCCTGTTCTTTCTCATCTTTTACCATACGGATGTAATCGATGATCGGAGATCCGTTCACGAATTTGCTTCCTCCGCCCAGTTCCTGCAGACGAATAAGGAATTTAGAAGGCCATGTCTTGTCGATTCCCATAGTCTTATCTTTTTCCACATATTTGCTTAAGATCTCTACTCCGTCTTCGATATCATCATAGTAAATAATATCTACTCCGAGATCTGACTCCTGTGGGAATAATTTGTTGATCATCATCTTATGATTTCCGTTCACATTCAGATACAATGCCAGAAGTCTTTCTCCTGGAAAGATCCATTTTCCTGTCAGATAGAAAATCGCAACAGGATCAGAAATGATCATCTGTGGAATCTCATGCTCCTCCATTGATTTTAATACTCTTGTAAGTTTACCTTGATCCATAATAGAAACCCAACCTTTCTTAAATGTTGACAGAATCTGTTGCTTTTTTTCGCCGATTCTCACTGACAATTATTATAGACTTTCTGAATATAAAAGTCAATTTATTCTATTGTTCTTTGATAAATATCCATAAACTTCTTTTTTTTAAAAAGTCAGAAGATTAATAGATGTTATCTACAGGACCTGCCACCGGCAGCTCCTTACGAACGCATGGTGATAAAAAAGAAATCATTCACACTTTCGCATGTGAATGATTTCTCTTTATAAACTGTTCTATTTTATTCTTCGTCTTCAGATGTTGCAGTTACTGCTTCCTCATCAGAAGCACCTTCCTGCTTCACTTCTTCTGCATCTCCGAATTCAAAATCAAAATCATCTTCAAAGTCCAGTTCGTCTTCCATTTCCATCTCTGTATTCAGCTTGATGTCACGGTATTTTCTCATACCTGTTCCGGCTGGGATATGTTTACCGATGATAACGTTCTCTTTCAGACCTACCAGCGGATCGACTTTACCTTTGATAGCAGCTTCTGTCAGGACTTTTGTTGTCTCCTGGAATGAAGCGGCTGACAGGAATGAATTTGTAGCAAGGGAAGCTTTTGTAATACCCATGATGATCTGCTCACCTGTTGCAGGTTCTTTACCTTCTGCTTCCAGAGCTTCATTTACATCCTCAAACTCAAGTCTGTCAACATTTGTTCCCGGAAGGAATTCTGTGTCTCCGGACTCTTCGATACGGATCTTCTTCAGCATCTGACGAACGATAACCTCGATATGCTTATCGTTGATTTCTACACCCTGCAGACGGTAAACTCTCTGAACTTCCTGGATCATGTAATCCTGTACGGCACGAAGTCCCTTGATTCTCAGGATATCGTGTGGGTTTACACTACCTTCTGTCAGTTCGTCACCGGCTTCAAGCTCAGCTCCGTCAGCTACTTTAATACGTGATCCATAAGGGATCAGATATGCTTTGGATTCGCCTGTTTCTCTATTTGTAACGATGATCTCACGTTTCTTCTTAGTGTCATTTAAGTTAGCAGTTCCTGCGATCTCTGTGATGATTGCAAGTCCCTTAGGCTTTCTTGCCTCGAAAAGCTCCTCGACACGAGGAAGACCCTGTGTGATATCTCCACCGGCAACACCACCTGTATGGAAAGTACGCATGGTCAGCTGTGTACCTGGCTCACCGATAGACTGTGCAGCGATGATACCGATGGACTCACCAACCTGTACCGGCTCACCGGTAGCCATGTTTGCGCCATAGCACTTCGCACACACACCAACCTTACACTTACAGCTCAGGATGGTACGGATCTTAACCTGCTCAACAGCACCTCCGGTAATGTTGTCTACACCCTCTTTCATGATACGTGCAGCACGCTTCGGAGTGATCATGTGGTTTGCTTTTACAAGGACTTCGCCCTCTTTATTCTTAATGGTCTCGCAGGAGAAACGACCTGTAATACGATCCTGAAGGCTCTCGATCTCCTCCTTGCCATCCATGAAACCTTTTACATACATACCGGAAATCTCTGCTCTGTTCTCACAGCAGTCCATCTCACGTACGATCAGATCCTGAGATACGTCAACAAGACGTCTTGTCAGGTAACCGGAATCGGCTGTACGAAGAGCGGTATCAGAAAGTCCTTTACGAGCTCCATGAGCGGACATGAAGTATTCCAGTACGTCCAGACCTTCACGGAAGTTTGACTTGATAGGAAGCTCGATTGTATGTCCGGTTGTATCGGCCATCAATCCACGCATACCTGCAAGCTGTTTGATCTGTTTATCAGATCCACGGGCACCAGAGTCAGCCATCATGAAGATGTTGTTGTACTTATCAAGTCCGGAAAGAAGTGCATGAGTAAGCTCATCGTCAGTCTTCTTCCAGGTATCCACAACCTCTTTATAACGCTCTTCCTCAGTAATAAGACCACGTTTATAGTTCTTTGTGATCTTATCTACAGTATCCTGTGCAGCCTTGATCATCTCAGGCTTCTGCGGCGGCACGGTCATATCAGAAATAGATACAGTCATGGCAGCTCTTGTAGAATACTTGTAACCCATAGCTTTGATAGAGTCCAGAACCTCAGCAGTCTTGGTTGCTCCGTGAGTATTAATAACTTTTTCAAGGATCTGTTTCAGCTGTTTCTTACCAACCAGGAAGTCAACCTCAAGAAGAAGTTCATTTCCCGGAATGCTTCTGTCAACAAATCCAAGATCCTGCGGCAGGATCTCATTGAACAGGAAACGTCCCAGTGTAGACTGCACGTTGCCTGTGAAAGTGCTTCCATCCGGCATTACCTTGCTGCAGCGGACAAGAATCTTGGACTGCAGAGTAATTACCTGATTCTCATATGCCAGAATTGCCTCATTTACGCTCTTGAAGAACTTTCCTTCTCCCTTATTTCCAGGTCTTTCCTGTGTCAGATAGTAAATACCAAGGACCATATCCTGTGAAGGAACGGCTACCGGTCCACCATCAGAAGGTTTCAGAAGGTTGTTCGGAGACAGAAGCAGGAAACGGCACTCTGCCTGTGCTTCCTGGGACAGTGGAAGATGGACAGCCATCTGGTCACCATCGAAGTCAGCGTTGAAAGCGGTACAAACAAGCGGATGAAGCTTAATAGCCTTACCTTCTACAAGGATCGGCTCAAACGCCTGGATACCCAGACGATGCAGTGTAGGTGCACGGTTCAGCATAACCGGATGTTCTTTGATAACATCTTCGAGGACATCCCAGACTTCCGGCTGAAGTTTTTCGACCATCTTCTTAGCATTCTTGATGTTATGAGAAGTTCCGTTTGCAACCAGCTCTTTCATTACGAAAGGTTTGAACAGTTCGATTGCCATTTCTTTCGGAAGACCACACTGATAGATTTTCAGTTCCGGTCCAACGACGATAACAGAACGTCCGGAGTAGTCAACTCGTTTACCGAGCAGGTTCTGACGGAAACGTCCGGATTTACCTTTCAGCATATCAGAAAGGGATTTCAGGGCTCTGTTTCCAGGACCTGTAACCGGACGTCCACGACGACCGTTATCGATCAGGGCATCAACTGCTTCCTGAAGCATACGTTTCTCGTTACGAACGATAATATCCGGTGCACCTAATTCCAGAAGTCTCTTCAGACGGTTGTTACGGTTGATGATTCTTCTGTAAAGATCATTTAAGTCAGATGTAGCAAAACGTCCGCCATCCAGCTGAACCATAGGACGAAGATCCGGCGGGATTACAGGGATAACTGTCATGATCATCCACTCAGGACGGTTTCCTGACTCACGGAAGGATTCTACAACTTCCAGACGTTTGATGATTCTGGCACGTTTCTGGCCTGTAGCATCTTTTAATTCTTTTTTCAGTTCAACAGAATCTTTCTCAAGATCAATTGCCTCAAGAAGCTCTTTGATGGATTCTGCACCCATACCTACACGGAAATCATATCCATAAGCCTCACGTGCATCCTGATATTCTCTCTCTGTAAGTACCTGTTTGTACTGGAGTCCGGAATTAGCCGGATCCAGTACGATATAGTTAGCAAAGTAAAGAACTTTCTCCAGAGTTCTCGGAGAAATGTCAAGGATCAGTCCCATACGGGACGGAATTCCTTTGAAATACCAGATG
>OLQA01001535.1_pt1 | contig 19900 bp, 15 predicted proteins | sample 1673151 | NCBI WGS metagenome assembly OLQA01 (sample SAMEA3136760, study PRJEB25190) | human gut metagenome | biome: human gut; feature: human-associated habitat; material: faeces | place: Austria | collected 2013 | reverse complement strand
TTGTTCTAAAGCTTTAACATATTTTATTACATAATCACTATTAACTGGATTAGCAAACACGCCGTTGGCGGGACGCTTTTGTTCTCTTTTCTTACGGCAGCGGGATCTCCTTGATGTCAAAGAGCGTCTTGAGCTCCACCGACGTGCGGGAGTCGCCGTAGGTCTTGATCTCGGCGAGCAGCGCGTCCAGCTCCTTCGTGTCGCGCACGGCGAACTGGAGCAGCGCGTTGAACACGCCGATCACATGGTGGTGGCTGATGACTGCGGGACTCTGCTCGCAGAAGACACAGAACGCAGCGTACTTCTCCGGCTCGAGCGACACGGAGATAAAGCCCGTGATGTTGCAGTCCAGCCGCGTGCGGTCGATGTCGATGCGGTAGCTGCGGATCACGCCGCATTCCTCCATGCGGCGGATGCGCTCGGAGACGGCGGGCGGCGTCAGCCCCACCTGGTCGCCGATGTGGCGCAGGGTGCAGCGGCTGTCCGCCTGCAGGATATTGAGGATCTGATAATCGGTTCGATCCATGGCTTTCTCTCTTTCTTCCTCTTTGCCCTTACATCACGCGGCCGCGCTTGATGACCTTCTTGGCAAGGTTGCTGCCGAAGCGGTAGCAGATGTAGTCCAGATCCGGCGCGTCCCAGATGACGAGGTCGCCGAGCTTGCCCGCCTCGACCGTACCGACCTTGTCAGCCATGTCGATGGCCGCCGCGCCGTTGAGCGTTACGGCGGTCAGCACCTCCTCGGGCGTGAGCCGATACTTCAGGCAGCCGAGGTTGATGACGAACTGCATATTCAGGCACGGGCAGGAGCCGGGGTTGAAGTCCGTCGCCATCGCGACGGGCACGCCCGCGTTCACCATGTCGCGCGCGGGCGCGAACACCGCGCCGAGGTTGAAGCTCGTCGCGGGCAACAGGCAGGCGATCACGCCGCCCTTTGCCATCGCCTCGATGCCCGCGGGCGGGCAGACGATCAGATGCTCCGCGGAGATCGCTCCCAGCTCGCCGGCGAGCTGGCTGCCGCCGATGGCCTCGATCTCGTCGGCGTGGATCTTGGGACGCAGACCGTACTTGAGGCCCGCCTCGAGCACCTGACGGGACTCCTCCACCGTAAAGGTGTCGGCCTCGCAGAACACGTCGCAGAACCTCGCGATGCCCTGCTCCTTAACGAGCGGCATCATCTCCTCACACACAAGGCGGATATACTCGGCGCGGTTGGCTTTGTACTCAGCGGGCACAAGGTGCGCGCCCATGAAGGTCGCGACCATGTCCATCGGGTGCTGCTCGTCGAGGTCGCGGATCACACGCAGCGCCTTGAGCTCATGCTCGGTGGCAAGACCGTAGCCGCTCTTGGCCTCGCAGGTGGTCGTGCCGAAGGCCATCATCTCGTCGAGCGCCTTCGCCGCCTTGGCGGTCAGCTCCTCCTCGGTGGCTCCGCGCGTGGCGTTGGTGGTGGACTGGATGCCGCCGCCGGCGTTCTGAATTTCGAGGTAGGTCTTGCCGTGCAGCTTCATGCCCAGCTCATTCTGCCGCCAGCCGCCGAAAATAAGGTGCGTATGGGCGTCCACGAGACCCGGCGTGACGAGCTTTCCCTCGGCGTCGACGATCTCCGCCCCCTCGGCTGCGGGAGCCTCGCCGGTGCCGACGGAGGCGATCACGCCGTCCTCGATGAGCACCCACGCGTCCTTGAGAAGCTTGATCTTACCCTGCTCGCTGCCGCGATGGGCGCTTTTGCCCTCGGGCGTGGCGAGCAGGCCAATGTTTTTCACCAGTAACTTTTTCATAAAAGCGGTTCCTTTCTTACGGTAAAGGGACTTGTTTCTTTGATAATAACACAAAAAGGGGCATATTGCTATGCCCCTTTTTGATTTTATTTTTTAGTCGAGGTATTCCTTGACGACCTTTTCGCACAGAGCATCATCCGCGAGGTACGGCATGGTGATGTGATCCTGGCCCTCGTACATCTTGTTGTACTCGGCCACGGTGGTCATGGCGTTCTCATTGCGCGCCCAGCTGCGGCGGGCCACGCCGACCATGGTATCCCAGGGCATGGACATGCGCAGGATGGTATCGACGCGCTCGGAGCCGTCGAGCACCATGCCGAAGCCGCCGTTGATGGCGCGGCCGATGCCCGTGCCGCCGCCGTTGTGCAGCGCGATGTAGCTCATGCCGCGCGCGGCGTTGCCGGCGTAGCACTGAGTCGCCATCTCGGCCATGATGTTGGAGCCGTCCTTGATGTTGCTGGTCTCACGGAAGGGCGCGTCGGTTCCGCCGGTATCGTGATGGTCACGGCCGAGGATAACGGGGCCGATCTCGCCGTTGCGGACCATTTCGTTGAACTTGAGCGCGAGGTTCATGCGGCCCATGGCGTCCTGATAGAGGATGCGGCACTGGGTGCCGACGACCAGCTTGTTCTTCTCCGCGTCGCGGACCCAGACGTAGTTGTCGTAGTCCTGATAGCGGCGGTTGTGCGCCTTGATGTACTCGGCGGCTGCCATATCGGTCTTGTGCAGGTCCTCGGGGTTGCGGCTCAGGCAGCACCAACGGAACGGGCCGTAGCCGAAGTCGAACAGGCAGGGACCGAGAATGTCTTCGACGTAGGACGGGAAGATGAAGCCGTCGAGGTCGTTCTCGCCGTTCTTGCAGATGCTCTTCACGCCGGTATCGTACACGGCCTTGAGGAAGCTGTTGCCGTAGTCGAAGAAGTAGGTGCCGCGCTCGTGGAACTTGCAGATCATCTCATAGTGATGCTGCAGCGTCTTGTCAACGAGCTTGCGGAAGCCCTCGGGGTCCTTGTCCAGCATCTCGGTGCGCTGGGCGAAGGTGAGGCCCTGCGGGCAGTAGCCGCCGTCGTAGGGGACGTGGCAGGAGGTCTGGTCGCTCATGAGGTCAACGTGAACGTTGTGCTCATAGAGGTACTCGAGCAGATCGACGATGTTGCCGCAGTAGGCAACGGCGCAGGGCTTGCCCGCCTTCTGGTGCTCGAGGGCGATCTTGGTCGCTTCCTCGAGGGAGTCGGTGCGGTGGCTGACCCAGCCCTGGGTGTAGCGGGTGTCGATACGGGAATCGTCGACCTCGGCGATGATGGACGCGGCGCCGGCGATCTCGGCAGCCTTGCCCTGCGCGCCGCTCATGCCGCCTAAGCCCGCGGAGATGAACAGACGGCCGGCGAGGTCCTTATCGTTGGGGATGCCGAGCTTGAGACGGCCGGCGTTGAGCAGCGTGTTGAACGTGCCGTGGACGATGCCCTGGGGGCCGATGTACATCCAGCCGCCCGCGGTCATCTGGCCGTAGTTGGCGACGCCGAGCGCGGCGGCGCGGTTGAAGTTCTCCTGATCATCGAAGGTGCCGACCATCAGGCCGTTGGAGATGATGACGCGGGGCGCCATCTTATGGGAGTGGAACAGGCCCAGAGGATGACCGGACATGACGACCAGCGTCTGCTCGTCGGTCAGCTCTTCAAGGTACTTCTTGATGAGGCGGTACTGCATCCAGTTCTGGCAGACCTGACCGGTCTCGCCGTAGGTGACCAGCTCATAGGGATAGAGCGCAACATCGAAGTCGAGGTTGTTGTCGATCATGACCTGAATGGCGCGGCCCTCGATGCACTTGCCCTTATACTCGTCGATGGGCTTGCCGTAGAGCTTGCCCTCGGGACGGAAGCGATAGCCGTAGATGCGGCCGTGCTCCTCGAGCTCGGCGGCGAACTCCTTGGCCATCTGCTCGTGATGGTCGGGGTGGATGTAGCGCAGAGCGTTCTTGATGGCGAGCGCCTTATCGGCCTCGGTCAGGTGGGATTCGCGGCGGGGTGCGCGGCGATAGCAGGATTCCATCTTCGGGTACTCGGGAAGATCGTAGTCCAGCTTGATCGTCATGGCTTCGTCAGCGAGATTGATCATGGGGTGTTCCTCACTTTCTAAAATTTTTCGATTTCTCTCATTTTTCGGTTTTATCTCAAAAGAATCTTGTGCAATTTGCTTTATATCTTGCATTATAGCAAGAACCTGCTATAATGAAAAGAACTTCTATTGTATTGTTATCATACTTTTTTAGTATAGCTCATCAGGAGGCGCCTTCTCATGACCATTCGCCAGCTTGAATACTTCTGTGCGGTTGCGGAGGGGCGCAGCATTTCCGCCGCCGCCCGCGCCCTGCACGTCGCCCAGCCGCCCATTTCGCGCCAGATCGCCCAGCTCGAAGCCGAGCTCGGCGTGCAGCTTTTCGCCCGCGAGAGCCGCGGCATGAAGCTCACCGAGGCCGGGCAAGCCCTCTACCGCCAGAGCCGCTCGCTTTTTCTCAATCTCCGGCGCGTGGAGGAAAACGTCCGCAGCATCGGCGCCGGCGAGGGCGGGCGCATCAACGTCGGCGTCATTTACTCCGCCATGCCCTATGCGCTGCATTATTTGGAGGCGTACCACGCCCGCTATCCCAAGGTCGAATTCTACATCCGTCTCGGTTCCCCGCAGGACCTTTTGAACGACCTGGACCGCGGCGAGCTGCACGTCCTCTTTCTCCGCCGCTCCACGCAGGAGTCCGGCAGCCTGCACGAGCGCATCCTCGGCGAGGACGCGCTGGAGCTCATCATGACCGCCGCGACCGACCCCGCGCCGGAGCTGGACGCCGTGCCCATCGAGCGGCTGCGCGGCGTGCCGATGTGCCTGCTGCGCTCGGATGATCTCTGGGGCTACAACGATTATCTGATGAAGGAATGCCGCCGCAGCGGCTTTGAGCCGAACGTGCCCTGCCAGTGCTACGATACGCCCATGGCGATGCAGCTCGTGCGCTCGGGCTTCGGCATCAGCTTCCTGCCGCATTCCATCGTCGAGACGCACCCGAACTCCGGCATCTACGCCAAGCCGCTGCGCGGCATCCCCGCCAAGTCCTACCCTGTCCTCGTCTGGAGCGACGACGTGCAGGGCGCGCCCTGCGTGCAGCGCTTCATCGCGGAATCCTGACGGGCGCGGCTTTACTTAAAAAAATTAAGCGCCCCGAAACAAAAGAGAAAGAAAACCTGTTTACGCCCGCCTGGGCACACGGTATAATGACAGCGTAAGCATCAAAATACAGGTTGGAAATTGTCTGACCTGACAAAAACGGAGGAAACTTATCATGGCACGACTGATCGAATGCATCCCCAATTTCAGCTGCTCCAAGGAAAAGGACGAGGCCACCTATAACGAGCTCGTCAAGACCGCGCAGAGCGTCCCCGGCTGCACCCTGTTCGACGCCCAGACCGACGGCAACCACAACCGCTGCGTTTTCACCCTCATCGGCTCCCCCGAGGCCATCGAGGAGGTCGCCTTCCAGCTCACGAAGGTCGCCACCGAGCGCATCGACATGAACAAGCACCACGGCGAGCACAAGCGCATGGGCGCGACCGACGTCATCCCCTTCGTCCCCCAGATGGACGTGACCGTGGAGGAAGCCGTCGAGATGTCCAAGCGCGTCGCCCAGCGCATCTGGGACGAGCTGAAGGTCCCCTCCTTCCTGTATGAGGACAGCGCCACCCGTCCCGAGCGCCGCAATCTCGCCACCTGCCGCAAGGGCGAGTTCGAGGGTATGCCCGAGAAGCTCCTGCAGCCCGAGTGGGCGCCCGACTACGGCGAGCGCAAGATCCACCCCACCGCCGGCATCACCGCCATCGGCGCCCGTATGCCGCTCGTCGCGTTCAACTGCAACCTCGAGACCAGCGACGTTGAGGTCGCCAAGAAGATCGCCAAGGTCATCCGCGGCTCCTCCGGCGGCTTCCGCAGCTGCAAGGCCATGGGCTTCATGCTCGAGGACCGCGGCATCGCGCAGGTCTCCATGAACATGGTCAACTATGAGGATACCCCGCTCTACGTCACCTATGAAATGATCAAGGCTCTGGCCGAGCGCTACGGCACCCGCGTCATCGAGAGCGAGATTGTCGGTCTGACTCCCGCCAAGGCGCTCATCGACTGCGCCGAGTTCTACCTCAAGGCCAAGGACTTCGACTGCAAGAAGCAGGTCATGGAGTATCACCTCATCGACATGGAGTAAAAGCTTCAAAAAAGCGGTTATGCCGCCATTTTGAGAAGGCCGACACTCCGCTCTGCGCCTTGCCGCCGCCGGCGGCTCGACGCTCGCTCCGCGAGAAGTGTTTTTCGCCACGCACAGGTCGCGGCGAAAAACGATCTCAATTCATTTGCCGCCTGCGGGCGGCAAAGTCTGCGACGCAATCTAAGGAAAGGGATTCAATTCTATGAAACTTGCTGAACTGACCGTTACCGGCTTTGCCGACATCGTTTCCTCCGACGCGCCCGCGCCGGGCGGCGGCTCCTGCGCCGCGCTCTACGGCGCCATCGGCGCTGCGCTGACCGCCATGGTCGGCGGTCTGACCCAGGGCCGCAAGAAGTACGCCGAGTACGCCGAGCACGCCGCCGAGGTCGAGGCCAAGGGCAACGAGCTCAAGACCCGTCTGCTCAACGTGATGGACCGCGACACCGACGCGTTCAACGTCGTCTCCGCCGCCTTCGGTATGCCCAAGGACACCGACGAGCAGAAGGCTGAGCGCTCCGCCGCCATCCAGAACGGTCTCAAGGGCTGCACCAAGACGCCCATGGAGATGATGGAGCTGATCGACGAGACTCTCACCCTCGCCCACTCCCTGCTCGGCCGCTTCAACGACACCTCCGCGAGCGACCTGGGCGTTGCGTTCCTCTCCCTCAAGGCCGGTATTCAGGGCGCGTGGCTCAACGTGCTCATCAACGTCGGCTCGCTGAAGGATCAGGAGTTCGCCGCCGAGTACCGTGCCCGCGGCGAGAAGCTGCTCGCGCACGCGCTGCCTCTGGCGGACGAGTGCTACGCCGAGATCGTCAAGCTGATCGACGGCTAAAATTTATCTTGCCAAACGCAAAAGGCTTCGGTATCATCGTACCGAAGCCTTTTCGACAGAAAGAAGGTCCTTTTATGACGCTCACCCATCTGACCCCCGCCGATTACGTCACCACGCAGTGGTCCGGCGGCGCGACCACTCAGCTCGCCATCGCGCCGAAGGGCGCGGTGTATGCTGACCGCGATTTTCTCTGGCGGCTGAGCTCCGCGACCGTCGAACTCGACGAGTCTGACTTCACACCCCTGCCCGCCTATGACCGCGTGATCTCCACGCTGCGCGGCGATATGGTCCTCGCGCACAACGGCGGGGAACGACTGACGCTCCACCCCTACGAGATCCACGATTTTTCCGGCGCGGACGATACCCACTCCTGGGGCCGCTGCACGGACTTCAACCTCATGCTGCGCCGCGGGCAGTGCCGCGGCTGCGTCACCGCGCATTTCCCGCACGGCACGGAAACGCTTGCCCTCCACGCGGGCGAAACGGCCCTGCTTTTCTGCGGTGAGGGAAGCGTCACACTCCACGCGGGCACGGAAACGCTGACGCTCGCCGCGCACGAAAGCGCCCTGATCGGGGACGCGCCCGCGCAGCTCACCGTCGAGGGCAGCGCGAAGCTGATGCTTGCGCAGATGTACCGCTGAGGGAGGGAGCTGCATGACCGGAGAAGACGTCGCCGCGCGCGTCCACGCCTACGCATGGACCGACCGCAAGCCGGGGCTGGAGCGCACCCGCGCTCTGCTCGCCGCGCTGGGAAACCCCGAAAAAGCCCTCAAATTCGTCCACATCACCGGCTCGAACGGCAAGGGCTCGACCGCCGCGATGCTCGCCTCCGTTCTCGCGGCGGCGGGATACCGCACGGGACTGTTCACCTCGCCGCATCTCTACCGCTTCAACGAGCGCTTTCAGGTGAACGGCGCGCCCATCCCCGATGCGGCGCTTGACCGCCTCGCGGAGCGCGTGCTCGCCGCGGCGGACACGCTTCCGGAGCACCCGACCGAGTTTGAGCTGATGACCGCCATCGGCTTTCTCTGGTTCGCGGAGGCCGGCTGTGACCTCGTCGTGGTCGAGGTCGGTCTCGGCGGGCGGCTGGATTCCACCAACGTCATTCCCGCGCCTGAGGCGGCGGTCATCACCAACATCGGGCTGGAGCACACCGCCATCCTCGGCAGCACCCTCGCCGCCATCGCCGCGGAGAAATCCGGCATCCTCAAGCCCGGCTGCCGCGCCGTGCTCTACGGTCAGAGCCGCGAGGTAGGGGAGATCGTCGCCCGCGCCTGCGTGGAAAAGAATATCCCGCTCACTGTCACGGACGACTCGCAGCTCACGCTGCTCTCGTCCGGTCTCGACGGGCAGCACTTCACCTACCGCGGCAGCGCGCCGCTGCTCCTGCCGCTGCTCGGCGACTATCAGCTCCGCAACGCCATGACCGTGCTCGACACAGTGGACGCGCTGCGCGCGCAGGGCCGGAATATCTCCGCCGACGCCGTTGCGCGCGGCCTTGCCGCCGCACGCTGGCCCGGACGGCTGGAGCTGGTGCGCCGCCGCCCCGACCTCATCATCGACGGCGGGCACAATCCGCAATGCGCGCAGGCGCTTGCCGCCTCGCTGCGCGGGCTCTACGGCGAAAAAAAGCTCATCTTCCTCATCGGCGTGCTCGCCGATAAGGATTGGCAGAGCATGGTCGGCGAGGTCCTTCCGCTGGCCAAGGCCATCGTCACCGTCCGTCCCGAAAGCGAGCGTGCTAAGGACGAAAACGAGCTGGCCGCGTGGGTCCGCGCACAGGGCGTCCCCGCCGAGGCGCACGCCTCCATCGGCGAGGCGCTGGACGCCGCGCTCGCTCTCGCGGGTCCCGAGGACGCCGTCTGCGCGTGGGGCTCGCTCTACAGCGTCGGCGAGCTGCGCCATTGTCTCGGCCTGTGCTGAGATTCGTCCGCGTGATGTTCGGCATCCTCGGCGCGCCGCTGTTCTGGGCGCACGCCTACATGGGCGGCGGCTATTGTGACTTCAAACGAAAGTTCGCCGCCGAGCCGCTGCCCTGCCGGCCGTCGGTGCTCACGCAGGCAAACGACTACCGGTAAATCGACAATGAAAATCCCCGATGCCCGCTTGTGCGGGCATCGGGGGTCTTGTTTATTGTGGCTGCTTTGCGGTGTCTCTTAGTACATGCCGTCCTTCAGAATCGCAACTTTTTGAAGCAAAACGCATATAACGAAAAACGTAGATTTTCGTAGAGTTATCAATGCTTTGAGCCGCTTTTTGAAGTCTCCTTGATTTTAAGAAAATTCACACATTTCTACGCAAATCTACGCCACTTGGCAGGAAATTGGCGTAAGTTGTGGCGTAAGCCAGCCAACTTCGTACAATGAAAATTATAGGCTGCTGGCGATCTGTTCAAAGGCTCTCTCGACAGAATCAAAGCTGCTGTGCGTATAGACATCCAGCGTCACACTGGCGTTGGAATGTCCCATCAGATATTGCAGGCTCTTCACATCAAGCCCCGCCTGTTGGACGTTGGTGCAGAACGTATGCCGCAGCACATGAGGCGTGATCCGAGGGACAGGCTTGCCGTATGCCTTTTCAAATCGCGCTTGCAGACCTCGCATATAGTTCTCCAAGTGCATAGCGACCTTCGGCATCCCAGATTTGTCCAGAAAGAGGAAGCCGCTGTGACCGTCCACCAACAATTCCACCTTAGGGGGTGTTCTGGCTTTCACCACTCGCATCAGCGCCATGTAAACCGCGTCCGTCATGGGGATATTTCGGATGCCGCTTTTGGTTTTGGGCGGTGTGACAAAATAGGGCTTCTCCGCCGTTCGGCACAACTGCCGCCGCACATGGATACAGCGCCGGTCGAAATCAATATCTGCCCGTGTCAGACCGTACAGCTCGCTCACACGCAAACCGGTTCCCAGCAGGATCACAATGTCATCATAGTAATTCCCGCCGCAGTCCTGCACGAATTGCAGATACTTCTCCTGCTGCTCCTTGGTCAGTGCGTCGCGTACATAGGCGTCCTTCGGCACCACATCAGACAGCTTGAACTTGAACGGATTTTTGCGGATGATGTCATCATCCACCGCCATTTCAAACGCCGGTCTGACAACGCTTTGCAGTACACCGATGGTGTTTTGCTTGATGCCGCTGTCGTGCAGGAACACGAACCAGCCCTTTGCGTCGGATAGCTTTACGGTTTTGATTGGCTTCTGCCCGAACGGGTCGGCATGAATCCGCTTGACCGCAGAACCATACGAACGCAGGGAGTTTTGCTTCAAGCCGCGTTTCAGGTTCATGTAGCGGTCAACCAGCTCCGCCACGGTCATTTCACCCGCTGCGTAGTCGATGCCGTCTGCCATGTCGCGCCGCAGCTCATCCTCTTTCTTCCGCAGCTCTGTCAGGGATTTAGCGTAAATACAACGCCGCTTCTTGTGTATATCGGTATAGCGATAGTCATAGGTGCCGTTTGCTCTCTGGCTCTCGCCATCCTTCAAAACACGCCCCTTGCTATCCTTGCGCTTTTCAGACAATCTCAATTACTCCTTTCCAGCGAAAAGCGCATGTAGGGTTTGTATTAGTATACCATACCCCACACGCGCTTTCCACTTATTTTTATATCGAATAGGACGAATCCAAAAACCTTTCAAATGCTCTACGCTTAATAAGGCGTTTGTTCCCGTTCCACAGTACAAACGGGCAGTTATTCTCGTTTGTCATATCTCGCAGTTTGTTGATGCCGATTCCAAAGTAGGCAGCAGCTTCCTCAAGGTTAAGATTCGCTTTTTCCCATATAGGGACACTATTGACCGCCATGAGAGCCACCTCATAACTGCTCCTCGTCGAACAGATAGCCTTGAAACACCGTACCATCTCCGGTGATAAAGCGGCCTCGCGCATCCTTGGGAATCTGTTCGGCGGCGCTGGTGTTGTCAAGAATGATTTGAGAAAGCACGCTGTCCGCCCTGCCGCAAACACGGAAATCCATGTTGTTGCGTATCTGGCCGGGGATGATCGTTGCATCCGGCCTCTGCGTGGCAAGAATGAGATGGATACCAAATGCCCGCCCTTGCCGTGCGATAGTGGATAGCTTGTTTTCGATTTGCGCCAGTAGCTTCTTTCTCTCACTGTCGACTCCTGTCTTGTCCAGCACCTCCGCCACCTCGTCACAAGCGAATATGAGCCGTGGAAGCGGTTGCTCTTCGGTTTCGTTGTAGGCGTCAATGTTTGGACAACCCAGCGCCTTAAACGCACTCTTGCGGTGTTCCAAATCTTCCACAAGCCGGTCGAGGGTATCGCGCAAATCTTCCTCCGTGAAGCACATCCGGCATTTTTCGTGCCAGACCTTGGGAAAATCCACACCACCTTTGAAATCGGCAATGTAGACCTCCGCGCCTTTGTGGAGCGCTTGCATGAGCAGCAGCTTCAGCAGCACGCTCTTCCCGCTGCCCGTGGAGCCGCCCAAAAGGATATGCGGAATGTGCGCGAGGTTGACCGTCACAGGGCCGGTGTAGCTTTCGCCCAATGTCAGCACAAAGTTCTTAGGAGAAAGATAACTGCCTTTCCATTCCAGCACTTCCGGCAAATCGTCTCCGGCAGAAACGGCATACACCAGTACACGGCTCTTGCCCTTGGCGTAGGCCAGCTTGACAATGGTGATTCCCAGCGCTGTTTCAATGGCAAGTCGTTTCTTTTCCCATTCTTGCAGTGGGATGCTCTGATTGCGGAACTCCCATACCGTGACACGGGGATTATCCTTGTCGCGGCGCTTGCGGAGCAAATCGGGCGGCATCCCCGCGTGGTTTATGAGGCCGATACATTGAAGCTGGTCTTTCGCTGCTCGTCTGCCAAAGGGATAGAGCAGGAGCGCCAGCAACGCCATACCTCCAACAAACAAATAGGCTGTTACAGCGTGTTCCATTGCAGCCTTGAGAATGGGAGAAATTAGCTCGATGTGCTTCACCTGTTCACGCAATGCGGTCTGCTTTGTGGCAACGTACACAGCGCCAACAAGGAAAAGTGCAAGGAAGAAAAGCTTGAGTAGAAGATCGGGGACGTTGCGAAGCTGACGGAAGAGGTCGTGCCAACAGGCGCGGCGCTCGATGTTCTTCTTATCTTCTCTTGTCATGGAACGGCACCTCCCTTGGTGGTTTCCCCTTGCGGAACTCCTTCACGCAGCCGATACGCCGCAGGAAAGCCCGCCACGTTTCCAGCTCAGAGCGTTGGACCTCCGTATACTGTTCGTCCAAGGAAATATTGGAAGTGATGTAAACGGTGGTATAGCAGGCCGTGCGGTCGTGGTATCGTGCAGGGAGCTGCAAGGGGTAAATGTCCAAATAATTGAGCATGGCGGCAATCGGGATCTGACTGTGAAATTCTTCAAACACCAACACAGGCTGTCCGTGATAGGAATCAAATTTCGTGCCATTTTTGCCGCCATAATCGGTAATGCGGCAGATGTCCTCCGGTTTATGGGATGCGAAAATGCTTCGCGTCTTTCCAGTTCCGCTGTCACCATAGAGGTAAAAAACCTGAACAGCACGGTTTTCATGCATATACCGCTCTGCCTGCAAGGTGTCCCGCATCTCGTCAATGCCTTTGAGTCGAAATGCATAGGACGGCTTTTGCCGGATAATTTCGGCATTGGTCATGCCCTGCTCCACACAGCCCATGAGGGCATACATGGAGGGAGAATCCTCTTCGGCCTCTGTAGGAATGTCACCAAACTCAAGGAAGGTCCCCTCCACAGAGGTTTCCGCCTTTTTCGTGTCAGCCCATTTTCCGCTTTTGGTGATGTAATCCCTATTTGCCGCAGAGCCTTTCATGCTCTTTTCGATGTGAGCGGGCGGAAAACGGTTCTTTACGGTGCTGAATCGAATTGGGGAATGGGAAAACAGATAGATATGCGTATGATAGGTCCCGCTCTCACCAATCTCGTCTGCGAGGCAAAAATACCTTGGATGAAACAGATGCAGCCTTTCGATGATCGTATCATGGTCAAGACCGCAGTCTTTTGGATTGTTGATGGTCAACGACCATCTGCGGCTTTGTGGGTCTTGTGCAGCCATGTCATAGTCTCCTTTCTTTGCTACCGCTACCTTGCTGCCCCACGGTAATACTTACCGTGGGGCAGCGGAGCGGCGCTGGCGCTGCCGCCGGGGGATATTTTTCTTGAGGAAAAATATCGGTTCCCCGTCTGCTGCGCCTTGGCCGCCCGGTTGCGACCGTCAATTTTTCCTAACGGTAGAAATGCCGGTGGCTTTTGCGGTGAACTGGACATGACCCTGAGACTCATAAGCGGATACTTCAAGGTCGGCAAACTCAACCTCGATAAAGCCTTCCGGCTTTTCCATGAGCTGCTTACCATCAATGCGGACACCGATTTTCTCAAGGCTGTGTGCAGGCAGCGCAACGATATAGCGATAGCCGGTCACGGTATCCGTGCGCTTGCCATCTTTATACTCATACGCCGGTGCAACATCCACCAGTAGCTTCTTCGCCCCCAGCGAGGCGGGGTCGATCCGAAGATTACGAATGTTCAACATAGGAAATACCTGTTCCTTTCATAAGTGTACCGCGCAGCGTTGATCGGACGCCGCTGGGTTGGTAGGAATGACGCAATCCTGATTGCAGGAATAGAATAACAAAAGGCGGAGGACAATACTTATTCCGCAATGGAATAACTTTTGTCCTCTGCCTCACCTTTACAGATTGCAGTCCGGCAGCGCCGGAAAGCCTTTCGTTATTAAATAATCATCTGCCTCGTTCAAGACTGCTTGCAATTCTTCGTTTGATACACCTCTGTAATTCTGTTCTGCTTGTGAGTAAAGCCGGATCAGCTCCAAATAACATTGGTGGACAGGCTTTGCCGGGGAAAACGCTCTTTCACACCTTGCCAAATAATCTACGGCTTCATCCTCGTTCAATCTCAGAACTAGACAGAGGCTCACCAGCGTTTCCACAGGGACGTTTTGAATGGTTTCGTTCACGATCTTATTTAACCTTGATTGACTCATTCTCGCACAAACGGACAGCTTGTTTTGAGATAGTCCTACTCTGCGTGCATAATAATCTGTGTACAGCCCGAATGAGGCTGTATCGCTTAATTCAGATGGCCTCGGTCTGGAAGAACAGAACAAGGAAGTTCCATTCCGTTCCTAAAGTCACGCAAACCTTTGTTTTCTTCATTTGTTGGCCCAACCGCCGGAGGTGCTGAGTATGCGGGGAAAAGGGAGATCGCTGTAAATGCCGGGAAAAGAGCAGCAAATCACCATACGCACCACCTCCTGCGAAATGAGTTACCGATGGGTATTGCCCCTCCGGCAGCAGGCCAACTTATACCGTCATATTTTCAAAAAGGATAGAAAAAAGCACGGCTTTCTTCAAAGTCGTACTTCATCAATTTGGTAGTCTAAAAACTACTATTCTCATACACTTTCCTTGGAAAAGGGCATACTTTCCCCTTTCCCCAAAATCAGTCAAGGTATCACTGGCGTTACACAGCCTGCGTGAGCCGTGCCCTCGTGTGACAGCGGGCTTGGTTCGCCTCATCCTGCGGATCATGCAAAAACGCTAACGCCGCCCATCGCCCACAGGACAAGCGCTTCACATTTGGCTCAAAGTGTGTACCTGCAAACGGCAATGCCGGTCACAAGTACAGCCAATTCGGGAAAATACCGGTTTCAGACTTGCCCGACGCATAGGCAGGGGTTCGCCTCCCCCGCACGCCTGACAGCTTATTTCCTCTCATTAAGGCCATTTCAGCGAGAATATGCCGAATGACAATTCCACCCTATCACGCACGGCCAATCTACAATTCCCGGATGCACTCATGTCCCGTCATGACGCCGGGGAGCAGGCCGTCGCGCACCAAAAGCTGTTCCTGTGTCCACTCTGCCGCCCCATGATCCGAAACGGCGGGCTTTCACGCAGCCTTTGATGAGGAAAGTATAGCAGGTTCCATCGTACCCGTCAAGTATTGGGAGAAAAAGGACAAGCGCCCGCGCGAAACCGCGCGGGCGCTTGGATGTGTATATACTGTGTTGTGTTACTGGCACTTTGTCACGCCGTCAACAACGAGCTTGCCGCCCGTCGAACCCTGACGGCCATAGACCTCCGTGATGGTTGTGGTGTTGGAGGTCACGTTGTTGTCGTTCACCGTGCAGTTGGTCACAAACACGCCTGGCTCGGCATGGGGTTCCAAATCGCTATTGACCTGATTGCTGCCGGCGCAGCCGACCGTTCCCATCAGGGAGCCGGCCTTGTCGTTGGAGCTGCCGGTGCTCTTGACGGTGTTGCCGGTCACCGTGCAACCGGTGATATCCACGCGGGTTGCGCTGTCCCATGCAGCATGACCGATGATGGCGCCGACGGAGCCCTTGGACTCGATGGTGCTGCCTGTGACGGAGCAGTTCTTGATGGTCACATTCTCAAAGACGGGTCCGTCCGTGCCGTTGTAGCCGCCGGATACACCAATCAGGCCGCCCGCCCAGTGTCCGCCCTTGACAGTGGAATTGACCAGGTTGCAGTTTTCAAGAGTGATAATCTGGGAGGCGCAAGGCTGACCAATGAACGCACCGACACCGACATTTCCATTAGCATCGTTTTCGTCAACGACGATATTGGCGTTCTCCAGCGTCAGGCCCTTGATGATGCAGTTGGACTTGCCCGCCCAGGTGTTCGCGACCAGCGGCGCGTTCAGCCCAACGATTTTGTGGCCGTTGCCGTTGATGGTCAACGTGCCGTTGCCCTGGCTGCCGTCTACGCTAATCGGCGTCCAGGTTTCGCCCTCGGGAACGGTGACGTTCGCTGTAATATCAAGTGTGAGGTCGGTTTTGCCAAGAAAGCCAATGGCGTCCTTCAGTGCTTGATAGGTATCGACCTTCGCTGTAACCTGGTCCTTACCATCGATCTTAACGACCAACTGCTGTGCGGTCAAAATCTTGTGATAGCTGCCGCCTTCCTCGCCAGTCTGATAAGAGAACACATATTGGTCACCGGACTTCACAAAGCTGTCGGAGACAATCACTCTGGTTGCATACGAATTCTCATTCGGGGTCGGCTCAGATGTGAAGCCTTCAAAGGTGCATTTCTCAACATTGATGCTGTAGCTGATGCCGTCAATGATGTGGTCGAGGAAAATTGCAGACTTGGCCGCGCTGCCGGTGTTCTTAAAGGCGCTGTTCTTCACAGTCAGATTGACAGGCGTGCTGCCTTCACTGTAAATCTTGATGCCGTAACCGTTGGTGTTGAATTTGCAGTTGTCGAAAAGAACTTCCTTACAGCCGTAACCGACCTGAGAAACGGGCTGCGTAAAGGTGCAGCCGGTGAATACGAACTTATCCGCAATGGTCTGCTTCAACTCGGTATTAAAGACACAGTTTTCAAAGGTGACGGCAGCGCCGCGGGCGCAGATGCCTTTGATTTCGCTCGCGTCAACGGTGATGCCGTTGAAAGTGAGATTGGCGCCATCCTGATAGTTCAACGATCCCTCGGAACCGGGGGCGGTATTTTTTAGAGAAAGTGTAATATCCTTGGCACCGGTAATCTTGATATTTCTTGTTTGTCCCTGCTGGACTCCAGTTGCACCGGAATTGAGTGTGGCATTCTTGACCAGAGTGATTTCAACCTCACCGGCGTTCTCGCTCAGGGCCTTCTCCAGAGAGGTGTAATAAACATCGACCTCTCCGACCTTGACCTTCGCCACAGCAGTATCGCTGACAGAGGTGCTCCACGCATAGAACTTGCCATCATCGGTAAGGTGACAGTAATACCCATTGGCGTCGACGACAGCGGGGCCATTGGCCTTTTCTGCCCAAATCTGATTGTTCTCATTCAGAGTAGAATTACCGGTCAGGGTGAAGTGCGGCGCGCCGCCATCCACATTGACGCCGCCCCAAGCATTGTCGGAGGTGGTCAGGTTCTCAGCGGTAACGGTGGATCGGTTGACGGTGAGACCAGCACCCTTGCTATTCACCATTGTCACATCATTAAAGGCGACACCCGTGGCACTATAAGCCTGATTGCCATAAGCCTGGTTGCTGCTGTCCAGCGTAAGGTTCTTGATGGTAACGTTGGAAGCCACGATGTTCAGCAGATGCTTGTTGGAATTATCGGTCAGCCAGCTTGCATTGTTGGCCTTGATGGTATGGCCTGCGCCCTCGATGGTTACGCTCTTGGCGACGTTGATTTGAGCGATGACCTCAAGGCCCTTGAGCAGAACGATGGTATCGTTCGCGCCAGCAGCTGCAAGTGCAGTATCCAAGTTAGCATAACCGGTGGTGCCGATACGAACAGCGGAATCTTTTTTAACTTCGTATGTATCGCCGCAGACAGGGCAGGTATAGGTATCCGTATCGCTTGCAGTCGTCACGGTATACTTGCAGTTTTCGGTCTCGGTACAGCCGCGGGAGCAAGTGCGTGTATGTGTGAGATGTTTGCCATCTGGATTCCAGTTGCCCCATTCATGACCGAGTGCGGGAATCTCTTCCGTGTAAGTGCTGCTATCATAAGAGCAGGTGTAGGTTCTCACGCCCTTCTCTGTACAGGTGGGCTCTTTGGTAACGGTGCTCGTATAGCTGTGGCTATGACCGCCACTGGAGCTGCTGCCGGAGCTGGTCGTGGTCTTGGGGACGATGTAGGTCTGGTCGTCGGAGACGGACTTGCCGTTGACGGTCAGGCCGGTCGCGCCGTCCGCGACTACGATTTTGGTGCCCTCGGGCGCGCCGGTGATTTTGACGTTCTTGGCGACGACGAGCACGAGGCCTTTGCCGTCGACCTTGACGGTCTCGCCCGCCTTATCGGCATAGGTGCTGATGGCGCGGTCGAGAATGGTAACGGTGGACGCGCGGTTGATGTTGTCCTGCGGGGCAAGCTCGTCAGCCGTCACGCCGCCCACGATGCCGGCCTCAATGAGCGCGGCAACGTAACCACGCGCGTAGGCGGAGACCTGCGCGGCATCGGTGTACTTCGTCAGGTCGGGCTTGCGGATCGGCTCAATGCCGAGCGCGCGGGCCAGCATGACCATGGCACGCTCGCGGGTGATGGGCGCTTCGGGCATCACGGTGCCGTCGCCGTTGCCGTTGAGGATGCCGGCAGCCGCGCAGCGGTTGATGGCATCAAAGTACCAGGCATCCGCCGTGTTGTCGGTGAAGCCCGCGTCCTTCGCGGCGGGCAGCTTGAGGAGCTTCGCGAGGATGGTCGCGAGCTGCGCGCAGGTGAGCTGACCGTTGGGGTCAAACAGACCGTTGCTGCCCTGGATGATTCCGTAGGCGCTCCAGCGTTCGATGGAGCTTTCGGCCCAATGGCCTGCGGTGTCGCCGTAGGTCGGTTCGACCGCTCCTGTGCCGACCGTGAACAGGCTGACTGTCATGGCGAACACAAGAATGAGGGATAGGATTTTGCGTTTCATTTTGGTCCTCCTAATGTATTTTTTCCGCGGCTCCCCGCGGTTTGGGCACTTATTTCACCGGCTCTGCCGGAGGTTCACTTAAAATTGCTGTGCATCGGTCCAATGGTCTGCCCGCGCAGATCGGACAGCCGCAGCGCTGTTTTCCCGTGCGGCTGTTGACGACCGCCCGCCACGCATGACCCTTATCGCAGAGCCACCAGACCTTGCGGCGGCTGCCGGGCGTCACCTGCTGCGGTGTAAGGCTGCCGTTGCGCGTCGGGTGCCATTGCGAGGCAACGACCGGCTCTATCGTCGCGAGGTCGTTGAAGCCGGGCAGAACCTTGTGGTTGGAGCAATACGGACAATCGCTTCCACTCCGCACGCGGTGAGCTATAACAGCCGGATAGGAATGTCCCTTTTCGCAGCGCCACCACACGCGGCGGTTGGAGCCGGAAGTCACTGCCTCCGGTATCAGAGCGCCGTTTTTCTGTCGGTCCCATTGGGCGGCAAGCTGCGGGTATTGGGTAGCGAGGTCGTTTTCGCCCTGTATGACCTTTTGCCCTGCGCAGAATGGGCAGCCTGTTCCACCACCCGCGCGGGATGAGATGGCGGCACGGTAGCTGTGCCCCTTGGGACAGCGCCACCAGGCCTTTCTCACCGTTCCCGGGGCGACCAGCGTCGGCAATAGAGGAGCGTTCTTCTCGGTATCCCATTCGGCAACAAGTGCGGGATACCTTGCCGCGAGGGAGTTTTCGTCCGGCAGAACAACACGCCCCGCGCAGACGGGGCAGCCCGTGCCCTGCACGCGGCTCTTGACCTCGGAGCAGTAGGAATGCCCTGCAGGACACCGCCACCAAACCTTTTTGTGGCTGCCTACGGTCAGATCGGCAAATTTCAGCGGAGCGTTTTTCTCCGCGTCCCACTCGGCTTCAAGCGAGGGGACTTGCACCGCCAGCGAGTTTTCAGGCACTTCTTTGCGTCCGGTACAGTACGGACAGCCACTGCCCGCCGAACGGGAGTAGACCTTCGCCTGCCAACTGTGACCCTTGGAGCACTGCCACCATACCTTTTGATGACTTCCGAAGGAAACGTCGGACGGGGTCAGACCGCCGTTCCTCGCGGCATCCCACTCGCGCAGCAGCGTGTCGCGGCCATGCTCTATGCAATACTGGCGCAAAGACATTTTCATACATGACCCCCCGCTGCATTCTTTTCGTTGGATATTCACATTATACCCATTATGTCGGGAATATTCAAGCCCCGACCGGGCAAATATAATAAAAATCACAAGTGAGGTGGTTTTTATTATCTCTTACGAACCGCTTTGGAGCACCATGCGGCGAAAGGGCGTTACGACCTATACGCTTATCAAGGATTACTCCTTCAGCCGCGGCACATTGGACTCGCTCAAGCACAACCGAAACATCTCGACGGCTACGCTGAATGACTTGTGTAATATCCTTTCCTGCCGGGTCGAGGATGTTTTGGTGCATACGCCGGATGAAGCATAAAAAAGACGCTTTCAAAGCATGGTCTTCCCATGCCGAAAGCGTCTTTTATTTCAGATAAAAAGGACTGCGGGCAACACAAATGAGCAGAGTTTTACTTGCTCTGCTCTGCTCTGCTCTGCTCTGCTCTGCTCTGCTCTGCTCTGCTCTGCTCTGCTC
>OLQA01001533.1_pt1 | contig 19916 bp, 20 predicted proteins | sample 1673151 | NCBI WGS metagenome assembly OLQA01 (sample SAMEA3136760, study PRJEB25190) | human gut metagenome | biome: human gut; feature: human-associated habitat; material: faeces | place: Austria | collected 2013 | reverse complement strand
TGATGTTCAGGTTGCCGTTGCGGCAGCGCAGGGCGTCCGCCGAAGCCCAGGACGGTGAGCAGCAGCCTGAATAGAAGCATACGCCCCCTGGAACCGATTTCTCCGGTTCCAGGGGGCGCTGTGTGTCGATAGGAAGACGGTTATTCCGCCTTGAGCTTCTTTTTCTGGGGCATGGGGATCTGGGCCAGGATCACGGCCGCAAACATCAGTACGCAGCCCAGATATTCCCGGGCGGTCATCTGCTGGTGCAGGACAACGGCGCCGGCGATGACGGCGAACACGCTCTCCAGGCTCAGCAGAATGGTGACCACCGTGGGATTGGAGCCCTTCTGAGCCAGGATTTGCAGGGTGTAGCCCACGCCGCAGGAGAACACGCCCACATACAGCAGGGGCCAGATGCAGTCCAGCAGCACCTGGAAGCTGATGGTGTCGAAAAACAGGGCCAGAATGGTGGACCAGGTGCCGGCAAACAGGAATTGCAGGCAGCTGAGCTTCACACCGTCACAGGTGGCGGTGAAATGGTCAATTACAAGGATATGTACGGAAAAGCATATGGCACATACCAACACCAGCAGGTCGCCGGGGGCCAGGGAGAAGCTGCCCTTGATACACAGCAGGTACAGAGCGCCCACGGACAGGGCCACAGCGATCCACACCGGCAGGCTGACCCTCCGCCGGAAGAACAGGCCGAACACCGGCACCAGCACCACATACAGAGCGGTGATGAACCCGGCCTTGCCGCCGTCGGTACCGGCCACAAGGCCTGCCTGCTGGAAGTTGGAGGCAATGGCCAGCACCGTGCCGCAGCAGAAGCCGCCCAGCCACAGCTGCCTGCGCTGGGTCTTCTTCTCCGCAGGGGAGATCTGGGGCCGGTCCTTCCTGAAGCCGCTTGAAACGGCCAGAACCACCAGCAGGGACAGCACGGCGATGTAATACCGGGTGCCGTTGAAGGTAAACGCGCCCATGGCGTCGGCGCAGACGTCCTGGGCCACGAAGGCCGTGCCCCAGATAAAGGCCGCCAGAATGGGAAATACCACCTGGCGAAGCTGATTGTTTTTCATACGAATGCTCTCTCTCTCTTTCTTCTTATGCTTGCGGGCCGTCCTCGCCCCCGGCCGGGGCGTCAACGTGCCAATGAAACTTCTTTTCGGTGCCGGACAGCAGCCGCTGGATGTTGCCCCGGTGGCACCAGATCACAAGGGCCGCTATCGCCGCAGACAGGACGGTATACAGCCAGTTATGGCCCAGCAGGAAAAACACGGATACCGGCATGCTGGCCGTGGCGGCCACGGAGCCCAGGGACACATAGCGGGTCAGCAGCCACAGGCTCACGAACAGGCCCCAGGCGATCAGAGCCACCCGCCAGTCCAGCAGCAGCACCAGCACGCCGCCGGAGAGGATGCCCTTGCCGCCCCGCAGGCCGAAGAACACCGGGAACATATGGCCCAGCTCGCAGCCGATGCCTGCAATCAGCAGGCCCAGGGTCCAGTCGCCCACTACCCAGTGCATCAGGTATCCGCCGATGAGGCAGGCCAGCACGGTTTTCCCCATGTCGCAGACGATGACGCACAGGGCGTACCGGGCGCCGTAGGTCCGGTAGAAATTGGTCAGGCCCGCGTTGCCGCTGCCATGCTGGCGTACATCGTCCCGGATGATGAAATGGGAGGTCATTACCGACCCGTTGAAGCAGCCCAGCAGATACGACACCAGCAGCGTCAGGGCCACGGTAAATACCACAGACACGTCAGCTATCCTCCTCGCCCTTCTGGCGCACGGTCATGATGATGGGGGTGCCCTCCAGGCCGAACACGCTGCGGATCTGATTTTCCAGATACCGGCGGTAGGAGAAGTGGAACAGCTTCTTGTCGTTGCAGAACACCACGAAATGGGGGGGACGGATGCCCACCTGGGTCATATAGTAGATCTTCAGGCGGCGGCCCTTGTCCGTGGGGGGCTGGACCCGGGTCTGGGCATCGGCCAGGACGGAGTTGAGCATTCCGGTGGTGATGCGCATGGACGCCTGCTCCCGGACATAGTTGATCAGCTCAAACAGCCGGCTGACCCGCTGACCGGTCATGGCGGAGATGAACACAATGGGGGCGTAGGGCATATAGCTCAGGTCCCGGCGGATGTCCTCCCGCATACGGTCCATGGTCTTGCCGTCCTTTTCCACCAGGTCCCACTTGTTCACCACAATGATGCAGGCCTTTCCGGCGTCGTGGGCCAGGCCCGCCACCTTGGTGTCCTGCTCGGTGACGCCGTCCTGGGCGTCGATCATAATGAGGCACACGTCGCTGCGCTCAATGGCCATGGTGGCCCGGAGGACGCTGTATTTCTCGATGGCGTCGTCCACCTTGGACTTCTTTCGCATACCGGCGGTGTCGATGAAGTTATACTTGCCGGTGGCGTTTTCAAAGTAGCTGTCGATGGCGTCCCGGGTGGTACCGGCCACGTCGCTGACGATGACCCGCTGCTCGCCCAGGATCCGGTTGGTGAGGCTGGACTTGCCCACGTTGGGCTTGCCGATGATGGCCACCTGGACCACGTCGCTGTCCTCCTCCTCGTCCGTTTCCGGGGGGAAGTATTGCAGACAGGCGTCCAGCAGGTCGCCGGTGCCGTGACCATGGACGGCGGACACGGCGATGGGGTCGCCCAGACCCAGGTTGTAAAACTCATAGAACTCCGGGTCCGTGACGCCGGTGGAGTCCATCTTGTTCACTGCCAGAACGATGGGCTTTTTGGACCGCTGGAGCATTCCGGCCACCTCCTGGTCGGCGGCGGTCATACCGGTCTTGATGTCCGTTACCAGGACAATGACAGTGGCGTTGTCGATGGCGATCTGGGCCTGTTGGCGCATGAAGGCCAGGATCTGGTTGTCGGTGTTGGGCTCGATGCCGCCGGTGTCCACCAGGGTGAACTTGCGGCCGTTCCAGTCGGATTCACCGTAAATGCGGTCCCGGGTGACGCCGGGGGTGTCCTCCACAATGGAAAGACGCCGCCCGATGATCTTGTTGAACAGCATGGACTTGCCCACGTTGGGCCGGCCCACGATGGCAATCAGGGGCTTGGACATAGGGGTTTACCTCCTTCTATTTGGATGCGGCGGTCATTCCGCCGTGAACATGGCGTCCACCAGGGCGAAGCCGTCCTCGTCCACCACCTGGACGGGAACGCCCAGCTCCCGGCTCAGACGCTCCACGGTGTAGTCGTCCAGAAACACGGTCTCGCCGTGGCGCATCATGTGGATGGGGATCAGCACCCGATCCCCCAGGTCCCGTCCCCGCAGCTGGGCGGAGATATCCTGCCCGGTAAGCAGGCCCGCCACGTCGATGGTGTGGCCGAAGAAGTCGTTTTCCACGGCGATGACCTGCCCCCGCAGCCCGGGATAGTCCGCCTGGGCCCGCTGCACCAGGCCCCCGAGAAACGGAGCCGCCGCCGTGCCGGTGGCGATGGTGAAGGGGGAGAAGCGAACGGGCACGTCCACAGTGGCAAGGCCCGCCAGGAAATCATCCTCCAGAGAGCGCATGAGGCCCACGCCGTTTTCCAGCTGACGGTAGCCCTCGTAATACTCTGCCCGGGGCAGGGGACGGCCTGCCCGCAGGTACAGCTCGTCGGCGCAGAAGAAGCGCCGGGTGCCGAAGCGCTCCAGATTCTCCCGGCCGTATTCGTCGGCGATGTCGATGATCTCGGCGGCGGTGGCCGCATCCACGGGCCGGAGCTTAGCCAGGCCCTGGCGGTATTTGGTGATGCCCACCGGCACCAGGGAGCAGCTGGAAAACTGCATCTCCGTCAGGTCCCGGAGGGTGCGGCGCAGCTGGTCCCCGTCGTTCCAGCCGGGGCAGACCACGATCTGCCCGTTCATCACGATCCCCGCCTTGCAGAAGGCCCGGATATAGTCCAGGGAGCGCAGGGCGTTTTTGTTGCCCAGCATGGTGCAGTGGAGCTGAGGGTCCGTGGTGTGGACGGAGACGTTGATGGGGCTGATGCGCAGGTCGATGATGCGCTGGGCCTCCCGGTCCGTCAGGTTGGTCAGGGTGATGTAGTTCCCCTGGAGGAAGCTGAGCCGGGCGTCGTCGTCCTTGAAATACAGGGTCTTGCGCATACCGGGAGGCATCTGGTCCACGAAGCAGAAGATGCAGTGGTTGGCGCAGGAGCGCATATCGTCCATGAGGACGGTGTCAAAATTCAGGCCCAGGTCCCGGCCCTCGGGCTTGCGCAGGGACACCGTGCGCACGGTACCCGCAGGCTCCCGCAGCTCCAGGCAGCAGTCGGTATCGTAGCCGTAAAAGCGATAGTCCAGCACGTCGATGATCTGGTGCCCGTTGATGGTCAGCAGCTGCTCCCCGGGGGTGATCCCGGCCCGCTCCGCCGGACTGTGCCGGTCCACGGAGGTGATGATGGTGCTCATGTGTTGTTCCTCTTTACCTCAGGCGGCATAATACCGCAGTTTATCCAAACTATTATACCCAAGTTCTGCCGGTTTTGCAAGCACGATTCCGAGTTTTTGGGTAAGGGCAGTGTAGGACTACAAATTTGCGAACTATTTTGTAGTTGACTTCACTACATTTTGCGTGATATACTATAAGAAAATTGGGGGGTTTGCTTGTGATTAACTGATTTAAAGCCAATATTATCAATGTAGTGCCTGTGGTCATCAACAAATATACCCGGAGCAACGAGATTGCAGAGTATCCCTTTTCCGGTATGATCTCGATTAGAAAGGAAGGTAAATGAAGATGAAAAAGCATTTATTTGCCCTGCTTGCGGCCCTGCTGTGTATGGTGATGCTGATGGGCTGTACGGCCCATGCGGGGCCGGAGTCCAACAAGCTGACGGGGCCGGAGTCCAACAAGCTGACGGAGGCGGAGCTTCAGGAGCTCCAGGAGCTGTTTGCCCCGGGCAGCTGGTATGCCCAGGCCTGCACCAGCTACTATGAAGGGGCGGAGGCCGTGAATCTGCGCCGTCTGTTCTACGATGGCATCGGCTACGCGGGACTGATCTATGGACAGTGCTATGTGACCGATCGGGAGCGGGACTGGGTGCTGGAGCAGGAACCTGCGGCAGAGAATTATGGCATTTTCCGGGCACCCCGGGCGGCCATGGATGACGTTCTCCGGCAGTATTTTGACATCTCCCTGGACGATACCCGGAAAATGGGGCTGGATAACCTGCTCTATTGGGAAGAGGCCGACGCCTGGTACGCCACCCACACGGATACGGGCCTGAATACGGTGACGCTGACCGGTGGTGAGCGCACGGACGATGGCCTGCTGAAGCTATACTATTCCGGCGGCTGTATCACCCTGCGCCCCACGCAGGACGGACAGAGCCCGCAGCCCTATTTCATCGTTTCCAACCAGCCGGAGAGTTGATGCCGGTATCCCGGATATAATAGATATAGTGGTAGATATAGGAGAGGGGAGAGCGATCACGCTCTCCCTTTTATCGTTTTGGTTTACAAAGTCAACCAAAAGAAAGGGTTCCAAGCATCTCTGCTCAGAACCCTGACATTATGGAGGTGACACCCAGATTTGAACTGGGGAATGAGGGTTTTGCAGACCCTTGCCTTACCACTTGGCTATGTCACCTTTTTTGTTCCAAATATAAAGATATTGAGCAGTTTTATTGGGGATTTGCAATAATATTATACCGCATTTCTCCCGTCATGTCAACAAACCCTCATCTGATTTTCCAGAGAAAACCGGGTGCAGGAATGGACTATGCACCCGCGCCCAAAAGGGGGTGCTTAAAACCACAGGCAACATAGAAATATACAGGACACACGTTAGGATGCTGTCCTGCGCACTGCCTTTTGTGACGATTTTTCTCCACAGTTATTCGCCGGAATATGCAAGGAATTTGCTTCCAAATACGATATTCCTGCCTGTTTTCCATTATCATAGTTGCCGCCGCTGTCGTGAAGGTGTAATATATGAGTGTGAGGTGATTTTTTATGCCCGATCGGTATTTATCCGATGTAATCAGCTACCAGAACGACATTGCGCCATATCGTTTTATCCAGATATACTCCGGCGTCGGCAGCGGAAAGAACGGCTGGATACGGAAACTGGCTCAGGAAGGAAAGCGCATCCTTTTGATTACCTCCCGCCAGATCACAGCGGATGCCCAGGCGAAAAAGTTAGGTGCTGACCGCTGGATAGACTTGGATAAACTGTTGGACAGGTCAGAATGGGAATTTGAGTGTCTGTACTCCGATATAACCCGTTGTGTGGTCTGCACCAACTTCGGCTTTGCAAAATTCGTGCGCAATCGTTTCTCCCCGTCAGACAGTCAGACCTATCTTTGGAACAAGTTTGACCTGATTGTCCTGGACGAATGCCATTCGCTGTCCACAGATGCAACCTTTGCAAACGATCCCTTCTATATAGAGAAGTTCATCCGGTTCGCAATCAAGCAGCCCAGCAAGTGCAAATTCATTTTTATGACCGGCACATTGTTTCCTATACAGTGGCTTCTGGATGATCAGGCGCATCGCGTACACCTTGTGGACTATTTCCAGCAGTGCCGCCATGTCACCCCTGAAAGAGTCGATATTGTCTCCGGGAGTTTTGCAAGGCGAAAAATACTGTCCATGCTTTCAGAAGGCAACGATCGAGTGGTCTATTTCGTAAACACCATAAAAAGCATGACAAGCCACATAAGATACTTCACCAATCATGGAATCAGTGAGGATGATATAGGCGTTCTCTATGCAGATAATGCGGATGATATGCATTTTTCGGAAACCCTGGTGAAGAAGAAAGCCGCTGTTATTGAGTCCCTCAAAACAAAAGAGTGTCTGCCTGCCAATGTCCGTATTCTCTTTACCACCTCAAAGGGCAAGGAAGGAATCAACATCAACGACAAGGACATTCCCGCCATGTATTGCGAGAGTCACTATGCGGCGGATTTGGTTCAAATGGCCGGACGTGTCAGAAACGGACTCCGTACCCTCTATATCATTCGCGATGCCGCGCAGACCTGCGACTATCTCTCCAATTTTACAGCGGATATCAACAGGAATTGCGTGGAAGCCGTAAACCAGACCTATCAGGATTACCTGAACAACTACTGCAACAGAAACAGCACAGAACGCGCATTCTCCATCGAAGATCGGCTCATTGCATCCGTTGAAAAAATGTTTTCCTGCATTTGTTACAGCACCATATCCCGACGATTTGAAGTATACGAGGGAAGAATACACGGAATCCAGGAATATACAAGGGGTGTTCGCGACTTTTCCGAATACATTAAGCATTGGTCAGACCCGGTCAACCAGGCAGGTGATTGCGGCAGTCAGTTGTTTAAGCAGTGGTTTCCATACTCCACCATCTATCTGTATGGCGGTTCTGCTCCGTCCGATGACGAAGTAGCTGAAATTGTGGAAAATTATCTGATTTTGCACGACTATTTGAACCGTCAGATCCAACGAGGGGATGCAGAGGCGATCAGAAACTTTATCAATCGCCGCCTTGAACCATATGGAAATAGAATTGCGGGTATGTCGCTTCCGATACGCAACTTGGGAGCAGCATTAAAGCATATCGGGTTTCAGCTTGCCAGATGTGGGCGAAACGGTTCCGGTCAGATTATAATCACCCGCCAGGAAACCGGGGAATCAGTTGTGCCGGATGGGATAGAAATTGACTTATAAAGGAAATCCAACTTTTCACGTTTTTGTTCCCATTGTGAAACCAAAGCAAAGAAAAAGTGAATTATTCCGGACGGGTATAGCAGCGACAGCGTGCTATATCCGGGAGGAAGGGACAAGTAATTTCGTTTAATTCTTGCATTCGCAGCGGCAGAATGCGAGAATTAAAAAGAAATTATGCAGTCCGGGCGTTAGCCCCCGATGAGACGGGGGCGAAAGCTATATAAGACATCATACAAAGTGTGAGCCACGGGTATAAAATGTCCTCGTGGCCCTTATCTTTTATCCCTTGAGCCAGACGGATAAGCTCGTTTTATGGACGAAAAAGCAGGATGATTGATTCTGAAAAGGACTTGAAAAATGTGCATACGCCACTAGCTATCTATATATTTTTGCAAAACCTCTTTAACTTGCAGGTAAAATATTGTATAATTCGGTTGTGCAAATCCGGTTCAGCGTCAAAATATAAAAAGAGAAGACTGCATATAAAAAGGGAGGCCGACAAATGAGCAATATTGAGTACCTATACAGATACACTTCTCTTGAAAGCCTTGCGTTAATATTAAAGTCCAGACAAATTCGCCTTAATCCCCTGGATAAGATGGATGACTTGCAGGAACAGAAAACAGCTGATGTGGAGAACTTGGGAAAATTTGTGTTTATCAGTTCTTGGACAGAAGAATCTGATGAGAGCATTCCAATGTGGAGAATGTACACCGATCCGAGAGCGGGAGTCCGAATCAAAATGAGGAAGAATCCATTTGTGTGGCATGGAACAAAGGGTTCAGATATTGTTGAAAAAACCGGCTTGCAAGCAGCAGATATGAAATCGCTCAACGGAATATTGCCCACATTTTTGGATATGTCAGAGCTGATGGCTAAAGGATACTATTCAGTTCAAGCGTACAATGGAAAAATCCTCGAGCGGGTTACATACACGAATGAGATTGAAAAACTAGAGCCGGTGATTTCTCATATAACAGGCAATAAAATGACATTAGAGTTGGACAAGTTGGGGCGACACAAAAATACATACTGGGCCTTTCAAAAAGAATGGCGGTACATTATGACATTTATTCCTTTCGATTTTAAGTCCGATATGGAAGCAATGGAGTTGAATTTTAATCTGACTGCAAACAGACTACTGCACGGGATTGAGACTCCGCCGTTCAGATTTTATAACCTTGATATTGCATCGGAGGATTTTGAGGAAATGGAGGTTACCTGTAGCCCGCAAATGTCTGCCGGAAACAGAATACTATTGGATGCACTGGTAGAAAAATACAATCCGCATGCTACAGTTTGCGAAAGCGGCCTTTTAGGCAAGATTTGATACATCTGCGTATTGATTTATTATAACTAAATCGCTCCTTATTAAAAACAAAGGAATTTTCCCCTACGCGTTTCTTCCGGCGGGGTTTGAGGTTGACTGTCTGCTCAATCCGCTGGCGCTCATAGAAGACAAAACTACTACACAAATAATCTGAGTTCAAATGAAAAACAAGCCACGGGGATGCAGCGTCCTCGTGGCCTGTTTGCGTTCAACGGTCTGTTATTGTATCCAGTATATCTTGTTTCTTCTTGGCAAACTCTGCGTCTGTGATCAGCCCGGCATCCAGAAGGTTCTTTAGCTCCGCAATGCGTTCCATAGAAGATTTTCCTAAAGGAATTGTACCCTTTTTCCCGTTTGTCGGTGCCTTTCCTTCTGACAACCGTATGCCGCTTGTTACAAATATTGCAGAAAAAAGCGATAATGCCAAAATGAAAGTGCTGGTAAGATATATGTCAATCATCGCTATCTTGATTGCTGCCGACATGATCATAGCGGCTACGGATACCCCGCAGAGGAACTGGATGCGTCTAAATCGTAGCGTTACTGAATGCTGTACCATCAACGGGGAAAAGTGTTCCATTGGCAATACTAAGTATGTCGAGGATATAGAGTATTCCGAAGTAGCCGCCTGTCAGCAGCTTAATATCCCCATGCCGGTATAGCCAAGACAAAAACGGTCAACCCCGAGTACTCCAACGAAAACAGACAGAAACAATGCCGTCGCTCTGCTTTTCATAGGCAAACCATCCTCCTGTTATAAATTCCGTGCGCAAGAATGGGTACGCCTTCAGCAAACAACATCGGTATAGTAGTTGTTGATTTCCCAAGTACCAGCTTCCCACGGCTTTTCCATGTAGATAGATATCGTGTATCCGGTATCCGGACGAATGTTTTCTACCGGAACCTCTGTTTGTTTTATCAGGTTCTTATTTCTGTCAAATATTTTTATTTCAAAGACTGCGCTGAATTGGTATGCGGTATTATTCCAAAAGTCAAAACAGCAATCATGATCAGACCAATAGGCGCTGAAATCGTCGGATCCCATTTGCGATCCGATATCATCTTCCAAAGAGTAATAGGCGCGAAGACGCGCAGCTTCCTGATCGTATGCGAGTATGTATGTAGCGACGAAATCTTTGTTGTCAGCTAAGAAGCCATACTCCTCATACAGGTCATTTAATGCCTCCATTCTGTAGACGAATCCTTCCTGCCATCCGATTTGGCTTTCCCACGCGTGCATCATTGATAAAGATTCTTTTTGAAGACCCAGACCTTTCAGGTATTTTTCTGCAATTTCGCCTAATTGCTCATCAGAAAATTCTGCAGAAGTGTAATCTTGAAGATACGCAAGTTCCCTATTAACTGCCATAACATAATCGTTGTCACTTGTGGCAGATGAGCCCATTCTGTCAAGAACAGATGCCTCTATTGCTGTGAGGAACGTCTCATCCGTTGTTGGACTCTTTTTCGACGAGCAAGCACATAAGGATAGCAGAAAAGCGACACACGCAAAGAGAATAACTGTCACTTTCAGCTGCATCCCTCTGCGCTCAAATTGGCAGGTAAAGCCATTCTTTTGCATCATTCTACCCCCTTATCCCAAATCAAGTGTATAATCCGAAAGCGCCTCCCAATGGAAGGAAAATCCGGTATCTGTAAATTGCAGCAATTTAGGCTCATCCTCTTTTATCCAAGTATAGTCGTACATATCCAGCATAGCCAACATGCCTCCCAAAATCTCCGGACGAATTTTCATCTCGTTGATCACATTGGCGAGGTCGGGCGCACTTATATCTACCTCAGATGGAGTAATTGTCCCTTTGATTGAACTCATAGAAGCGAATTTGCGCATCAGCGCACTGAATGCATCACCTTCAGGCAGGACGTATTTCTCCAAATCATTAAGCCGCTGTCTATATTCATCGTCACTCAGCGTAAAGTCACCAAATAGCTGATACGTATACTTAAATCGGTTGTCTTCATCGCCGGTGTCCAGCGCGTTGCTAAGATTTGTCATCATATTGCAAATGTCCCTATAAGCGTAATCTGCCTCATAGCCATTTTGGGATGCATAGGCAAGCGCGTTATCATAACCGCTTTTTGTATGCTCTGCGGTAACATTCATCTCTTTCGGCTCACCCTCTGTCAAGCCACATACACTACAGGTTTTGGGGCGATCTACAGTGGCTTCTTCCCACTTGTGACCTATTGCTTCGCCTTTTGTTTCCCCGCATTTAGTGCAGGTTTTCGGTTTTGTGCAAGTGGCTTCCACCCACTCATGACGGCATTCGCACGCAGTCAGCAGGAGTAACGTCCCCGCGCAGAGTATTGCTGTCAGGATTTTTCCTATCTTTTTCATATTCTCTCCTCACCGTATCATGTATTTTGGATACCGCTCACATTATAGTCTTTTTAACGACTATAGTCAATATCGCAAGCACATTCTAAGATAAATACAACATCTTATGGAGGAATGTGCATGATAAGCTATGCCGCCTTTTGGAACACACTGAAAGCATCCAAGGAATCTACTTACTCACTGATCAAAAATCATCACATTTCCAGCTCTACGATCGATAAGCTGCGTAAGAATAAGCCTTTAAATACAACAACGATCAATGACCTATGCCGTATTCTGGACTGCCAAGTACAAGATATTATGACATATACCCCCTCGAGCGACGATCAAATACTATAGCCGCAAACCCCACACCTGACGATAACCCATATATAACGGGGATTCCAGGAAATTATCGTGTTTAACGCAATTTTTTCCTCGCCCGTATCAGCGTACTCTTACTGATCCCCGTCAGCTCCTCAACTTGTTTACAAAGCCTCCCCCCAACAGCAAAGGGAGAGCACCCACGCTCCCCCTTTTTGCATATTTAGTTGACCTTAATAACCTTTTGCTTCTGGCCCAGCAGGTTGACCGGACTGAACGCCGTATGCTGCAGCTGCAGAAAGCCATCGTCTATTTCGGTATAGCGCTTGGTCATCCGCAAGTCACTGTGTCCCATCTGCTTTTGCAGTGTGAACAGGTCTCCGCCATTTTGGAGATACAGCGTGGCAAAACTATGCCTCAACTGATACGGCGTGATTTTGACGCCGCTCAGGCGGCTGACCTTAGCAAAGTCTTTGTCCAGATAGGTCGTGGTCAGGCGGCTGCCCTCGTAATTAGGAAACAGCCAATTCTCCCACTCCTCCGGCTTCATGCGGATGAAAGTTGCGACAGCCTTTGCCGTCTGCGGGCTTAGATACAGCAGCCGCTCACGTCTCGTTTTTGCCACGGTCTTACTGACTCTCAGCGTATGCTCCATCGCATTGAAATCGCTGTCCCGCAATCCAAGCAATTCTTTTGTGCGGATGCCGCAATCCATCATCACCAGCACAATGGTATACGTTCTCATCCCTGTATAGCTCTTTCTATCCAGGCAATTCATAAAGCGCTGCAAATCACTTACGGAAACCGGCTTGATGTTCCCCTCATCGCGGCGCTTTTTCAGCTCGTTGGCCGTGATAGGATTTTTCGGAATATACTCCTGCCGCACCATCCAGTTGAAAAAGGCGCTGATGTACTGGTACGGTTTGTTATAGCGTGCAGGGCTGGTATCAGGTATCGCGGCAAAAAAGGCCAGTGTGTCCTGCTCCAGGAGAGAGTATTCCGTGCTGTTCCTGCTGCCGCAGACAAAACGCTCCAGCTGGGCTTGATAGTCATGCATCGTCTCATCACTGAGCATTTGCGCCTGTTTGACAGCAAGAAACTCCTTCGCCGCAGCCTCCAGTGTAGGGCGTTCCTTCGCTTCGACGATTTTCCGCATTCTCATGGGATGCTCCTTTCTGCAAACCCTCATTCAAGAATGGATTTTCGGGGAAAGCTCAGAGCCTCTCCATTGCAATTATGCAACTTTTCAGCGCAAAAAAGAAAGGGTTCCAAGCATCTCTGCTCAGAACCCTGACATTATGTCATACCTCAACACTATAGATTTTCGAACCCCCGACCTGAAAATCACGATGTGCGAAACGACGCTTCAATCTTTATTGCGGTTTCTCCGTATCATCAGCCGCCTCAAGCTGCAGCAACCTGTGATCTTCCGTCAGCACCTTCATCTGACTGATGGCAATGGCGTTGAGTTTTGCCAAACGCTCTGACTGCGAGATTCCTTCATTGATGAACACGGCATTCAGATTTTCCAAGTTTGACAGACACACGAGCTGCGATACATTCGCATAGTCCCGGATGTTCCCCTTGAGATCCGGATGGGAATCCCGCCACTGCTTGGCCGTCATGCCGAACAGAGCCATGTTCAGGACATCTGCCTCGTTGGCATAGACCAAGGATATCTGACGAGCGGACAGTTCCGGCGGAATCAGATTCTCTTTGATGGCATCCGTATGAATACGATAATTGATCTTGGCAAGGTTGCGTTTGATATCCCAACCAAGTTGTTTCATCTCCTCGGTCTTGAGCCGCTCAAACTCTTTGACCAGATAGAGCTTAAACTCCACGGAGATCCATGAGGCAAACTCAAATGCGATTTCCTTATGGGCATAGGTTCCACCATAGCGCCCAGCTTTGGAGACAATGCCAATGGCACCGGTCGCATCCACCCATTTCTGCGGTGTCATCACAAAGCTGTTCAGCCCCGCCTGACTTCTAAACGCATCGAATTCGACACGGTTAAAATTCGGGTTGTAGAGTGTTTCCCACACACCGAGGAACTCGATGGTGTTTCTGTTGCGAAGCCAGTTTTGAATGATGTACCGAGGATTGTCATTGTCCTTGATTTTCGCAATGTCTGTCAAGCTGAGAAAGTCATCCCTCTTGAGATCCCACTGCACATTGATTTCCGTTCCGCGAACAATTAGCTTATCCATCTTCACCGCACCTCCCTGCAGTCAATTCTCTCAGAAGCCCCTGGCAGCCATCCAGCACATCCTGCCAGGTCGCCTCGAAATCCTCGGTGTACCATGGGTCCGCCACATTGCCGGGGCGGACGGTGTGGTCCATCAGGAGGGACATCTTTTCGGCATAGTCGCCGCCGCAGATGCGGTACATATCCCGGAGGTTGGCTTGGTCCATGCCGATCAGGAGATCGTATTCGTCGTAATCCCGATTTGTTAACTGTCGTGCGGCATGGCCGTTGCAGGAGATCCCGTGCTCGGCCAGCTTGCGCCGTGCCGGGGGATAGACCGGGTTTCCGATCTCCTCCCGACTGGTAGCCGCTGATTCGATATGAAACTGCGACGTCAACCCGGCCTTTTGTATCAAGTCCTTCATCACGAACTCGGCCATGGGGCTGCGGCAGATATTTCCATGACAGATAAACAGGATATTCTTCATACTGTGTTCTCCCCGAAATTTCATCGTTGCCCTCATTATACCACACATCGACCTTTTCGTCGAGAACACTTTCCAAATACACAGAATCCGTAATCATTTGTAGAAGCTCTGACTTGGATAGATTCTGTGCAGCGGCCTGCTGGATGTACCAGTAGCGCTCCTCTGCGGCCAGCTCTGCCTCCATGATGACCATATTCTGCGTCCAATTCAAGTGAAGCGCTTCGCAAAGTAGTTCCGGCATGCCGCCGTACAACTGCCAGAAATCCCGCATCCGGCGCACATTGCGCGGAGAGAAGCCGGTCATATCCGGGTACTGTTCTTTCAGGAACTCCGCAGCAGCCACCGCCGCGCCCTTTTCCGAGCGGGCGCAGACGATCTTACCGATCTCGCAGTACAGCTCCATCTGCGGCAGATCCGCGTCCATGACAAATCCCAGTGCGGCAAACATTGCGCTGTAATCCACAGCTTTTCGGACATTCATAGCTTCTCCTTTCCGGCACACAACGCCTGATTCAACGCTCAAAGCAGAGAAAAGCACGGTAACATCGCCGTGTTTTTCTCTGCCTTGACCTGTTTCAGATAACTTGTACGATCTGCTCCCAGAGCAGTATGTGCTTTTCATCAATGGCCCGGTTGTCGTGGTAATGGCCGAACAGCCAGTAGTGATAATGCGCTCTCTCCTTGACCTCCTGCAGGAAATCTGTGAGCGGGTCTGCCTCATTGTGGCGGTTTTCCATGAGAGCAATGCTGGTGGGAGCGCAGTGCGTGATAACATAGTCCACCGCCCAATCGACCTTGGCCAGATTTTTCCGTGCTTCAGCATACTCCTCCTCAGAAGGCATCTCCTGCGCCCACCACGAAATGTGATTGATGCGATACCTCGCTCGGGGCTTTCTCTGCAGCATCAGGAGCTTTCGCTCAAAATCCGGAGCACCCGGTTCCAGAATGCCGTCCTCCGTATCATGGCTTTTTGCTCCGCCCATGGTGAAGAAGTGATAGCCTTCCAGCTCGAAGACCTGTCCACGCATCAGGTGCAGGACATGAGAGCGAATGCGGTGTACCTTGCCGCCGTGCCAGTCTTTCACCGGATATCGTTCCAGTGCGTCGTAGTTCTCATGATTCCCGCAGACGAAGGCCAGCGTGAATGGCAGACTTTCCAACCAGTTCAATGCAGCCTCGTCACGGCCATCTCCAAACCACACACCACCAAAGTCTCCGGCACAGATCACGATGTCCCGCTTTGTCATTTGTGCCTGCTCCGGGAAATATTCCGGCTTGAAGCGTTCAAAGTTTCCGTGGCAATCACCGGTTACAAAAATCATCTTTCAACCTTCTTTCAATACATAATTTTCTGGCAAATCTCAATGCCGCCCTTCAGCGTTACTGCGATTTCATCCTTGGAGAGAACTTTTACTGTTTCCACCAGTTGGCGGACGGCGCTTTCGTCCCACTCCGTAATGTGGGGCGATGCGTTTTCCAATGTCTGTGCGGCATCCATGATGCGCTGATTGGCTTTTGCCTGTTCCTTGTTATCTGCGAGGATCCCGGAACGCTTTTCCTTCAGGAAAGTCTGCTCATCCAGGATTTCTTTGAACTGACCGCCATAGGCGGCAGGATCATCCGTGGCCTTTTCCAGCAGTGTTTGGAACTGCTGCTCCAGCACACTCAGCCTGCGTTCAATATCTCCAAGGCTTATTGTGCCACCTGGGAATGGGATGAGCTCCGTTTCCATTGCAGCTGTGATCTGCCGAATCAAGCTATTCTTGTCAGCCATGGCGGTATTCAGGACTGCGAGGATCGCTTGCTGGAGTGGTGCTTCATCCAGTGTGGGCGAATTGTGGCAGTATTTCTTACCGTAGTCCAATCGGCTCACACAGCGCCACACGACTCGTTTTTCACCGTTTCGTGTCCATGTGCAGCGGCGATACAGGGTCCCGCACTCACCGCAGACCAACCGCTCCGAGAGCGCATACTTGCTGGCGTAGGAGGCCATCCCTGTGACTGCGTTTTTAGAAGGACTCTTTGCTGCATTCCGCCGGGCCATCTCCGCCTGTACGGCATCATACTTTTCACGGCTGACAATGCCCTCATGGTGATTTTCAATGAGGTACATGGGAAGCTGGCCTGTATTCTTGATGGCCTTGCGGTTGATAAAGTCCTGCCGGAAGGTCTTCTGCATCAACACATCACCGCAGTATTTTTCATTCTGCAGGATGCTGCGGATGCGGGAAATGGTCCACTCCGGAGAATCCTCGAAGCACTTGACGCCTTGCTGTTCCAGTTCATCTTTGATCATCCGCAGGCTGGCTCCGGTGAGATAGCGCTCATAGAGCCATCGGACGATTTCGGCCTGTTCCGGAATGATCTCCGGCTGACCATCCTCACCTTTGCGGTAGCCGTACAGCTTTTTATATTGGATGCTGACCTTTCCGGCTTCCATGGCGCGGCGCTTACCCCATGTGACATTCGCGGAGATAGATTCACTTTCAGACTGGGCGAAGGCACCGGAGAGGGTGATTCGCAGCTCACTGTCCTCCTCCAGAGAATTGATGTTTTCCTTCTCGAAGATGACTGCGATGCCAAGTTGTTTGAGCGCCCGGATATAGTAGAGGCAGTCCACCGTATTGCGGGAGAAGCGGGAGACCGATTTGGTCAGGATGACATCGATTTTCTTCTGGCGGCAGTGCCGAATCATCCGCATGAAGTCCTCACGCTTCTTGGCCGAGGTTCCGGTGATGCCCTTGTCTGCAAAGATTCCGGCCATCGTCCATGCGGTGTTGGACATGATTTTATCGGTATAGTACTCTTTCTGCACCTCATAGCTGTTTGCCTGATCCTCCTCTTTGGTGGAGACTCGGCAGTAAGCTGCCACCCGGAGCTGTCTGCGGGCTTCTGCCTGACGGGTGGCTTCCGGCTTGGCAGGGATCTTAATTACTCTTGGGGCATCCTCTTTCATTGCAGGTCGCTCCTTTCTATGACTTGCCCATTTTTTAATCGCAGTTTGACATTTTGGCGGGTCACCAGCACCTCGGATACGGTGTTTTTCAGAAGATCAGCGTTCAGTTCCGCCACACATTCGAAGGCGGAGAAGAGGCGCCGGAGACGATTTGTTTCATATTCTTCATTCCCCAGTGCGGCGTATTGCTCTGCCGCAAGCCGGAGGATCAGCACTTTGGCGCTGTCCTCGTCAATTGGCTGTTGTTCCAGAGTATTATCCAGCGCCTCCTGCGTTTTGGAATATGTGACTGGCGTAGGACTGCGCCGATGCTGTATGCGGTCCGGGTAATTTGCGAGGCCATTGAGCAGGTAGGTGACACTTTGTTCCACCTGTTCAGATGGCGGTGTACCGCAGAGCCTGCGCAGCACCTTTTGGGCTTCCGTCTTTTTCGGAAGCTGGGGCTTGTTTGAGCGCTTTTCATTTGCCGCGATGAGCTGCTCCTCATCTATGAGCTTGGGATATCCTTTTTCTCCGGTATAGCGTATGTCCGCCAGAATACGGGCGACCATATTTTTGTTCCAGAGCCGTCCCTCATCGTATGGGATATCTTGCTGGCGAAGCGCCTCGGTCAACTCATTTAATGATTCTCCTGCGATATATCGGCGGAAGATCCCCTGTACAAGCCTCGCCTCTGCTTCCTGTATGACGATCTCACCCAGAGCCATCTTGTAGCCAAAGGGCTGCTTCCGGTTTCCCATCACCGCACCGTCCTCTCTATAGACTCCCGCAGCTCCAGCCCATTTTTCAGGCAGAAGCGGACGGAGTCGTTGCTCTCTATGATAATTTTCTCAACGAGTTCACCAAACAGTTCCGCGTCAAAACTGTCGAGGAATTCCGGCCCACCATCCAGGAGGTCTATCAAGTCTCGTGTTTGCAGGGCGGTCATGTCGCTCTCGGCATCCATCAGCTTTTCTTTTTCCAGCTTGGCCTGCCGGAGCTGCTTGGTCAGCTCATTGGTTTTGGCTATAAAAATGTCAGGATCAACAAGGCCCTGCTGCTTGAGGAAGACCAATGTCTGATTCTGACTGGATAGATCTGATATTCTTTTATTCAGGGCAACGATGTCAGGACTCCAGAGCATCCTGCGATTGCGGATCGTCTGGAGGTTTGTAAGCATCTGTTCCAGAATGGGGACGCTCTGGTGTTTCAGCTTGTAGTATAGGCGGCAGAAGGATTCCTGAACTTGGATTTCTGGTATAGGAGTAATCTGACATTCGTGTCTCTCTTCATGATTGTAACAGCACCAATACCATTTTTGATTGATTTTCTTCGCCCGAATGCGTGCTCCGCAAGAACAGCGTATCTGCCTTGAAATAATGTCGTGAAGTGGTGCTGATTCTGTCTTTCGTGTTTTCCGCAGCTGCTGAGCTTGGTCAAACATCTCCTGCGAAATAATGGCCTCATTGCTACCGGAGACGAAGTACATCTCTCGTTCTCCTCGGTTGCGTTTCTTTTTCCGTGGGAACGAGTCTGTTGTATACCTTTTCTGGAGAAGTGCGTTTCCTGCATAACGCTCATTTTGCAGGATATAGTCAATCGCTTCTCTCCGCCAATGCCTTCCAAGCGTCTTTTCTTTGTTAAGAGCGGCAGCAATTTCTCTCGAATTACTGCCGCTTAAATACTCTGTAAAAATCCGCTGGATCGTTGGCGCTTCAGCTTGATTGATCTGCAGATTGCCGCCTGTAAGTGTGAATCCCACAGGTGCGTGGTATGTATTAAAAGTTCCTTGCTCCATACTGCGCTGATATCCCCATTGCCGATTGCCGGATATGGACTCACTCTCTTTTTGGGCGAAGGCAGCGTAGATGGCGGTGATGAGCTCGCTGCTCACATTGACAGTATCGATACCTTCACGCTCGAATCGGACGTTGACACCCAACTCTTTCAGTTCACGAATATTTTGAAGGCAGTCCTTGGTGTTGCGGGCAAAGCGGGAGATGGATTTGACAAGGATCTGATCGATCAGGCCCCGACGGCAATCCGCCATCATCCGCTGGAAGTCATCCCGCTTAGCCACCGAAGTTCCTGTGATTCCCTCGTCCGCATAGATGTCAACCATGCGCCATTCGGCCTTGCTTGAGATCAGTTCCGTGTAGTAGCGGTTTTGGGCCGCAAAGGAATTGTGCCGTGCAAAAACGACGTGCGGAGATGGGAGTGCGTAAAGCATTTGGAGCGACTTACGGCGTGTTGGTTCGCCAGATATTGTACGAGAACAGTGTGATTACGTTGATCGGCGGTCTGGTTGGTCTGCTCCTTTCCCTGTTGCTTTTGCCTGTTTGCAAAGATTTTTTGCTACAAAGCCGTGATACGGCTTTAAGCGGGGATATGATTTTCCAGCCGGCTGTGTTTTTATTGGCTTTGTTTTTCAGCTTACTGCTGAATCTGCTTTCGGCAGGCATACCGGCGATGCGCATTGCCCGTCAGAAAATTGTCATATCCCTGAAAGACGGAGAATAGTTTAACTTATAAATTAAGAAGACGATGATCAAGCACATATTGAAAATAATCTGGCATCAACGGCGGAATAACGGTTGGATATTTGTGGAACTATTATTGGTTTTTGCCGTGTTATGTATTATGATGGATTCTTTGT
>OLQA01001519.1_pt1 | contig 20029 bp, 19 predicted proteins | sample 1673151 | NCBI WGS metagenome assembly OLQA01 (sample SAMEA3136760, study PRJEB25190) | human gut metagenome | biome: human gut; feature: human-associated habitat; material: faeces | place: Austria | collected 2013 | reverse complement strand
CGGATCGGTCGGCGCATACCACTGCGTTCCGTTCTCCCCCTGTTCGGGAAACAGCCGGAGCACCCTGCCCGACTGAATCATGGCGATCAGCTGGATTTTCTCGTCCGCCTCGGCGAAAGCCCGATGCGCCGGGTCGCTACGGTCCGCTCTGTGCCGGACCGCTTCGGCAAGCCGGTAGCTCCGCCCCGGGCCGAAGAAGTCGGTCAGCGCGGCCGTCGCCCCCGAGCCGAGAAGCTTCCGCACCGTATCCTGCTTGATCCGGATCATCGGCTCGTGCTGCCACTGTTCGGGGAAGAATATCCAGCCCGCGAGCACCTGCTCGGCCGTATATTTTCCGTAAGCGGGCTTCCCGCAGATTTTGACCGTGAGGTCGCGGGCGAATGTCTGGACCGGAGCCACCCGGCCGCCGTACAGCATCCGCAGCCGGCCCAGCGCGTCGGCGGTCTCCCGGTCCAGCGTCGCCGGCGCTCCGGCCGATGCGCCGCAGCACACCGAGGCGAAAAGCAGCAGGCAGCCCCCCCGCTTCAGCAGCGGATGGCGCAGCAGTCGGCGGAAGCCCGACCGTTTCGAGCACAGCGTGCCGATCATCGAGACGCCGAGCAGCAGATAGCCCGCATATGTGACCGGAGTGCCGTAGGGGTCCCGGTTGACCGACAGGATGCTGCCCCGTCAGCGCTTCAAACGCCTGAAACGGCGTATCCAAAATGTCAAAATACTGAATGCTGTGGCTCTTGCAAAAATCGATCACATACTGGCGCAGCTGCTCGACCACCAGCGTGAAGCACAAAATGCTGTCCTTCGGGTCGATGCGTTCCAGCACCTCCGTGATATAAGCAGCATCCTCCACAAAAGGAATGTGCTTGTAGGAAACTTCGATCCCCGGAAACTGATTGGCCGCGGCACGCGCCACATACTGCGCCGTTTCACCGACAGAATCCGATAAAATGTAAACAGAAATTCTTTGAACCTGATCCATCATACGTCTTCTCCCGCATATCCATAGCCAATATCCACAAAAGCGCGGACAACATTCGTCTTGGTGAATCGTCCCAAAACCTCAAACTTGTCCTCGCCCACCTGTTTCACCACAGGCATCCCGTCGATCTCATGCGTGATCAGTTTCTGCGCCGCGTGCCACAGGCTTTCGTCCGGCGTCGTCATGATGAGGTTTGGCATGCGCGTCATGATCACGCTCACCGGCACCTTGTGCATATCCGTCGTGCCGATCGCCAGTTTCAGCAGATCTTTACGCGAGAGCACCCCATCCAGAAGGCCCTCTTCGTTGACAATGAAGAGCGTTCCGATGTTATTGATGAACAGCGACACCAGCGCATCATAGGCCGACGCCTTTTCATTAACGACAACAGGCATGCTCTGATAATCTTCCACAGACATCTGGATCATCTTCATATAGATGTCGTAGCCCTGGCGCGACTGGTTGTAATAATAGCCCACGCGCGGACGCGCCTCCAGAAGCCCCAGCTGCGTCAGCAGCGTCAGATCTGATCTCAGAGAAGCACGGGTCGTGTTCATTTGAGACGCGATATGATCTCCGGTGATCGGACTTTGCGACTTTACGATATCGAGAATCTGGATCTGTTTTTTGCTCAGTTGAATAAGCCTTCTCCTCCTTTCAGTGTCGCCTTGCGTTTATTATGAGACATATTGGAAAAATTTGCAACATATTTAAGAAGATTACAAACAGAAAAAACGTCATTTTTACTTTTTGTGCACATTATTGTTCGCGCGCACAAGAAAAACGCGCAAAAAAGATACCCAGTCTGGCACATTCCCCGTTATCAGCATAAAAAGGCTACCAGCGATCCGACACGCTAGCGGCGTGGTCGCTGGTAGCCAACTTCCATTACACTGTAATCAATACTAATTTATCATTTGCAAGGATCATTTCACCAGATACCGCTGCAGGATCGCTACCACCTGGGCGCATGAGTTGCTCCGATCTGTTTCAAGCAAACTTAATCATCCTTAAGCAAACTCAATCAAATCAAGCTAATGATAATGTAAATGATAATGCTAATGAAAATGATAGTGTGAGTGTAAATGCTAATGCAATGACGGCGCAATACGCCGTTGGGGATCCGCTGGATCCCTGTGCAGCTGACGCTGCACCACACACGCACAGCTCCCCTTCTCTTTCAACAAAGCGCTCTGGTGATCAGGCAGCTGCGTTCTGCGCGGTTTCGGCGAGGTAGGCGTTCAGACGGGTGGCGACGTTGTCCTGAAGGTTTCTGTAGAAGAACTGGTAGTCGTAGAGGTGGTAAATGCCGTCTGAGAAGATGGAGAGCCCGGCTGGGTAATTCTCTGGCGATACGTCGGGCACTTTCAGCGCGCCGCGCTGGTCGTCGATATAGGCGCCGGTGAGCTGTGGGATCTCTTCGGTGATGTTGCCGTCGTAATCGGTGAAGCAAGCGCCGAGGTTTTGGCTCTTGTCGGCTGGGATGCTGTCGGTGCGCCAATTGAGGGGATTGATGGCGAGGGTTTTGCTGCCGGATGGGATCACGAGAGAATCGGTCACTTCCGGCGCTTCGCTGTTGAACGAAACGATGACGCCGGTGTCTGCTTCGCCTGTCGCAAAGCGCATGTGTGGATGCTCGGCGAGCTGGTCTTCTGTGACGCGCCAGCCGATGGCGTAGCAGGCGACGAGCTGGTCGGCGAGGGCGTCGTCGTCAAAATAATCCTGCAGGAGGCGCAGCACGAGATCGCCGCCCTGGGAAAATCCAGCGAGGATGATCGGCCGGCCATCGTTGTCATTGGCGAGATAATACGCGAAGGCGTCTTTGATATCCTCGTAGGCGGCGTTCAGCGCTGTTGTACGCTCGTTTTCAGGCAGGCTGTAGGTATAGAGGCTGGCCTGGCGGTAATAGGGCGCAAAAAAACGGCTGTCGGCGTCGTAGATGCCCTTTTCCATGTTGGTGGCGCCGAGAAAATCTGCCTTTGCATCGGCGTCGTCGAGGGGCATGTTTTCTGCATCCTCTGCGCCGGCGTAGACGGTCGGGCAGACGAAGAACACATCGGCTGCGGTGTCTGTGCGCTCCGTTTTGTGATAGGCCCAGTTTTCCGCTGCGGCGTAGTCCACGCTGTCTGTTTCCTGTTGGGCGCAGCCGGCAAAAAGCGCGAGGCTGAGCAGGAGCGCTGCCAGGAGAATGTGGTTTTTGTTGTGTCTTTGTTTCATGCGATCACCTTTTTGAAATAGAGTCAGGTTTATTATAACGCAGGATGCGGTCTGCTGCCAGCTGTGGTTTTTCTTTACGGAAGGATATTCCAGAGATGGTGGGCTGTGGTGATGAGGTCTGCACATTCTGCGGAGCTGGCGCGAAATCCTCCCTGAGACGGATGGACAAAGCTGATTATTCTGGTATGATTCTACGTGGAGATTAATAACCTACATGGAAAGGAAGTATCACATCTATGAAAATTCTTGGTATTGTTATGGGGATCCTGCTGACGATCAGCGGCATCTTCTGTCTGACGCAGCCTGTGCTCACGTTTGCAAATCTCAGCTGGGTGATCGGCGCGATTGTGCTGGCCTGCGGGATCTGCGGGCTGGTTGCCTGGTGGCAGGGGCGCAAAAGCGGCGAAAGCAATCTCTGGGACATGGCAGGCGCGCTGCTCACAACGATCGTCGGCGTTCTGATGCTCTGCAATTTCTGGGCGCAGCTTTTCACGGATATGGCGCTGATCATGCTCTTCGGCGTGTGGATCGTGTGCGCAGGCGTGCTGCGCATTGTGGCCTCGGTGCAGCTCAAATTTGCCTGGTGGGGCTTCGGGGTATTCTGGGGCGTGGTGCTGATCCTGGTCGGGATCTATGCGCTGCTGCATCCGGTGGTGTCGCTGATCTCGCTGGGCTGGTGTGTGGCGTTTGTCTTCATCTCCCAGGGGATTAATCTTGTATTCGCAGCGATCTCGACGAAAAGCGAGGACGCTGCCTGAGCATGGAAAAAGCGAGTGCGTGTGTGCACTCGCTTTTTTGTGTGATTACGAACGGAAATTGTTGAACTGCAACGCGATGCCGTAGTCGTTTTCTTTGAGTTTGGCGATGACGGCCTGGAGGTCGTCGATCTTTTTGCCGCTGACACGGATCTTGTTTTCCATGAACTGTGGCTGCACTTTCAGCTTGGTGTCCTTGATGTCCTTGGTGATCTTTTTGCCGAGGTCTTTGTCGATGCCCTGTTTGATGGTGACGACCTGGCGCACTGCGCCGCCGGCGGCGTTTTCGATCTTGCCATATTCGAGATTGTCGATTGGCACCTGGCGCTTGATGAATTTTGACTGGAGCACATCGATGATGCTCTTGAGGTGCATTTCATCGGCGGTGGTGATCTTTACGCTGTCTTTTTCGAGAGCGATCTCGGAAGTCACGCCTTTGAAATCGTAGCGCTGGGTGATCTCGCGCTCGGTCTGGTTGACGGCGTTGGTAACTTCTGCCATGTTGACTTCGGAAACAATATCAAAGGTTGCGTCTTTTGCCATAATTATCTTCTCCTTTAGAATAAAATCGATCCTGGTGTACGTGGAAATGGGATGACGTCGCGGATGTTGGCCATGCCGCTGAGGTACATGAGCAAGCGCTCGAAGCCGACGCCAAAGCCTGCGTGCTGGACACCGCCAAAACGACGTAGATCGAGGTACCAGTCGTAGGCATCGAGCGGCATGCCGAGTTCATTCATACGCGCTTCGAGCAGATCGAGCCGCTCCTCGCGCTGGCTGCCGCCGATGATCTCACCAATGCCAGGCACGAGCAGATCGACGGCGGCAACAGTTTTTCCGTCGTCGTTGGCGCGCATGTAGAAGGCTTTGATGTCCTTCGGATAATCGGTCAAGAAGACGGGGCCTTTCACGATCTCTTCGGTGAGGAAGCGCTCGTGCTCGCTCTGCAGATCGATGCCCCAGCTGACAGGATATTCAAAAGCGTGGCCGCTTTTTTCGAGGAGCGCCACGGCTTCTGTGTAGGTCATACGCACAAACTCAGCCTCTGCGACTGCGTGCAGCCGCTCGGCCAGGCCAGGCTCGATGCGCTCGTCGAAAAATGCCATCTCATCCGGCAGGCGCTCGAAGGCGGCGCGGATCATGTATTTGATGAAATCCTCTGCGAGGTTGATGTCGTCGGTGAGGTCAGCGAAGGCGATCTCCGGCTCGATCATCCAAAACTCGGCGGCATGGCGCGCGGTGTTGGAATTTTCGGCGCGGAAGGTTGGCCCGAAAGTGTAGACATTCTGGAAGGCCAGCGCCATAGCTTCGGCGTTCAGCTGGCCGCTGACAGAAAGGTTCGCCGGCTTGCCGAAGAATTCCTTCTCCTCGCCGGTGGTGACGCGGAACATCTCGCCTGCACCTTCGGCGTCGCTGGCGGTGATGATCGGCGTGGTCGCGTAGATGAAGCCGCGCTCCTGGAAAAACTGATGCACAGCAAAGGCGATCACTGAGCGCAGACGGAACATGGCAGAAAAGGTGTTCGTGCGCGGACGCAGATGCGCCTGGGTGCGCAGATATTCGAAGCTGTGACGCTTTTTCTGCAGCGGATAGTCGCTTGGCGCCTGGTTCAGGATCTCAAGCTCCTCCACGCGGATCTCAAAGGGCTGCTTGCCCCCTTCTGTGAGCACGACTGTGCCTTTTGCCGAGAGCGCGCTGCCGACGGTGAGATGGCCTGCGGCGTCAAAATTCGCCAGGCTGTCGTCGTAGACGAGCTGGACATTTGCCAGCGCGGTGCCGTCGTTCAGCGCAATAAAGCCGAAGCTTTTCTGCTTGCGGTTTGCGCGCACCCAGCCGTTGACAGTGACGCGTTGTTCTGCATACGCTGCGGGATTTGCGATCAGATCTTTAAGCAGCATGCACGTCCCTCCTATTCCAATGTGATGCGACCAATTTTGTTGTCGCGAAAATCTTTGATGATGATGTGGGCGGTCTTGAGATCGTCCACCTTGCCGCCGCGCACAATGGCGCCGCGTTTGCGCCCGATGGTCTGCATCAGTTCGTAGGTATCCATGGCGGCGACCTCCTCTGCATCCAGGCTGTAACGCTCGGCGATCAGCGCCGCATAACGCGCCTGAGCGATCTGCAGAAAACGGAAGGCCACATCCTCCCAGACGAAGACCTCGTCACTGATGGCGCCAGTCATCGCCAGCTTATTGCCGACCTCTTCATCCTCGAACTTGTGCCAGAGAAGCCCCGGCGTGTCGAGAAGCTCGATGTCGTCAGTCAGGCGCACCCACTGCTTGCCCTTGGTGACGCCCGGCTTGTTGCCAGTGGTCGTCATGCCGCGGCCAAGGAGCATGTTGATGAACGTGCTCTTGCCAACGTTGGGAATCCCCACGACCATCACGCGCAGCGTCACGCTCGTCGCGCCCTTGTCGAGAAAGCGCTGGCGCTTCGCCGCTGTCAGCTCGTAAACCGCATCGACGATCGTTTGCTGGAGCTTTTTGCGGCCGCTTGTGGAATTCACCGCCACTGCGAGATTGTTGCCGGCGGTGTATTTCGACAGCCAGTACTGCGTGCGGTTCGGATCGGCCAGATCCGCCTTGTTGAGGATGATCAGGCGCGGACGCTTTTTGCCGATGATCTCGCCAAGAAGCGGATTGCGGCTGCTTTCCGGAATGCGCGCATCGACCAGCTCAATGACCACATCGACGAGCTTCAGCTCCTGCTCGATCATGCGACGCGCCTTTGTCATGTGCCCCGGGAACCATTGGATCGTTGCCATCAGCTCAACCCTCCCATGTGACTGAACGGCCAGTAGATAAACTGTGCCTTGGCGACAAGGTATTCATCCTTGACCGTGCCCCAGACGCGGCTGTCTGAGGAATCGTTGCGGTTGTCGCCCATCATAAAATATTCTCCTTCAGGGATCGTCACCGGCCCAAAATCCGGCATACTCGTGCCAGTGTTGAGATAATCCTCCACCAGCGGCGTGCCGTCGATAAAGACCGTGTTGTTTTTGATCTCCAGCGTTTCGCCCGGCAGACCAATGCAGCGCTTGACGTAGATCACCGTCTCAATCCCCTGCTCTTCATTCACAGGATATTTGAAGACCACCACATCGCCGCGCTCCGGCTCACCGATCTGGTAGGTAAACTTCGTCGCCACAACGCGGTCGTTGATCTCCAGCGTCGGGATCATCGATCCGCTCGGCACGTAATACATCCCGATCACAAACATACGCAGCACGACCACGATCGCCAGCGCAATGATGACCGGCAGCAGATAATCCTTGAAATAGCTTGTTTTCTTCTTCTCTTCCTGTTCGCTCAAAAACACACCCTCCATCCTTTTCAATCGCGCCTCTGCGCGGAATAATCTTTAGCGCGGACCAGCGCCCATGCGCCAGGCCCATCTTCATAGTATAGCAGTAATCCAGAGAATTGGGCAATACAAATATCAAAACTGTAATGATATGCTGGCAAAAAAATTGCCACGGAAACGAAATCCGTTCCGTGACGTTGAAATTCTGTCATTCGATGGTTTCAAGGTCGAAGAAAGCTCTCAAGCGCTCGCTGTTTTCCACTGTCCAACTACCACTCCACGCTACTTCTCCACGTGAAAGAAAAACAAAATACTCGCAGCACTCCTGAACAAGCTCCGGATCATGTGTGATGAGAAAAATAGTTTTTCCAAGCGCCGACAGCCTCCGAAGATTTTCTGCGACTTCCAGCATATGCTGTCGATCCAGTCCACTCGTTGGCTCGTCAAATATCAGAAGATCTTTCTGTGAAGCAAGTGCGCTGGCCACTGCGACACGCTGTTTTTGTCCACCAGAGAGCGCCAGCGGATGCAATTCTCTAAAGGGCAAGAGATCCATGCTCGCCAGGATCCGCTCAGCCGCCGCTTCCTTTTCGTCCTCACAGCCCGACATGCTGATGAGTACTTCTTCTTCCACACTTTCTGTGAAAAGCTGGTGATTCACATCCTGCATGACAAGAAAGCTTCTTCGCAAACGTTCGCGACGTGAAAGTGATTTTCCTGCCAGCACAAATTTTCCCTTACAGCTTTTTTCTAATCCGCAGAGACAGCGCGCCAGCGTCGTCTTCCCGGAACCGTTTTCACCAAGAATGCCAATGATCGCACCGCACGGAAGAGATAGCTCCGGAATCTGGAGCGTCATTCCCTCTTTGCGGCTGAAACGCAGATCCTGAATATGAAAGCGTTCACGCTCATCTATACATGCTGCTCGACCTTCATGAAACTCGATCATCTTTGTGGTGCGCAGTCCCCGTGCGCAAATATCCACATCCGGAATTTGCCAAAACTGCTCTGCCGGAAGATCCTGAACAATCCTCCCCTCTTCCATATAGATAACGCGATCGGCCACTTTTCTGAGATACGTCAGACGGTGCTCAGCAATCACGATCGTCTTTCCCTGCCGCTTCCACTCGGCTATGACCATCGCCAGCAAACGGATCGCGCCGGGATCGAGATTCGACGCCGGTTCATCCAGCACCATCACCGGCGGATCTGCCATCGACACAGAAGCACAGGCAATTTTTTGTTTTTCGCCACCGGAAAGATGAAAGAGATTTCTGTCCAGAAACGGCGTAAGTGCAAAAACGCCGACCACTTCCTGCAAACGCGCATCGATCATCTCAAACGACCAGCCCATATTCTCACAGCCGAAAACGATCTCGCTGGTCGAATCCACATTGAAAAACTGCGAGCGCGGATTCTGAAAAACCGAACCCACGCTCTGCGCCGTTTTCGTGATCGGCTGCGCGAGCACATCTTGTCCAGCAACGGTCACACCGCCCATCACATTTCCTTCATAGAAATGTGGAATGAGCCCGTTGATCAGCCGCGTGATCGTCGTCTTTCCGCAGCCGGAACGCCCACACAAAAGCACCACCTCGCCAGGCGCAATATGAAAGCTCACGTGCTTCAGACTCTGCGCCTGCTCACTGTCCTTGTAGCGAAAGGACACATCCTGAAATGTAATCATGACTTTCTCCTTACAATGAAAGATAGAGCACAAGTGCCGCCGTCATCACGATAAATAGGATTCCGTCCCAGATGCCGAAGCCAATGCGACAGTAATGTGTGCGCGGAATGTCCCCGCCAAGCCCACGCGTCACCGCCGCTGCCGACAGCTCGTCACCAATCTTCACAACCGAAACGATGAGCGGCACGAGCCGATACTCGAGTATCGCCACTGGCCCACAGCGCAAGCCGATGCCACGAAGACGCATCGCATCCTGAATAGAACGATATTCCTCAGCGATCGTCGGGAAGAAACGGAACATCACCGCAAAAGGCACCACAATCTTCTGACTCAGATGTAATCGCTCCATGGCAGCGACAAAAGCACTCACCTTTGTCGTCGACAAAATCGCATACGCTACCATGAGCCCCGGCATCATACGCGCAAGGATCACCGTGAAAAAACGCACGAGAAATCCCACTACACTCATTCCTGAAAAATAGCCGAGAACCCATTCGCAATGGCTGGCCAGCACGTAGAGCGCCAGGTAGATCCATGCTATTTTTGTTTTTCCGGCATTCAGCAAGATCAGAAAGGCCAGCGCTGCCAACAGTGTTTTGAGTATCACCGCCATGCTTTCTGTAGCAGAAGAAAACATGATCACATTGAAAAGCAGGAGCATGTAAAGCTTCGTGCGCGGATCGAGAACGACCAGCCGCTCTTCCTGCGCATTATTCGCTGTTCCCAGGCGCATCAGGCGATCCCCGCACGCTTGAAGTGTTTCTTCAGCGTCGCCTTGCCCAGATAAGCACCAACAATTGCTCCAACAGCGATCGCGACAATGACAACAGGGATCATATAATTCGCCAAGAGCATCGACACCGCATCGGCATAATCCTGCCCTTGCGTTTCAACATAGCCTGCCAGATACGCATCTTTGTAAATAAACATGATCATCTGAGAACCTACCGCCCATTCGCTGAACAGACAGTAGCCGCTAAGCATATGTTTCCAGCTTTTGTAGCCGCCAGTACGCATGACCAGATCGGCCAGCGCGCCGCAAATTGCGCCGGTAATCAGTGCATAGGGACCATAGCCCATCAAAAACGTGATAAGTCCCATGAGAATGCCCATCATCGTCACCAGACCGAATTTCTGCGTCTTCGAGAAAAAGAGAATGCACGGAATCCCGCCAAGCACCGCCAACAGCACCGGATAGAACACGGCCATGACCGGGATCAATCCCGTCATTCCGCTGATAAAAAAGAGAACAAAATAGATCGCCGTGAAAAGCCCGAGATTCACCAGATCTTTGATACCAATATTTTTCTTTTCCATGTTGATTCACTCCCATTCATTTTATAATTTCCAGCTAAGCGCCTGTTCACGCAAGCCGATGAAATCGGCATAAATGCCCGGCTCTTTCATGAGCGTTGCATGGGTGCCGCGCTGGACAATGTGTCCGTTGTCAAGTACGAGGATCTGATCGGCACTCTGCACGGTTTTCAGACGATGCGCGATCATGACAATCGTCTTGCCGTGTGTGAGCGCTTCAATCGCCTGCTGCAGACGATCCTCGTTTTCCGGATCGACATTCGCCGTCGCCTCGTCCAAAATGACGATCGGCGCATCCTTAAGCATCGCGCGAGCGATCGAGATCCGCTGGCGCTCGCCACCGGAAAGCGTCGCGCCGCCTTCACCAATGACAGTCTGATAACCATCCGGCAGTTCTGCAATAAAATCGTTACAGCAAGCGGCCTTTGCCGCTGCCACCACCTCCTCGTGCGTTGCCTGCGGCTTGCCGAATTTGATGTTGTTTTCAATCGTGTCGTTGAAGAGATAAACATTTTGAAACACCATGCTGATATTCGCCATCAGACTGTCCAGCGCATAATCACGCACATCGATGCCACCTACTCTGACAGCGCCCTGGTCCACATCCCAGAACCGTGCCATCAAACTGGTCAGCGTCGTTTTTCCAGAGCCAGACGGGCCAACGATGGCCGTTGTCGTGCGCTCAGGAATCGTAAAACTCACATCGTCAATGATCCTGCGCGCTCCGTACGAAAAGCTCACATGATCAAATTTAATGTCGAATGTTTTCGGGGTCTGCACAGAACCGCCTGCGTCCATTTTCGGCGCCCGATCAATCGCTTCAACCCGATCGATGGATGCATCGATCATTGGCAGCATGAAAAACATCTCTCCGGCAGATTCCAGCTCGCTGTAAACCAGGAACGCAGAGATCACCATCATTAAACAAGTGAAAAGTGACATGCTCCCCATCAGAAAAAGCCACACCGAAAGCAGAATCGCCACCATAGAAGTCGCACGCAGCACAATCTGTTCCAGCACATTGTATGGAATGCGCTTGCGCTCCAGTTTGAAATTTTGGCGCTCTGTCTCACTGATCGTATCGTTCAGCGTCTGTTTCGCAGCGCGCTCGCCGTGAAATGCGCGCACCACGCTCATGCCCTGGATATATTCCAGCACAGCATCCACCAGTTTGGTCTGCGCAGCGAGACGCCCCGGTGAAAGCTGCCGCGATTTTTTCAACAGGCGCGCATTGACCCACAGAAACAGCAACATACCCAGAAGGAACACCACGCCGATACGCCAATCGAAAAAGAAAATCGCCAGTGAAAAGATCGCCGTCCTGATCATGCCAACCATCGTCCGCGCGATCACCGCAAACGACATGCTCTCTAGATCATCCATTGTCGACGTAGCCGCCGCTGTCAGACTGCCCAAGCTCTGCGCGTTGAAGTAGCCCATTGGCATATACTTCATACGCTCGCCAATGTGAATCCGTTTTTCTGCGCACATCTGATAATTGGCATGGCCCTCGCTGTTGTGCGCCAGATACCAGAATAATGCCGCGCCCGCGACACTGACCGCCATGATACCAAATGCCAATGCAGCTGTCGCTCCGGACATTTCATTTTCCACCAACGCGCGAAAAACCACCAACAGCGCAAAAAATTGGAACGCTTCAAAAATGCTCCGAACAAATTCAAACGCCATGCCTTTATACCAGGTGCTTTTTTCTGCACCGGCGAAATGGAAAAATCTTTTGTACGCATCAAACATGGCGCTCACCTCCTTCTGCACAATCCACACCTCGCGAGCGCGTATGCGCTGCCCACATCTGCGCATACAGCGGGCAGCGCTGCAAGAGTTCCGCATGTTTGCCAACTGCCACAATTCGTCCGTCATCCACCACAGCGATCTGATCCGCTTCTGTGATCGTACTCAACCGATGCGCAATAACGATGAGCGTCTTTCCACGCGTCAGACGGCCGATGGACTCCTGCAGGATCGCTTCGTTTTCCGGATCGGTATAAGAGGTTGCTTCATCCAAAATCACGATCGGCGCATTTTTCATCATCGCTCGCGCAATCGCCACACGTTGACGTTCGCCGCCAGAGAGATGTCCGCCTGCGCCGCCAACGATCGTGTCATAACCATGTGTCAGGCTCATGATGAAATCGTGACAGCCCGCTGCTTTGGCGACGGCTTCCACGTCTTCATCTGTCGCCTCCGGTCGTCCCATACGAATGTTCTCCCGCACAGAAACGTTAAACAAAAAATTATCCTGCGACACATAGCCGATCAGATCCATCACCTGTTCCGGTGGCAACGTTTTCACATCGATGCCGCCAATCGTAATGCGCCCGCTGCTCACATCCCAGTAAGAAGCGATGAGCTTGGCAATGGTCGATTTTCCGGAACCCGACGGACCTACGAGCGCCGTCCGCATGCCCGCTTTGATATCGAGACTGACGCCGTTCAACACCTGCACGTCTTTGTAAGCAAAATGTACATCCCGCAGAGAAATATCGTGCCCTTCCAACTTTTTCTGTGCCTTTGGGCGATCGAGCTCCGGTTCTTCGAGTACCGCCGCGATCTCTCCCGTAATAGTGGCGATCTTTGAAAAATCGTCGGTCAGGAAAATAGCTGCGACCAACGGCCCAATGATGCCGAGTGAAAGGATCGCGATGGTGATAAAATCCGACGCTGAAAGGCTGCCATTCTGATAGAGCAGACACCCCACAGGAAGCACAGCGATCAGAACAGCCGGCCAGAGTGTCATCATCAACGCAGAATAGCCTTGCGTCGATTTCATCCACTCCAGCATGAGCCGCGTGTTCTGCCGGACAGCGTCAGTGAATTTTTCGTAGGACGCCGCGCTCTGATTGAACGCTTTAATCACCTCGATGCCACCCACGTATTCCACGGTGGTAGCGTTCATATGTTTGTTTGCCTGCATGACTGCGGCATATTTTTTTGGATATTCCTTCATCTGTGCCATGTAGCAAAGCATCCCGAGCGGAATCGTCGCGAGCGATGCCAGCGCCATGCGCCAGTCCAACACAAACAGATAGACGACAAGCGCCACAGGCACCAACAAATTCGCTGTCATCTCCGGAATGATGTGAGCCAGTGGCACCTCCATCTGCTCAATGCGTTCCACCATCGTCGTTTCAGTCTACCGGAAGGCGTGGCCGTCAAATATCCCATCGGAACACGCGTCAGTTTTTCAGCAATGGTCCGCCGCATTTCTGACAAAACGCGAAACGTCGCTTCATGGGAGCATCTCGTAGAAAGTCCATGAAAAACCGACCGAGCAAAATAAGCGATCAGACCGATCAGCCCCCACTGTAAATACACAGAAAAATCCATCTCACCACTGATGAGCAGATTCACAATCTCTGCCACTGCAAAATACGGCACCAATCCGCTCGCCACACTGATGATAGCGAGCACTACAGAAAGCGCAAATCCGCTTCTATGTGGCCGGATGAATGTCATCAAGCACACTTTACCACGCCGCTCTTCCATAAAATCGCTCCCTTCAAAAAATTTTCTGCACAAAATAAAATGCCGATGACCGTGAGGAAAATCCTCGTGATCATCGGCTCTGCGTCTCAGCGTCTGGCTCTACAATAATAATCTGTTTTCTGTTAACATCGACGAGATGCTCCCGCCTGCATTTCGGACAAAACAGTGGAAAATGTTTCAGCACCGTATCTGCATGGATTTTCGTGCGCGTCTTATTTCCACACGTCGGACAATGAATCCATCCGCTGTCGTCCACCCATCCATTCACACAACCTCACCTCCGTCCGCTGAAAAAATCGTCTGCCAGCCAGCGCTGTAGAAGCGCCGCATTCTGCGAATATGCTCCACCGCTTCGCCTTTTGGCATATCATGAACGATCACTTCGAACATGCCGGTGTAAAATGCGCTGGACAAAAGATGATGCAGATCCGGCGTGAGCCGTCCACTCGTCAACGCGTCATTATGCGACACTGCAATGTAATTCGTCGTGCAGGTGGTGTCCAATTCCACAACGCGATGAATAAATTCCTGATACACGCACGTCTCTCCGCTGGTGAAAAGCAGCTTGAAAGCATCGAAGTGATCATAGAGGTAATCAATAATCGCCGGAAAGCCGTCGTTGGCATAATCAAACATCTGAACCGTCTGCTCGCCTGCGGAAAGCGCGCTGAATCCTGACAAAGATTTTTCCAAAAGTTCGCAAAAACCATTTGCTGCCGGCTCAACGAGTGCGCGATATAAGCTTTCTTTGTCAGGATAGCGGATATAGATCGCACCTTTTGTGTAGCCAGCTTTTTCAGCGATGGCGCGCAACGACGCCCCATCGTAGCCCCTGACCAGAAATTCTTCCTGAGCGCAGGCCAGCAGCTTTTCTGTCGCTCCCTCGATACGTTTCGCCATCGTTCATCTCCAGAAATTCATTCCATTGGTATTAATTCTTACGGTATCAATATACCATTGCTTACCAAAGTTGTCAACAGCTTATTTTCCAGGGAGCAACGAACTCTTTGTGTCTTAAGGTATCCATCTTCTTTTCAACACTATACACATATCCTGTATGAAAATGCAGCTGCGCCGGAAACATAGAGAATTGTGCGACTATAGGCCGCTGGCACGAAATTATCCGCCGCAAATCTTGACAACCGGCAAAGGTTCTATTAAGCTACTAGTATAATTATTCAAGGAGGCAAAAACATGTCCAAAAAAACCGTTCCTTTTACCAAAGAAGAAATGGAAAAGATCACCGAAACCTATCCAACCCCATTTCACATCTACGATAAAAAAGCCATCGTCGACAACATTCACCGCCTGCAGAACGCATTCAGCTGGGCGCCGGAATTCAAAGAATACTTCGCCGTCAAGGCCACGCCAACCCCAAGCCTGTTGAAGATCTTCAAGGAAGAAGGCCTCGGCGCCGACTGCAGCTCCCTGCCAGAACTCATCCTCTCCGAGCAGGTCGGCATGACCGGCGAAGACATCATGTTCTCCTCGAACAACACCCCAATGGCAGAATATGATTACGCCATCAAACTTGGCGCCATCCTCAACCTCGACGACATCAGCCACATCGAATACGTCGAACGCAAGCACCAGCTGCCTAAGACCATCTGCTTCCGCTACAACCCAGGCCCACTGCGCGATGGCAACGAACTCATCGGCAAGCCGGAAGAAGCAAAGTACGGCCTCACCAAGGATCAGATCATCGAAGCCTACGCCATCTGCAAAGAAAAAGGCTGCGAAAAATTCGGTCTCCACACCATGGTCGTTTCCAACGAGCTCAACCCAGAATATTTCGCTGAAACCGCCAAGATGATGTTCGATCTCATCGTCGAAGTTTATGAAAAAACCGGCGTGCGCATTTCCTTCGTCGACCTCGGCGGCGGCATCGGCATCCCATATCGCCCAGAGCAGGAACCAATGGATCTCGAATACGTTTCCAGCCTGATCAAGAAGATGTACGACGAGATCATCGTGCCAGCCGGCCTCGATCCACTCAAGATCATGCTCGAATGCGGCCGCATGGTGACCGGCCCTTACGGCTACCTCGTCACCCGCGCCATCCATCACAAGGACACCTACCGCAACTACATCGGTGTTGACGCCTCCATGGCCAACCTCATGCGCCCAGGTATGTACGGCGCTTACCACCACATCACCGTCCTCGGCAAGGAAGACGCGCCACATGACCACGTCTACGACGTCGTCGGCAGCCTCTGCGAAAACTGCGACAAATTCGCCATCCAGCGCGAACTGCCAGCGATCGAAGAAGGCGACCTCCTCGTCATCCACGACGCCGGTGCCCACGGCCACTCCATGGGCTTCAACTACAACGGCAAGCTCCGCAGCGCTGAGCTCCTGCTGAACGAAGACCACAGCGTCACCCTCATCCGCCGCGCCGAAACCGTTGACGATCTTTTTGCAACGCTGAAATTCTAATCGCATAACGAAAAACGGCTGAACGCATTCCGCGCTCAGCCGTTTTTTACAGCATCGGGGTCATATACAGCGGCAAATAGACAATGCCATCCTCTTCTTTAAAATCGTTTGGATGGATGACATAAGGAATGTGTGTCTGCTCCTTATATTTGGTGACAAATTTACGCAGCGAAGTCAACGTGTAGCGCGTGCTGGATTTTACCTCGATCGGTGAAATATTGTGCCGATTGCTGATCTTATCTTTTGCGATCAAAAAATCGATCTCCATGCGCGCGTTTTTATCTTCGCGGGATGGGTTTGAATAAAAGTACAGCTTGTGGCCACTGGCAACCAGCATTTGTGCCACCACATTTTCAACGATCATCCCCATGTTGACTTCCAGCTTATCAAACAGGATCTTTTTATAAATTTCCTCGCTGACAATGCCATTTTCATCAAAAGCGTGGCTGATCAACAAGCCTGTATCAGCCATGTAGCATTTCAGCGTCAGGCGATCCATATTTAATTTCAGCCCAATATTTGGCGCCGTTGAATTGTAACAAGTATTAACGATCATGGCATCATCCAGCCAAAACAGCGCATCCTCATAGTCGCGCATGCGCGCATTTTTTTCTAAATCAGCCAGTTTGAATTTGCGCTCATGTTTTTGCAGCTGCGCCGGTATTTCATCAAACACTCTGGCCACTTTGATCTCATAGCCCTGCGCATGCTTCATCATATCTGCACGATAGAGCGTCAAAATATCGCGCTTGACCCTATCCACCTCATCAAAATCGCGTGATTCAACAAATTCCTTCACAGCCTGCGGCATCCCGCCAACGATAAGATATTGCCTGAAAAGATCCATTGCTTTCCGGTGGAGCGCCGGCCCCAACGGCTGCTTTTTTTCGAAACGCTCCTTGATAAATGGCATGAGCATATCGTCGCCCAGTGCCCAAAGAAATTCTTCAAAATCCATCGGATACAGATTTACGTGATGTTCTTCCGATGGGATCAGCGCATCTTGCACATTTTTCTTGATCGACATGAGCGACCCAGTTTCAATATAGTCGTATCTTCCATCGGCAACCAGATATTTGATCGCACCGCGTGCACGTGGAAATTCCTGCACCTCGTCAAAAATGATCAACGTTTCTCGCGGATAAAGCTTCACCTGATAATAATTCGACAAGAACAGAAAAAACGTATCCAGATCATGCAGATAATTTTCAAAAAGGTCCTTCACATCCTGGCTGGCAGTAAAAAAATCGATGAGAATATACGATCTGTATTCTTTTTTTGCGAACGCCTCAACAATATAGCTCTTGCCTACGCGCCGCGCCCCATCAATCAATAGCGCCGTTTTTCCTGCGCGCCGCTCCTTCCAATCCAACAGCGTCGTATAAATTTTTCGCTTCATCATTGCCGCCTCCCTATGCGCTGAAAATCCTGTTTTGTACAACTTTATCACGAATTCAAGGATAACGCAATGCCAATTTCACACGTTTTCAAGATTATCGATCGTCGAAATTCTCACGTTTTCAAGAATAACAGCGTAGGCTTAACAAAATCTTGTCGCCCTCTGTGCGTTATGATATGATGACAAAAACACGAAAGGATGACCCACCATGAGCATTCTCACCCAGGCCAGCAACAAATCGCTGTGGCGCGGCCTTGAATATTACGAGCAGGGAAAAGTCACGCGCGCAGAAATCGCAGACGAAAACACCGTCACCGGCGAGGTTTCCGGCTCCGACGGCACCCTTTACCACATCACGCTGAACCTCGCCAAGCCAAAACTTTCCACTTGCGACTGTCCCCTCGCCAGCGGCCGTCAGATCGTCTGCAAACACAAGGTCGCCCTCTATTTCGCTGCATTTCCTGACGAAGCTGCGGCCTTCATCGCCGAAAACGGCGACATCGAAGACGAAATGGCCCGCCGCGAAGAAAAACGCCGCGCCGACATCCGCCGCTCTGCCAGCCGTCTCTCCAAGCGCGAAATGATCGACGTGCTAGAAGAATGCATCATCGAGCTGGAAAAACTCACCAATAGAAAATGGTTCTTTTGAAAAATAAGGCGACGCCCTCCTCACAAACGAGAAAGGCGTCATCTTATTTTTTCTATAGCCCCTTCCGCGCGAAGCGTTTCACCGCAAGGACAAGCGCAAAGAGCGTCAGCGCAACGCTCACGGCAAGCGGCGTGACGAGCTCGCCTGGCGCGATCTCTCCGCTGATGAGCGCAGTGCCGACGCCGAGCTGCAGCGGGTTCCAGCGTTCCAGCACCGGTACGAGGTTCGCCAGCGAAAGCAGCGCCACGATCGAGCCAGTGAAAACGATGGCGGTGAAGGTCTGCCGAAAGAGCACACCGCCGAGAATCGTCAGCGCCAGATAAAACAGCCCAAGCACCCAGAGCGCAGCGGCAGCGAGTGCGGTGTGCGAAAGCTGATTCTCTGGCCAGTAGTACGCAGTGTAGCCGTAGGTAAGGATGTAACACAGCCAGTAACAGCCACTCATTATGAGCGCGCTCACCGCATATTTCGCCAGGATCACAGTGCGCCGCGAAAGTCCCTTGGTGACCAGGAGCACGAGGGTGCCGCGGCTGTATTCATTCGCCAGCGTGCTGCCGAAAAGTATGATCACAACGCTCATGCCAAGGCTGGAAGCATTTTTGAAAAACTGCGTCCAGGCGTCGAGAGCGACTGGCGCAACATTCAGTGTAAATCCATCGGCGAGGGTCGCCAGGAGCTCGGGCGTGTATTTCGCAAGCGGCGCGTTGGTGATGCCAAAGATCAGAAATAGCGCTGCGAGGATCAACAATCGGTGGTTGTGGAGATTTTCCAGCCACTCTTTCTTGAAAAATGCAGCAAAACCTTTCATGCGATCACCTCCAGGAACAGATTTTCCAGCGTCGGCTCCAAAATTTCTACCTTCACCGGCGAGAGTCGCGTTTCTACGAGCGCGCCGAAAAGCGTGCGCTGCACTGTGGCGATGTCGCGGCTTTCGATGATCATCGCCGTCCCCTCCTGTTTGCTGTTGGTCAAAAACGGCATCACAGCTGGTTGTACTGTGAGCTGCGCCAGATCCTCCGCGTCGGCAAATTCCACGCGCAGCGCATTCTGCCCATGGCGCGCTTTGAGCGCAGCAAGATCGCCGCTCACAGCGATCTTCCCCTCGTTCAACAGCGCCACGCGGTCGCAGATGCGCTCCACGTCCGAAAGGATGTGCGTCGAAAACAGCACCGTCGTGCGCGCAGAGATCGTGCGCAAAATATCAAGCAATTCCTTGCGGCCGAGAGGGTCGAGGGCACTCGTCGGCTCATCGCAAATGAGCAGCTTCGGCTCACCCAAAAGCGCCTGCGCTACGCCGAGCCGCTGCTTCATGCCGCGGGAAAAACCGCCAATGCGCTTGCGTGCGTCGGCAAGTCCCACCAGCTCAAGCAGCTCTGCACTGCGGCGCGCCCCCTCTGCTCGCGACAAGCCGAGGATCTCCCCACAAAGCGCAAGATAGCGCGGCGCCGTCATATAATCGTAAAACTCCGGCACATCCGGCAGATAGCCGATGAAGCGATTCGTCGCCGTCTCACCAAAGCGCACCTGCTCACCGCAGACGGCGATCTCCCCAGCGTCCGGACGTAAAAGCCCGAGCACCATCTTCATCGTTGTCGTTTTGCCCGAGCCATTGCGCCCGATAAATCCGAACACGCTCCCCTCCGGCACCACCAGATCAAGCCCATCGATCACCTGCTGCTTGCCGAAACGTTTTGCCAGGTTGCGAATCTCCAGCACATTCATCACGCGTCCTCCTATTACAATAAATTTGGACAGGAAAGCCAGATCTTTCATCCAGCTTTCC
>OLQA01001517.1_pt1 | contig 20064 bp, 8 predicted proteins | sample 1673151 | NCBI WGS metagenome assembly OLQA01 (sample SAMEA3136760, study PRJEB25190) | human gut metagenome | biome: human gut; feature: human-associated habitat; material: faeces | place: Austria | collected 2013 | reverse complement strand
CAAGAGCTTTAAGAGCTGATCCCTGGATGATTGGAGTATCATCTCCTGGGAATTCATACTCGTCAAGGAGTTCACGGATTTCCATTTCTACTAATTCAAGAAGTTCGTCATCGTCAACCATATCACATTTGTTCATGAATACAACGATGTAAGGAACACCTACCTGACGAGAAAGCAGGATGTGCTCTCTTGTCTGAGCCATAACACCATCAGTAGCAGCTACAACAAGGATAGCTCCATCCATCTGAGCAGCTCCTGTGATCATGTTCTTTACGTAGTCAGCATGTCCTGGGCAGTCAACGTGTGCATAGTGACGTTTCTCTGTCTGGTACTCAACGTGAGCTGTAGAAATTGTGATACCACGTTCTCTCTCTTCTGGAGCTTTATCGATATCTTCAAAGTTCTCTGCTGTGTTTCCTGGTACTCTTGCTGCAAGTGTCTTTGTGATAGCAGCTGTAAGAGTTGTTTTACCGTGGTCAACGTGACCGATAGTACCGATATTACAATGCGGTTTTGTTCTTTCAAATTTAGCCTTTGCCATTTTGAATATCCTCCTTAAAAATATAACCCTCAATGGGGCAACCTTGTTTTGGTTTTCTATTTTAAACCTGGCTAAGTTTGATTATATTTCAAACTTAGCCGATTTTCAAGCCTTTTATAATATTTTAGGCATTTTTATTGGATAATACCTTCTCCTGTACAGACTTCGGTACTGGCTCGTATTTCTCGAAGAACATTGAGTAGTTACCACGTCCCTGTGTTCTGGAACGAAGATCTGTAGAGTATCCAAACATTTCTGACAGAGGAACGTACGCACGTACGATCTTTCCGCCACCGAGATCATCCATACCTTCAATACGTCCACGACGTGAGTTCAGGTCTCCGATGATATCTCCCATATATTCTTCAGGCATTGTAACCTCTACCTTCATGATAGGCTCAAGAAGTACAGGTGCGCCCTGTTTCATAGCATCCTTGAATGCAAGGGAACCAGCGATGTGGAATGCCATCTCACTGGAATCGACTTCATGGTAAGATCCGTCGTATACGTTAGCATGAACACCAACTACCGGGAATCCTCCAAGGATACCAGATTTCATAGCTTCCTCAATACCTTCACCTACTGCCGGGATGTATTCCTTCGGAATAGCTCCTCCGACTACAGTAGACTCGAACTTGTATGTCTCCTCACCGTTGACATCCATTGGCTCGAATTTAACTTTACAGTGTCCGTACTGTCCACGTCCACCAGACTGTTTCGCATACTTGCTGTCAATATCAACTGGCTTTGTGATGGACTCTTTGTAAGCAACCTGAGGTGCACCTACGTTAGCCTCTACCTTGAACTCACGAAGAAGTCTGTCAACGATGATTTCAAGATGAAGCTCACCCATACCAGCGATGATTGTCTGTCCAGTTTCTTTATCTGTATGAGCACGGAATGTCGGGTCTTCTTCTGCAAGTTTTGCAAGAGACTCTCCAAGTTTTCCCTGTGAAGCCTTTGTCTTAGGCTCGATAGCAAGCTCGATAACTGGCTCTGGGAATTCCATGGACTCAAGAATTACTGGATGCTGCTCGTCACAAATTGTATCTCCTGTTGTTGAGAACTTGAATCCGATTGCTGCAGCGATATCTCCTGAATATACTTTATCCAGCTCTTCACGCTTGTTGGCATGCATCTGAAGGATACGTCCAACACGCTCTTTTTTACCTTTTGTAGCGTTGAGCACATAAGATCCGGAATTCACTGTTCCCGAGTAAACTCTGAAGTAAGCAAGTTTACCTACAAACGGGTCAGACATGATCTTGAATACAAGCGCTGAGAACGGCTCTTCATCAGAAGAATGTCTCACTGTATCATTTCCGTCCATATCTACACCCTGAATAGCCGGAACGTCAAGCGGTGACGGCATGAATTCGATTACTGCGTCAAGAAGCTTCTGAACACCTTTGTTCTTGTAAGCTGTACCGCAACATACCGGAACAGCAGTACATTCGCATGTCGCTTTTCTCAGCACTTTCTTCAGCTCGTCTATCGACGGCTCTTCACCTTCAAGGTACATCATCATAAGCTCGTCATCCAGCTCGCAGATCTTCTCTACGAGTTCTGTATGATACAGCTCTGCGTCATCTTTCATTGCTTCCGGAATCTCTTCGATGGAGATGTCATCTCCCTTGTCATCGTTGTAGATGTAAGCTTTCATTTCAAAAAGATCGATGATTCCTTTGAACTCGTCTTCTTTTCCGATCGGAAGCTGAAGACAAATTGCGTTTTTACCTAATCTTGTTTTAATCTGCTCTACTGCGTTGTAGAAATCAGCGCCCATGATGTCCATCTTGTTAATGAACGCCATTCTCGGTACGTTGTATGTGTCAGCCTGACGCCATACGTTTTCTGACTGAGGCTCAACACCGCCCTTGGCACAAAATACACCTACCGCACCATCAAGCACACGCAGGGAACGCTCTACTTCTACTGTAAAGTCAACGTGTCCCGGTGTATCGATGATGTTGATACGATGCTCTAACGCGCCTGCTTTCGGCTTGCAGTTTTCCTGCAGCGTCCAGTGACATGTTGTCGCAGCAGATGTGATCGTGATACCTCTTTCCTGCTCCTGGGCCATCCAGTCCATAGTTGCAGTTCCTTCGTGAGTATCACCGATCTTATGGTTAACACCTGTATAATAAAGAATACGCTCTGTTGTCGTAGTCTTTCCGGCATCAATATGCGCCATAATACCGATGTTTCTGGTTCTGTCTAATGGATATTCTCTACCAGCCAAGATCTTTTCCTCCTCTATTTGGTCATTCTTCGGGATAATTCCCGAAGAATATGCCTCGCACCTGCCTCGCTAAGAGGCGCAGCAGTGTCCGGCTCTTAGAAACGATAGTGTGCAAACGCTTTGTTTGCCTCTGCCATCTTGTGCATATCTTCTTTTCTCTTCACAGCTCCGCCTGTGTTGTTCGCTGCGTCAAGAATTTCGTTTGCCAGTCTCTCTTCCATTGTCTTCTCGCCTCTCTGACGGGAATACATAGTCAACCAGCGAAGAGCAAGCGCCTGTCTTCTGTCAGCTCTAACCTCGATCGGTACCTGATATGTTGCTCCACCGATACGTCTTGCTTTTACTTCCAGAACCGGCATCATGTTGTTCATAGCTTCCTCGAACACTTCGATCGCCGGTTTCTCAGCCTTTGCCTCTACTCTTTCAAATGCTCCGTATACAATTTTCTGTGCTACACCTTTCTTACCGTCAAGCATGATGTTGTTGATAAGTTTGGTAACAACTTTATTGTTGTATATCGGATCCGCTAATACATCTCTTTTCTGAGTATGTCCTTTACGTGGCACGGTCCTTCCCTCCTTAATCATTTTTTCCGGTTATACCGGGATTAATTCATCGGTACTCACATGTGTCTTCTATGAAATCACATACCATGTGCTCGCGGCCGCGGGACGTCTATCTTTGTCCGCACCTCCGGTACTCCTTCGGAGCGGAATCTCAAATCCGCAACCCTTTCTCACTGAACGATCAATGAGGCACGATAATCATAGTTCTGTTTGTGATACGATTTAACTACTTAGTTACTGCTCTTGTTCTTTTACGCTTATCGTCCACTCGAAAATCCGATTCGCTTACGCAGCCTTTCGTACTGACGTACTTCCGATCTTCTCATGAAAACCTCGGATGAAAACAAATACGCCGCTGTGCTTATACCTGTTTTCCTTTCTCAGTTTTTTATTTTGCGTCTTTCGGTCTTTTTGCACCGTATTTAGAACGAGCCTGTCTTCTCTTAGCAACTCCTGCTGTATCAAGTGTACCACGGATAATGTGGTATCTTGTACCCGGCAGGTCCTTAACTCTTCCTCCGCGGATCATAACAACGCTATGCTCCTGAAGGTTGTGTCCTTCACCCGGAATGTAGCTTGTTACTTCGATTCCGTTAGAGAGACGAACTCTGGCGATTTTTCTCAGAGCTGAGTTCGGTTTCTTCGGAGTAGCTGTCTTAACTGCTGTACAAACACCTCTTTTCTGCGGTGCAGATACGTCAGTCGCACGTTTCTTCAGGGAGTTGTATCCTTTCTGAAGAGCCGGTGCTGTAGACTTTTTCTCTGAAGTCTGGCGACCTTTTCTAACTAACTGGTTAAATGTTGGCATTCTTTTTCACCTCCTATGAATTATTCGTTTCCTCATGACTTATGTCATAAGGGGCTGCGGATAATATGTCTTTATCCTTTTCGGCGCACAAAAAGAACAACGTCTTTTTCTGCACGCTAGGTTAGTTTATTACGTTTTTTTAAGAAAGTCAAGGGATTTGCCAACTTTTCCGCCTTTTTCATGTCTTTTTTCTTTTTTTCATTCTTTCTTTATAAAATTGCTCCGTCTTTTCACAGTCATATCTTTAAAATAAATGATAAAAAACGGGAAAATCACGGTTATCTTCTCAGATAATCCATAACTTTCCCGTCTCTGTTATCTCTTTATTCAGACTGTCCGAATGCCTTCGGCATCAGAATTATTTTTCCTGATTTCTTCTTCTGAATCCGAATACGAACGCTGCCGCTGCAAGGAGTAATGTTCCCGCATATACAAACAGGTTTGAGCTGTCGCCTGTCTGCACTGCCGAATTTCCTGTGCCGCTGCCTCCTGTACTTCCATTTCCGCCTGCGTTTCCACTACCGTTTCCGCTTCCGCCTGTGCTTCCACTGCCGTTTCCGTTTCCGCCTGTGCTTCCATTTCCGTTTCCTTCACCGTTTCCATCGCCGCTTCCGCCGTCGACCGGTTTCAGATTCTGGATTGCCGTATTCAATGCAAGCGTTGCCTGATCGATTTCATCCTGATCTGCATCTGCTTTTTCAAGAACAGCCTTTGCATTTTGAAGAGCCGCATTAAACTCTGCCTTACCTTCTTCTTTATACTGTGTCAGATCAAGCGCTTCCGCCTTGCCGATTGCCTCCTTAAGCGTATCTTTATTCACCTGAGGAGTCTGCTCTTTTTCATTCAAAGCATCCTGTGCAGCTTTCAGCTCTTTTGCCATCTGATTCACCTCGTCCTGTGTTCCCGCAAAGCTTCCGCCGGCAATGTCTGCAAGAAGTTTTTCCGCCTCTGCCAGTTTTGCAGTAAATGCAGTTTTGGCATCGTCATCTTTGTAATCATTCAGATCTAATCCCTTAGCAGCCTCAACTGCCGCTTCAAGCTCTACTGCAGAAATCGGAGGAACCGGTGTTCCCGGACTCTTGATATCGAATTTATCCAACTGCGGAGCTTTCGCATCCGGTGCTGTGAATACAAGACATCCCGGACCTGCCGTCTCTACATTCAGTGTAAACTCTGTCGTATGTGTTGCCGCTGCACTATCTCCTGCTCCTGCTGTCACATTTCCTGATTTGATTTTTCCATCTTTTTCAGCCCATGTAAGACCATTCTGCGGATTTCCGCTTCTATAATATACCGTCACTGTATATTCGCCTGTCTGCGGTGCATCATAGTAAAGGGTAATCGTATCCCCTTTATTCATCGCATTTACAATCTTTCCGCCACTTGCCCAGTCTTTCGCAGTTACTCCGCAATGCCATTCACCATCTGTCGGATCTTTTACATCATGAATCTCAAATCTCTCTGCCTCAGCTGTTTTTGTATTACCATCCGTTGGGAATACAAATCGGTTATCTTCTGCATAAACTGCCTTTTCAAACTGTACTTCAATCGTATGGCCATTTGCCGTCACATCATCAAATGTATAAGAATCTACCGCGCCAATCGAGTTGCCGTCTACGATAACATCTTTTACCGCATAATTTTCATCCGGTACAAACTTGAACGTATGGCTCGCGCCTTCTTCTACTGTCACTTCCGTACCTGTAACGCCTTCAATCTTACCATGCTCTCCTGCTGTCGCCGTAATCTTATATGTTGCAGCAGAAACTTCTTTCGCTGTGATAACAAACTTGTCAATATTAGGAGACGAACTTGCATCTGCAGTAAGCACTAACTCACCATCACCTGCTTTTGTCACATTAATGTCAAATGACTTCTCTTCAAAAACAGGATTCTGTGTATTCTTTCCTACTACATTGACCGAACCGCTGTCTACATTCGTTCCACCCCAGTTAATTTTATTCGGATTGCCAGAATCTCTTCCACTTTGGTATGTCACAGTTACTGTATATTTTCCTTCTTTTTCAGCATGGAATGGCGCTTTTATCACATTACCTTTTTCAAACCATCCTACTTTTGCCCCATTACTTGCACCTGTATCCGGCTGAATGCGAACCTCTTTACCTTTTTCAGCTTTAGACGAATCTAATACAAAATATTCCGCTTCTACAGTCGTACTACGTCCTTTTACTTTAGGGAACTGCAGTCTGTCTGTTTCACTGAATGTACTTCGTTTTGTCAAACTTGCGATTGCCGCATCAAGAGCCGCACATGCTTTTGCAGCTTCTTCCTGAGTCAAGTTTGCTTTCTTTGCCGCTTCTTTGGCTGCTTTTAATGCATCTACATAATTTTTATAACTTGCTGTTGTATAAAGTGATTCCTGATATCCCGCTTTCTCTGTTTCTTTGATCTTGTCAAGAAGTTCCTGCTTGTCATAAGATTCTGTATCTGCAATCGTAATCTTTGCTTTTGTAATGAATCCCAGAAGAACATCTTCTGTCGGAGCGCTTAAATAAGCAGAAAAATAAACGTCACCTTCTTTTTCCTTCACACGCTTCGTTGTGACAAATGCTTCTGCCTCTTCCTGTCCATCCTTAAATGTTACTGTCATATTTCCATCAGCATCAAAATGCTTCTGATATGCGCTTCCCGGAGCAACCTCAAACTGCACTGTCAATTCACCGTTCGTACCTCCGACGCGTTTCAGCTTAATTGGGTATTTTGTATCTTCATTCACTCGATAGGCATCTTTTTCAAGTTCTACCATTCCCTTTCCACCGTTATCAAGATACGCAACTGCATCTAATCCTACAGCCTGAGTATTAGACCCTGTATTTACAATCTTAAGAGTATGCTCTTTGTCTTCTAACGTATTCGTTTCATATAAAATCTGTCCCAACTTTCTTGTTGCAGAATATGTATTAATCGATGCAACTTTCTTCCCGTCAATATATACATCTGCCGGACCGTGTTTTTGATCGATCGTACCGATAACCCATGCCTTCGTACCTTTAAACTTCGTCTCCGCATATGGCGCATTCGCCCCATTTCCGTTTCCGTTGATCCAGATACCCGTTCCTTCTATCATCTGATCGTTCGTTTCCTGATGCCATCCGCTGCTAAGCGTAAATCCACGGTCATCTTTCGTCTGCAGACCTGACGGGATACCCGTTCCAAGTTCAAATCCTTCCGCAGCCTCATATACGCCAATCTCGCTTAATATCGGAACTTTATTTTCCGCCTGGTTATGAGCAGTAACTGTAATACGAAGCTTATCCGCTTTTACAGCTTTTTTACGACAGAGACGTTTTGCTCCGATCGTTGTTCCCTGGTCAAACGTCTTCCATTCTCCATTACCGTTTTTATATTCTACTTTGAAAGATCCGATACGCTGTCCAAACTGGATTGCCTCTTCTATCGACACAACATCGAACTTTTTGGATTCTCCCAAATCGATCAATACTTTTCCGCTTGTCGTACCGTCTCCTACTGTCCAATAAGTCTCATCATTTCCGTCGAGCAGATTCTCCGGTGAATATTTCTTTGAGTTTCCTCTTACTTCTGTCGCAGAAACAGACGCTTTTTCAGCCAAGTTCTTATCAAACGTATTTTGAACTGCTTTTCCGAACTCTGCCACACGAGCAAGAATATCCGCATCTACCGTTCCTTGTTTATTCGGGGGAACATTCAGTAACAATGTAGCGTTGTGTCCAACCGATCCGAAATAAATACCTGCAAGCTGCTCCATCGAAAGAGGCGTTTTCTTGCTTTCTCCCCAGAACCAGCCTGACGTAATCTTTGTATCCGCCTCCGGCACAGTCCACTGATTTCCATTCGGAAATCCTTTCGTATATCCGTCTCTACTGTTACTATTGATCGTATTATTCTCTCTGTCGATTGTTGACTTTGCCCACGTTTCTTCAGCCGCATATCCTCTCTCATTTCCGATCCATCTTACAGTTGTATAAGATTCCGCGCCGAAAAGAAGGCAATCATCCTCGTACTTTCCGCTTGCTTTTCCCTCGTATTGCTGAATTGTCTTAAACCATCTCTGGAAATCATAATCCTGCGCATTGCTCTTGTCGTTCGTATCTTTTGCGCCGTCCATCCAAACTTCTTTAAAATGACCGTTGTTTCCGTACTTATCATTTCCAAGAATCTCTTTCAACTGATTATCATAGTATTCGTTATAATCAAGAGCGTCTTCTTGTTTTACCTGATCCCATGTTTTTCCATTCAACGGCTGTCCGTCAGCTCCGACAAGTTTTTTTCCATCCTTATCTTTGTAACCATAATATTCACTATTTACATCCCACGGGGAAAGATACAGTCCCATGTCAATATTATATTTTGTACACGCTCTGGAAAGTTCTTCTAAAACGTCGCCTTCATAACCTGCCGTTTCGGTATCATGTGTCGTCATTTCACTTGGCCATATGCAGAAACCGTCATGATGCTTTGCCGTAATGATCAGTTTCTTAAACCCTGCGTCATGAATCGCTTTTACATAAGTTTCTTCATCAAAATCATTTGTCAGCTGAAACTGATTCGGATTTTCTTTTCCGTTCCCCCACTCGCTTCCGGTATATGTATTCATTCCAAAATGACAAAAAGCCGCCAGTTCCTGTTTCTGATACTCATACTGATTCTTTGACGGTATAACACTATCCTTCTTCGGTGCCGCCGTATCGTTGTCTGTCAGCTCATCCGTTTTAACGTATGTGTCTTCGGCAGCCTGAACCTGCACAACTCCGCCGGTCGAAAGAGCTGTCTGTGCGATCATTCCGGCAGCTAATAACAATGCCAGATACTTTCTCTTTTTCATACTTTTCCTTTCCCCTTTTTTCACAATTTTATTTTTCATAGACCTTATAACCTTATCACATTTAAACAAAATTGTCATTATCATCCCCCCATTTTCGTCATTTTGCATATTTAGGATTTCAAAAAAGGCTATAGTCGTTCATTTTCCAAAACGATTATAGCCTTTTTGTACAACACTATCTTATTTCTTCTATATTATTTATCGAGAAGCAGCGCTGTAAAACAGAACGTATTTCTTCCAAAAGCGAAGAAATCCACTCCTGTTTTAAACTGCCCATTTACAAATAATGTATTTTAGTATGCTCTTCCCCAGTAAACCATATGTTTCGCAGGTTTTCCACAGCAGACGCATACATCAGACAGATGTTCTTCTTCCATAGGAATGCATCGTGATGTCACTCCGCCTGTCTGTGCTTTAATCTCATCCTCACAAGCTTCGTCTCCACACCACATTGCCTTTACGAAACCTTTCTTTTCGGAAACCGCATCTTTCATCTCATCCATAGTCACCGCAGAACTGATGTGGTCATCAAGGAACGCTTTTGCTTTCGCATAAAGGTCTGCCTGGATCGTCTCAAGGATTTCACCGAGTTTCGTTGTAATCTCATCGATTGCCACAACGATCTTCTCTCTTGTATCTCTGCGCACAACAACAACCTGACCGTTTTCGATATCTTTTGGTCCGATCTCGATACGAGTCGGGATTCCGAGCATCTCCTGCTCACTGAATTTCCATCCCGGACTCTTTTCGGAATCATCGATCTTCGCGCGATATCCGGCTTTATTAAGAGCGTCAAGAAGTTCATTTGCCTTATCGAGAACACCTTCTTTATGCTGCGCGATCGGAATAACTCTTGTCTGTACCGGAGCGATTCTCGGCGGAAGTACAAGACCGCTGTCATCGCCGTGAACCATGATGATCGCACCGATGATTCGGGTGGATAATCCCCATGATGTCTCGTACACACTGTGCAGTTCATTATTTTTATCTGCATACTTAATGTCAAATGCATCCGGGAAAGAATTTCCGAAGAAATGGCTTGTCGCCGACTGTAAAGCCTGACCGTCGTGCATCAGTGCTTCAATCGTATAAGTGTCCTGCGCTCCCGCAAATTTTTCACTTTCTGTTTTTCTTCCGGCAACAACCGGAATCGCAAGATTTTCTTCTACAAAGTCTTTATATACTTTCCACATTAATTTTGTACGTTCTTCCGCTTCTTCATATGTCGCATGAATCGTATGACCTTCCTGCCAGAGGAATTCCCTTGAACGAAGGAACGGTCTTGTCGTTTTCTCCCAACGAAGAACCGAGCACCACTGATTCCATACTTTCGGAAGGTCTCTGTAAGACTGAACCGTCTTGCTCCACACGTCACAGAACAATGTCTCAGATGTCGGACGGATACAGAATCTCTCCTGAAGCGGCTCCGCTCCGCCGTGTGTTACCCACGCTACTTCAGGCGCGAACCCTTCGATGTGGTCTTTTTCTTTCTGCAAAAGGCTTTCCGGGATCAAAACCGGAAGATATACGTTTTCCACACCTGTGTCTTTAAAACGTTTATCAAGATCCGACTGAATATTTTCCCATATTGCATATCCGTTCGGAAGATAGTTCAGACATCCCTTTACGCCTGAATAATCACATAATTTTGCTTCCCGCACAACATCTGTATACCACTGTGCAAAATCTTCGTCTCTCGATGTGATCGACTGTACAAGTTTCTTTTCTTTCGCCATTTTCTTACCTCATTTCCCAAATCATTTTCGGAACTTTTTATCTTTTGTTCCGACTTTTCTTCCATCGCTTCCATAGCGCAGCAGTTTAGCCATATCCGTCCGAATCGACCGTTTCGACCGTTTCGACCGTTTCTTCCGTTTTGCCCGTTTCTCCCGGATCGTAAAAATTTCCGGTAACGCGGCAGATTCCCGGATAGCGCCAAAACTTCTCTGCCGGAAAAGCGTCTCATTTCCTATATGCGCCTATATAAAAACGCCGGGACGCTCTTCCCCACAAGGGACCGAGCATCTCGGCGGTACCACCCTTATTAACACCGCAGACGTCCTGCCTGCCGTTGTTCTCTCTTTTATCTTTAACGCAGATATACGCTGTATTTTCATACAGAGCTCCGGAGCCGGTTCAATGTGTTCCTGCAAAGGCTTTCACCAACCGCCTTCTCTCTGATGCATTCCACACATATACTATTCTCTTTCCTCGCCTGTTTGCATCTGTGATTTTACCCAAAATCCGGCAGAATGTCAACCGAAACCGCCGTTCCAAGTATTCATTCCGAAAATACCATCCTAAACGTGCATCTAAGACCTTATCCCAAACATTATCCGTGAAGCTGCAAAAGCTTTCCTTTTAATTCCTGCTCCATATTGCGAAGTTCCGCCTCCGCAGCCTGACGTTTTTCCCTGCCTTCACGCTGGATTGCCATTACTTCATCAAGCGTAGAGATCAGAGACTCGTTCGTTGCTTTGAGCGTATCCATATCCACGATTCCCCGCTCGGACTGCCGAGCCGTTTCCGTCGTTGCGATCTTCAGTTTCTCTGCATTTTTCTTCAAAAGCTCATTCGTCACATCCGTAACACGCCGCTGCGCTTCCGCTGCCTGCGTCGAATGTTCTACCCCAAGCGCAAGAACCATCTGACTCTTCCAAAGAGGAATCGTATTTACGATTGTAGACTGGATCTTTTCAACCATCATTGTATCATTATTCTGAACGAGCCGAATCTGAGGCGCAGTCTGAATAGAAATCATTCTTGTCAGTTCAAGATCATGGATCTTCTTCTCAAACCGAATGCACATCTTATCCAAATCTTTCGCCGCCTGCGCATCTTCCGGCAGTCCTGATGCCTGCGCCCTGCTCATCAGATCCGCAAGCTGTGTTCTTTTCACTTCCGCAAGTTTCTTCTTTCCCGCAAGAATATACATCGACAATTCCTTAAAATATGTCAGATTCAGTTCGTACATCTTATCAAGAAGCGCTGTATCCTTCATAAGCTGTACCTGATGCTTCTCCAGCGCCTTGATAATCTCATTTACATTCGTCTCGGCTTTTGCGTATTTCGCTTTCATAGAATCAATTTTGTTCGACGCTTTCTTAAAAATGCCGAAAAAGCCTTTTTCTTCTTCATCTTCATCAAAACTTTTCAACTGCGTCACAACGCCGGTAAGGAGATCCCCCACCTCGCCGAGATCTTGAGATTTCACATTATCCAACGCCGATTCGGAGAAATCCGCCATCTTCTTCTGCGTTCCCGCTCCGTACTGAAGGATCAGCGATGAATTCGTCAAGTCGATCTGCTTTGCAAATGCCTCGACCGTCTGACGCTCTTCTTCTGTCAAAATGCTGTCGTCCAGCACCGGTTCTTCTACCTGCTGCACGGCCGGAGTTTCCTTTTTATCCGCCGCCTGAAACGGATCTAACGTCAATGTCGGAGTGGTGTCTAAGTCCTTAAATTCTGTTCCCATTTCTTTAATCTCCTTTTCCATTTCTTTCTTCAGCCCTATCTTACTTATCTTCACTCATCATTCCCCGAGCTTCTATTTTATCTTCTTTACTCGCTGCGAACATCTTTTCTATCTTATCTTCTCCACTCGCTGCGCGCTTTTACTTTCTGATCTCGTCTTCCGTAAGTCCTTCCTGTGCCAGCATCGTATTCAGAACCGATATATCCGACGACACGTCCCACGCCGTATCCTGAAAAAGATCGTCCAACAACTTTTCAAACGCCACATTAAGAGTGTCAATCGTCTTTTCGATCTCTATTTTGGAAGAAATAATATTTTCTCCCTGTACAGGCTGTGCATCCAAATCTTCATACGCCTGCAGCAGTTTCATCGTCATCGGAAGATAATAATCCATTAATTTTCGGATATCACTGACCGTATCGGGTTTCTGCTCGACCCGGTCAAATATCCTGTCTACAAGCATTTCCATACGGGCGATTTTCTCCGAAATTTCTTCTCCGGGTATTGCGTCATTCGCCGCTTTGATCGCCCTCACATATTCGTCGCCTGCTTCGATGATCTTCTGGACTTCCGGAGAAAGTCTGGAAAACTCTTCCTGTTCCTTCGCTGCCCGCTCTTCTTTTTCCTGTTTTTCCCGACGCGTTCTTTCCATAAGCGCCGTGTATTGGCGATAAGCTTCGTTGCTCGTCATAAGACATGTTTCCTGCTCATCAAGATGACCTTGCCGAAACCAGCCTTTTTTAATCATCTTTTTCAAATCTTTCACAACTGCTTTCACAGAACGTCCGCTCTGCTGTGCAAATTCTTTTACGTCACAATATTCCCTGTTTCCGATCATTTTCACATATTTTCCAAAACGGCTCACCGTACACGCATTCGATGTTCCGATAATTCCCATCACTGCAAACGCAACAGAAAAACCGCCCATCAAAGCCGCCATGACATTTATCTCCATCTGCCAGCCTGTTACCGAACTTCCCAACAGAAGCATCAGACCGATGATCAGAGTAACGATCATCCCAAGGTATCCCGTAATCGCGAGGAAGATACCGCCGACCTTTATTGCCGTTCCCTTCAGATAAAGGATTCCGCCTCTGTGCACGGAATTCCCCGCTGTTCCCGTTCTTTGATCCTGCGCGAAGCCGCCTGCTGAGCCCGCTCCCTGATTATGTGTAAATCCGCCCGCTGCGCCTGTCCTCTGATTCTGTGTAAATCCGCCTGCTGAGCCTGTCCTCTGATTCTGTGTAAATCCGCCTGCTGAGCCCGCTCCCTGATTCTGCGTGAAACCACCTGCAGATCCTGTTCCCTGATTATGAAACGGCGGTGTGTTTCCCGCTTGTCTCTGCCTCTGTGCAAAATTATCCGCAGCGGCATTCATCGCATCACTTCCGTAACGGATTCCGTTTCTTAGTCCTCTGGAGAGTCCTTCCATCGCACGTCCGATCGTATCCGTCACATTCTGATTTAACCGTCCGTAATTTTGATGATCGATAGCGTCCTGAATCGTCCGATTCAATTCATCCAACGATCTTTCCCACTCATTATTTATCATGAATTTCCTCCTTAAAGGGTTGACCTGAAAATTCTTTTATATGATAATCAGTTTAGCCGTAACACATTGAAAAGTCAATAATACGAAGGAGCGAAAATAAGACAAATGATAAAAAATGCATCCCCGCTTATTATATACGAAGACGAGCAGATCATCGTCTGCCATAAACCCGCAGGAACGCCGACTCAGAGCAGTCATATCGGAACTTCCGACATGGAAAGCCTGCTCAAAAACCATCTTTTTTCTTCACGTAAATTTCACCGGGCAAAATCAGGCGAACCGTATCTTGCGATCATTCATCGCCTCGACCAGCCTGTAGAAGGGATTCTCGTCTTTGCAAAAACACCTGCCGCCGCAAAGGAACTAAACCGCCAGCTCACTTCCCAAGAATTTGGGAAATATTATCTTGCAGTAATATCAGGCATTCCCGAACCGCAGGAAGGCTCTCTTGAAAACTATCTCGTCAAAGATACCCGTACAAACAGTTCCGCAGTCTGTACGAAAACGACTCCGGGAGCAAAACTTGCCAGACTTCACTACAGAACAATAGAAACATACGGTGCGCCCGGAAACGAAAAATTTACCGATTCCAAATCGACTGACACGCCAAAACACACGTCCCGAAACCACAGGCAGCCGCCATTGCAAAATGAATCTTCTGCCTTAATAGAAATCCATCTTGACACAGGCAGACATCATCAGATTCGTGTGCAAATGGCATATTTCGGACACCCCCTTATAGGCGATCGAAAATATGGCAAAGAAATCACCGATCATATGAATTCCGTACAATCTTCGACAAAACGATTTCAGGCAGGACAACTTCATCTCTGCGCTTACAAGCTAACATTTCATCATCCCAAAACCGGAAAAGAGATGGAATTTCAGATTTGAAACTCCATCTCTCATAAATCCGATCTTCCTGTTTGGAAAAATCTCTTCTCCTGCAATCCCGAATTTTAACTCGTCGCACAAAAAAGGCGGTGCCTCACGCGCACCGCCTTTTTTGTTTCATATAATCTTCATCTTACGAATCAGATATTTTTATTTCACTCTTTTTCTTCTAAAGAATGTTACTACAGCGATTCCGCCCGCTGCCACAAGCGCCATCAAATATCCTGCGATGTTTGCGCTGTCACCTGTAACAACAGCTGCATTGCCACCGTTTCCGTTGCTTCCATTGCTTCCGCTATTTCCACTGTTTCCACTGTTTCCATTGCTTCCGCTGTTTCCGCCACTACCGCCGTTTCCATCCGGATTCGGGTTCGGGTTCGGATCAGGAGTTGTGTCTTTTACAAGACCGTCATAAGCTGTCTGCAATGCTTCTTTTGCTGCATTTACTTCATCCTGTGTTGCATTCGGATTTGCAAGAACACTCTGTGCTTTCATAAGAGCTTCATTGAATGCTGTCCAGCTTTCTGCTGTATATCCGTCTGCTTTGGTGTCTTTGTACTGATTATAAAGAGTCGTCAGTCCACTCTTATCTACATCGCCCGGCTGCGGATCTGGATTAAGTTTCACAAGTCTGTCATGCGCTGTCTGCAATGCTGTCAAAGCTTCGCCTGCTGCTGCGTTTGTTGTATCTTTTGCTTCGATGAGAGCTTTCGCTTCATTCATCTTCGCTTCGTATACTGCCCATGAGTCTGCTGTGTAGTCTGCTTTATTCAAGTTTTCTGCCACATAGCTGTCATAGAGAGCTTTCAGAGCTGCTGTCGTTCTCTCTCCGTAGAAACGGATCTCTGCCATACTTGCGAATTTATCCTGTGCTCCTGCTTCAAGAACTTTGAACTCTACATATCTTACATCTTTCGCATCAAAAGCAATCTGCTGATACTGATCTCTGTTTACAAGAACATTGCCTTCTTCATCGAACTCATATGTTCCGACAGATTTCATATCGTCTTTGGCGCTTCCTACAAAGATCTGCGCTTTCAGGATATCACCGTTCGTTACTCCCTGACGTGCAAGGAATGTAATGTCTGTCAAGTTGTAAAGTCCGCCGAGATCAAAATTGAGGCTCTGCGGCAATACATCTTTGTTGTACTCTGTATGCCAGTAATTATCCTCTTTTCCGTCAAGTACGTTTGTTGCAAGTCCATCCTCAAGTTTATCAGGATCACATTCACTTGTTGCCGTCACTGTGAATCCTTCTGCTTTTGCATCAAGCAGTTTTGTCTCATCAAGTGGACGGAATGTAAGTCCGTCGATTGCCTCGTAAATTGCCATCTGCGCTTCAAGTACCTGATTCTTCGTATATTCGCCCTTAAGTAATTCTGTAGCTGCATTTACTGCTGCTGTAAGCTGTCCATAACTTTCTTCTGTGTAAGCAGATGACTGATATGTACGAGCTTTAGCAAGCGCTTCATTTAATCCTGAAATATCAACGCCGGCTTTAACATTGATATCGTATGTTGCTTTTACTTCTTTGTTTCCTGCGGCTGTCAGAGTGATCGTACTCTTTCCTTCTTTCATCGCTCTCGCTTTGTAGATCGGATAGCCATTTTCATCTGCCAGCGTAATGATCTTCACAACGTCCTCATTAGAACTTTCTACTGTGAAGAATTTGTTTGTTGCATTGTCCGGCTGAACTGTTGCATTAATGTCTGCCAGTGTTCCGACATACATCTCTTTTGCATTGTTCGGATCTGCTGTGATTCCTGTAACCGGTGTGTTAGACAGATTTGACAGTTCAAGTTCTGCAAGTGTGAGCATGTTCTTCACATCACTTGTTGATTTTGCATCTAAGAATGTAATCTGAACTTCTTTTACCGCCTTGTCTCCTGCAAATTCAAATGTATATTTCTCCTGTTTTGTTTCAAACTTGATCTCGTCTGATGATGTATCATCTGTATAGATCAGTTTTGCAGATACTTTATTCAAGTAACCGTTTCCTTCATTTGCATTAGATACGACTACTTTATTAAGTGCTTCCGGATTCTTCAATGCAAGATGCATTGTTGTCGGAAGGATGATATAGTCCGGAAGTTTTCCGTTTACATGGTTGGATGAAATATCCCACTTAAACTCAAAATCACGCCCAAATGTTCCATCAAACAGTCCGTTGTAATTATTCTGTTGGATCAATTTATTTACATTCGGATCATCTGTGTTATCTTCTGTGAGTTTCTCATTTGTCATTGTGATATCGAAGTCTGCCTGTCCAAACTTCTTCTCTGTTGCCGGAACATCCGGGATCTCAACTTCTGTATCTACCTCTGACTCGATCGTGCTGTAGTTCGGTCCGATCAAAGTTACTTTAGAAAGATCGATCACTTTCGCATCTGTTGTAGAGATGTTCTCTTTTGCTTTCATTGTGATTGTAGCAAGCACGTCACTTCCGGCATAAAGTTCTTTGTCTCCACGGTTTGCAAATGCAAGGTTTACATATGCTCTGTCATCATACTCTTTATTAGCCGTCAGATTTTCCATCTGAGCAAGAAGAGGTGATACTTCACAAGAAACATATTGCACTTTGCTATTATCATAATTAATTACCTGTCCGAATGCATTAAGTCCTGCTACATTCTGCGCGTAAACGTCGATTGTAAACGTCTCGCCTTTCTTCACGCTGTCGCTGCTTGCAAGAAGCATAGCTTCTCCCGAAACACTATCCGTCTTCTTCGTTCCGCCATCTAACTGGAACATTGTGAATGCGTAATCATAAACATCATAGATATTGTTCATGTTAATATCGCCGTAACGGCTCTTGATCTGATCTGCAAACAACTTATCTTTTTCACATACACCAAGATAATTTTTCATATTTGTATAATCAGCATCCGTAACCGCCTCAGCCTTATTGGTACTTCCGACAGCAAACGCCCCTGTGTTTTCTTTCTTATATACTTTAATCTCACTTGCCGAGAAGAAATTACCGAGCGCTTTAAGTGGTGTAAACCGGATATAGCGCGCTCCGCAATCCAGCTTATCCATCAACTTCATATCTTTATTTACTGCCCATTTGTATGTTTTTGCCTCTGACCAATGTACACCATCGAGACTTGTCTCTAATTTCATTTCCTCAACAGTTCCATTGCCTGCATCATCACGCGGATAATACTCAATCTTATCAATTTCATATGCTTTTCCGTAATCTACAGTAAGAGTCTGTCCGATTGCATTTCCATCTGAATGGAAACCACCATCAGATTTCTGGAACGTTCTGTCAAATGCCAAATCAGCACTGTGATTTCCGTACAGACCGCCTGTCCATGTGATTGTCTGCGGAGCCGGTGTATCTTTCCACGGATCTTCTGCTGACTGGAACGTCTTCTCTTCGCTCCATTCAGAATATCCTTCTGCATTTCTAGAACGAACTTTATACTTATGCTCTGAGTGATATCCGAGATCTGTATGTGTATATGTCTCCACATCTCCTACAGAGAATACAACTCCGTCAACAAGAAGCTCGTAAGTTGTCGCATCAGCTACTTTATTCCATGCAAGAGTGATGCTTGTCGGTGTCTTTGCTTCCTCATTTTCTGTCAGAGTAGGAACTGTAAGGTTCTTATTCAGTTTATCCTGCGGAAGTTTTCCGTCATTTTCAAATCCTTCAAGTACTAATGTCTGAGCAACACTCTTCGCATCTGCCTGTGCAAATTTCACATACAGTTTCGGTGTTCTCTTCACATCTTTTACAAGGTTCGCAATCTCTGTTTCTTTTTCCGATGCATATGTCTCGATTGCTGGAGATTCATCATAGAAGTAGACTGCTTTACCTGCTTCAGCCGATTTTTTATCAAAGTCTGCTTTGCTCTGCACTTTATCGAGAGTCAATGAATCACTTCCGTTTTTCGCTGTAACTTTTGTAGGTTCTTTGGATACATTTACAACAAATGTTGTATTTTTGTCTTTCTTGTATCCAGTGTAGTTTCCTGTTGATTTTTCAGCAGTAAGCGTTGCTGTTCCATCTTTTACCTCAGATGTATACTTGGTAGATACATGAGCGCCGTAAGAAGTTTTCGTAATTTTTCCATAATCGCCATCTTCTTTCAGATCATTTTCCACAAATTTTCCGTCATCTTCAAACATCGTGTAAGATGTTTTTCCATCCGGCCAAAATTCGACGATACGGTTTTCTTTCTTAATCTGCTCCGGTGTATTATTTTCTTCCCACATTGGAATAATAGCACCGTTTTTCACAAATACAGGAAGTTTCCAAAGTGGAGCTGCAAAGTTGTTGAGAACCTGTCCTCCCTGATACTGCTGACCTGTGAAATAGTCAATCCACACTTCTTTTGAATCCGGAAGATAAATATTATTTCTTACATCATTTCCCTTATCATCTGCAGCAGTGCTCTTATAAATCGGAGCTACAAGAAGATTCGATCCAAGCATGTACTGATACTGCATTTCTTTACTGCTTGCATAACTGTCGTCCGGATATTCAAGGAACATTGCTCTTATAAGCGGCAGTCCTGTATCTCCATTGCCTGTATCAATGTTTGCCGCCGAAGCTGCCCCAGTATAAATATACGGAAGAAGCTGTGCTTTTGTTTTCAAATACATACGGTTGATTCCTGTATATGGATCTCCAAACGTATATGGCATCTTCGCATAAGTTCCCCAACCGTCCATGTTAAGCATAAGTGGTGTAAATGATTTCCACTGATAATCTCTTGTAGCAATCAACTGATTTCCACCGAAGATACCATCCATATCACTTCCTATGTTTGGGTTACCGCTAAGAGAAGTTCCGATATATGTAGGAATGTGAAAACGGATGTATTCCCATTCACCGCCGTACTGGTCTCCTGTCCAAATACCACAGTAACGCTGCGATCCTGCCCATCCGTCAAGAGAGATAATGTTCGGACGTACCTTACCTTCTGTTGTAGCAATATCGTAAGCTGTCTTCACACCGTCAAGCTGCATGGAATATCCATGTCCAACCCATGCAACATCTGTCTTCAATGTAGAAACACCACCGACTTTAACTTCGTTTTTAAAATCACGAAGAAGCTGCCATTCTGTCTTCGGATTAGAATCCGGTGTCAGATAACTCTGTGTCCAAAGTCCTGTTGCTACCCCTTTTTCATTTGCATATTTTGTAAAG
>OLQA01001508.1_pt1 | contig 20151 bp, 16 predicted proteins | sample 1673151 | NCBI WGS metagenome assembly OLQA01 (sample SAMEA3136760, study PRJEB25190) | human gut metagenome | biome: human gut; feature: human-associated habitat; material: faeces | place: Austria | collected 2013 | reverse complement strand
TGCAGGGCCGCAGCGCGCACGGCAGGGGCAGGGGACACGGCGGCGCTCACTCAGAATTTTATCTGCATACAAGAATTGACAGATGGATTGTAACCGCCGCAAGGTTCCACTATAATAAAGGGAAGATATGAGTGGGGGTACGCATGAAAAAGAGGTTAAAAAATCTGTCGATTCAGCAGAGGATCAGTTATTCTTTTACTTTGTTTTTTACCGTTCTGGTCATCTGTATTATTTTTGTGCTGCGGGGAATTTACAGCAGTCAGATGTATGAAAAGCTCATGCAGGGAAGGAACTATGAGGATAATCTCATTGTGCAGCAGATGGCCGGCCTGGCTTCCAATACCGGAAGCTGCTGCAACAGTATTATAGTAAACCTGAATAATACGCTGGAATTGAACGGATCGCCTCTTTTTTATCCTAATCTGTATAATACAACGACGAAAAAGAAGATTCTGAATATTATTGAAAACAGTTTTTTATTGTATCCGGATGTGGGACATATTGCAGTTCTGTATAATAACGGCGATATGTATGAAAAGGAACGAAATCGTTCTTACCGGAGTTCGGACGGAAATCTGGAACTGGTGAAGCAGTTTGGAAAAATGGGAATCACCACCACAGGGCAATGGTATTACTCTCTCAAGATAGAATCGGCATTTTCCGGTTTTAACCTGCATTATGTAAAGGTATTAAGGGATGTGGAAAGTAATTCAGATGTGGGTTATATCATTTTGGAACTGGATGAACAGAGGCTTTATGAGACCTATCAATATAAGGATGGAGCTCCGGAGGTGGATATATACCTGACTGACCAGAATGGCATGCTTCTGTCCAGTGATGACAGGGAGGCTATGGAGGCACTGCGTGCGGCTCCGGATTATGATGCCCAGTTTGCTTATTCGAAAGAGGTTCTCGGCCATGCGGAAGAGAAAAAGGGAATGTCAGGATTCCGGGTAGGGAGCTATCAGATAAACGATACCTGGAGGCTGACTACAGTTTTGGATGTAAAAGCTTCTTTATCGGCAGTAAATAATATGACAATAGTCATTATCATAGTCAGTCTTCTGCTGCTGTGTGTCTTTAACGCATTGAGTACGGTTATTGCGCGCCGCATCGCCCGGCCTATTTCCCAATTGTCGGAGCACATGCGCAAATTTACTCACTCCCTTCCGGAAAATCTGCCGGATACGGATGTGGAAAATGAAGAAGGAATCCTGATATCCAGCTTCAACCAGATGGTTCGGATGAACCGGGAGCTGTTTGAAAATGTTACCAATGAAAAAAGGGAAAAAAGGCGGTTGGAGCTGGCGCTTCTGCAGGCTCAGATTAAACCTCATTTTCTGTATAATACACTGGATACTATTTTCTGCCTGAACAGTATGGATTGTTATAAGGATGCCAGCCGTATGATCAAATTACTGGCGGATTATTACAGGCTGGTGCTGAATAAGGGGCTGGACTGGATATGGATGGATCAGGAGCTGGAGGCTCTGCAGAAATATCTGGAAATCCAGTCGGTGCGCTATAATGACAGTCTCAGCTATTCCATAGAAATGCCGGAGGAGCTGCGGGCTTTTAAGATACCGAAGCTGACGCTGCAGCCGCTGATAGAAAATGCTATTTATCACGGCATTAAGCCTAAAAATGGAAGGGGACATATTCTGGTCACGGGAGAACTGGTGGATGACTGGGCTTATATTTATGTGGTTGATGATGGGATTGGTATGAGCCGGGAAACCTTCAGGCGTATTTTGTCGGGAGAACAGAAGGGGGCAGATATGGATGATATTTCTTCTGCGGATAAAATGCATTCCATGGAAAGCTTTGGTCTGAAAAATGTATCTGAAAGACTCAAGATGTATTATGGACAGGGGACTTGTATCCAGTTGGATGATACCCCTATTGGAACCAGCATTGCCCTGTGCATAAATCTGAAAAGAGGTGGCCATGAAGTATAAGGTTCTTCTTGTGGATGATGAAAATATATACCTGCAGTATCTGTCCCGGATCATAGACTGGGAGGAACTGCAGTGCGGGATATGCGGCTTTGCCAAAGACGGGGAGGAGGCGCTTGTCCTCATCCGGGAAAAGCATCCTGATATTGTTTTCATGGATATCAATATGTCCAGGATGAATGGTTTGGAGGCTTGTGAAGCCATTAAGGGCAGTGATGCGGAAACAAGGGTGATTATCATGACTGCCTATGATGAATTTTCTTTTGCACATCAGGCAATTAAGCTGAATGTGTTCGATTACCTGCTTAAGCCTTTTGATAAGGAAGAACTGAAGGAAGCTCTGGGAAAATGCATCAAGGATATTGAGGAATCCCGGAAAAACAAACATCTCAGGCAGGAAATGCTGCTGCGGGATGCAGTGGAGGCTCAGCCGGAGCTTTTGATATGGAAGGAAGGGCTTCCGGGCAAAGGGAGCCATTATATGGTATCTATTCTGCGAATCCGGAAGGGGTGTGGTGATTATGATATTGCTGTGATCCGGGAACTGTTGGAGTTCTACCTGGGAAGGGCGGGAATTGGCAGCTATTGCCTTAAAAATGACGGCAGCTGTGTCACCATTGCTCATGTGACGGATAACAAAGAAGGGGTCATGGAACGGATAAGGAAGGCATATGAAAGTCTGCTGGAAGATGAGAATGCTGCAATACTGGATTCAGCCGCTTTAAGCTGTGTGGAGGAAGGATTGGATCATCTTCAGGAAACCTACAGGCAGGCCAGGCTTGTTTATGAAAACAGCACCAAGGTACATCGCAGAGTGGCCTGCTATGAGGACTTAAAATCCCTTAATACAGATGTTTCCTTTTACAGTACCCAGGATATCAATCTGTTGATTAAATATTTTGAGTTGAGAGATTATCCCAAGGTGGATGATATCATGGAGAGAATGTTCGGTCTGTCGGAAAACCAGATGTTTTCTTTTCAATATATCATAAATGTATACTATTCCCTCATGATAGGTATTCATTCCTATTTCCGACAGACAAATGAAAATCCCATTTCCGATTACATGCAGATGCAGGACAGCATTATAACCGATTTAAAGGACTGTTTTACCGTGGGGCAGGTAAAGGAAATCATTAAAAATTATGTATATGAAATGCTTTCGGACTGCACTTATGTGCCGGTGGGAAGCAAAAAGGAGATTCTGGTCAATAAAATAGAACAGTATCTGCAGGAGCATTACCAGGAAGGAAGCCTTTCCGTCAATGTTATCGCGGAAAATTTATTTTTCGAAAACAGTTATATCCGCCGGGTTTATAAGACACAGACAGGTAAAACAATCATGCAGAGACTGGAGGAAATCCGTATCGAAAAGGCGAGGGAGCTTCTGCGTGAGGAAGGGATACGATGTGCGGAAGCAGCCGAGCTCACCGGATTTTCTGATCCTTATTATTTCAGCAAAAGGTTTAAGCTGTTCTGCGGATGTACACCCTCCGAATATCAGATGGCAGGAATAAAAATAAGAGAATAACAGCAGATCATACGCAAGGAGATATTATCACAGCTGTTAAAATTGGAAAGCGTGCACGGCACGCGGACAGGAGCAGATATGGAATATTGTGAAAATTGGGAGCAAATCAGAAAAAAATTCCTGGAGTATTGGGCTATGGAGAATCACGACAGGCCTCTTGTAAGCATCCGGGCGCCGAAGGACAGACAGGAGAAAAAGCCGGAAAGCCGCCATTCTTCTCTGAAAGAAAGATGGATGGACACGGAATATGTATTGAAAAGCAGCAATTGGGAGATGCGTAATACATATTATGGAGGAGAAGCTTTTCCCTCGCTTAATCCTAATCTTGGGCCGGACTATTTCGCGGCCTGTTTCGGTACGAAGCTGGAATTCGGAGAGGATACAAGCTGGTCCGTCCCTTTCCTGACGGATGAGGATGTGGAAGAATATCAGGGCTTTATGCTCTGCAGACAAAATGAATATTATAAAAAGATGCTTGAAATTACTCAGGCAGCAGTGGAGGATGGAAAAGGAAAATATCTTGTGGGGGTTACCGATATCCATCCCGGTCTGGATGGACTGGTGTCCATGAGAGGGCCTCAGGAGCTGTGCATGGACACTCTGGATCAGCCGGAATTTATTCAGAAGGGAGCCATGGATCTTCTTCCCGGTTTTCGGGAGATTTATGAAGAGCTGTATACGATGACGACCAAATACCAGGAAGGAAGCACCTGCTGGATGGGTATTTGGCATCCGGGCAGATGGTATCCTACCTGCTGTGATTTTTCCTGTATGATATCCACACAGATGTATGAAGAGCTTGTGGTGGGAGAGCTTCTTGAAGAGCTTGATTTTCTGGATGCCAGCATCTACCATCTGGACGGGCCGGATGCCCTGAAGCATCTGGATCGGCTGCTTGCGATCGATAAGCTTAAAGGGATCCAATGGGTTTATGGAGCCGGACAGCCCACAGCCTCTCATTGGATTCCGGTACTTAAAAAAATCCAGGATGCAGGTAAAATGATTCAGATAGATGTGGTTCCGGAGGAACTGGATATTATGCTTGAGAATCTTAAGCCGGAGGGCGTGATGTATACGATAAATGCCCGGACGGAAGAAGAGGGAAGGGCATTGATGAAAAAAGTGGAGAGATATAAAAGATAAAAGAGTCGGGAGCCCGGAGATTTCTTCCGCGGACAACGAGCCAAACGGGCACGCCAGCAGAGAACCGAAGGTTCTCTTGCCTGCTTGACTCCGGGTTCCCGTAGGTGTAACAGTAATACTTAAACAATTATTTTTTACATAGCAGCCATAGCTACGCCATACTGTCATCCCGCAGAGAATCAGCCAGACTGCATCCAAGCACCTTTTTCCCGCCAATATAATATGCCAGGCCGACAAAGGCAAAGATAGCCAGACTGAATGCGGCAATTATCGGTACCGGAATTTCCGGCAGAACCTCCAGAGGCTCCAGAAAGCTGGCCTTCGTGGTAAATATGATAAAGAACACAGTCAGAGGAAGCGTGATAAGAACCGGCCGCCCGGCGATAACCAGCGCTTCGATACAAAATAATTTCCGTATGCCTGCAGGCGTAAGTCCCACAGACATATATTGAGCCAGTTCCCGTCTCCTCTGGCGAAGGAAACCAAGCGTATACGAAAACACGTTGGCAATTCCAATGACGGCCAGTAAGGTACAGAAAGAGCCAATAATCAGCTTGTAACTGCTGAGGATTCTGTCATTGGTAATCTTTTCTTCCACTCGGTTCTCACTTTCCGCTTCATAGGAGGCGCTGACCAGCTGCAAAATACGATCCTCCAGCGCATTCAGTTCATCAAGGGCAGCTCCTTTCTCTGCCAGTATCCGGATATAGGTATCCTTCTGTGGCTCCCCTGTCTGTCCCTTTATTTTTTCCCATAATGACAGCGGGATAAACTGTACCAGGGTATAATCATCATATTCTTCTCTCAATCCAGGCACTACCCCGGTATATCCGAGTATGGGAATGTCCGCTGTTTCAGCACCTCCGTCCTTATTCCGCAGGACTGCTGAATCCAGGTTTTCCTTTATAAAGGGGATCATTTTCCGATGACGGAAATTACTGTTTAAGCTGTCCCAGAACTGGTTCAGCATTATCGTTCCGTCCAGGCGAGGAGTTATTCCGAGCTGTTCGCAGTATCTCATAAATGCATCATTATTCATTATGACAATGGGCGCTTTCACCAGCCAGGAACCTTCTGCTGAGGAAATGGAAGAACCGGCAACTGCCTGAGGGCCGCCCAGAGAAGCCAGTTCCGGGCTTATCGCTTCCTCAGGAACAGGTATAAGGGCCTCCGCCTTCTGGTATATGACGAGATCGTTAACCCCTTCCGTTTCCGCCAGTGCCTGTGTCAGCCCGAAATCCTCTATTTTTGTGTTCTTGACCGTTGCCATGATATCCCACACATCCTGATATTTTTCAAAGTACGTATATTTAGTACTGAGATCGGTCAGGGCAAAAAAGCACAGCATCATGGTGAAACCAAGGAAAGAGAGGGTGAGGGACAGCGTAGAAGTACGCAGTGTCTTTTTTTGTGCCTTCAGGGCATTTCCCGCCAGTTCGCCTTCCGTTCCGAATAACAGGGAAAGGACAGGGGAATGTTTTTTCTTTTTCAGCTGCAGCCCGCCGGTTCCCCGGATGGCATCCAGAGGTGTCATCCGGCTCAGCTTCCGTGCCGGGATCCATGCGGAAAACAGGACGGTCAGGAAGGAGACAAGGAGGGTAACCGCAAAAATGGCAGGATGATAACTGAAATTGATGTTATACCGTCCCGGCATGTCCGCTCCGATGATTTCGATCCCCTGCTTTGTTACATAGCTGAGGGCGATTCCCAGTAAAATGCCAACCATAACCGGCGCTGCGCAAAGAACGGCAGCCTCCTGCATCAGGCAGGTACGGATCTGCCCCGGCGTGGCTCCGATGCTGGAAAAAATGCCGAACTGATGAACCCTGGCATTCATGGACACCGCAAATGAATTATGGATGACCAGAATCAGAGACAGGGAAAGCAGCAACAGTACCACCAGATAAAAAGTCATTAAAAGAGGAGGCGTTTCATCCTGGGGATCGTGGATCAGATACCGGGACAAAAGCAGCAGATGATAGGATGCCGCATCATCCTCCAGTCCAAGCTGCCTGACGATCAAAGGCATATCCTGAAAAATTGTCCTGGCATTCCGGAAATAAACATCAGCCACAGTTTCCTGATCCGTGGATAATTCTTCATTAACTATGGCTTTTTCCACGTTGGCAAAATTCTGTATTGTGAGGATATCCTCTTCATGGGCGATACCTGTGATGCGGCCCTGCCAGCCGCCTTCCTCAATGATTATCTTCTCAACCTCATATACCCAGAAATTATAAAACATACAGCATAAAAAGGACAGGAACAGGCTGGCAATAAAGGCTGCCACCATAATCGATACACTGGAAGCGCGGCTGTTTTTGATAAAGCTCCTGGAATAATCCTTCCACATCTGCCTCACCCCCGTCTCTCATCGCTGATAATGCGGCCATCCTCTATGGTCACAATGCGATCTGCTTCCAAAGCGATTTTTTCATCATGGGTAATCAGCAAAATGGTCTGTTTCAGATTCCGGTTGGATAATTTGAGCAAATCAATGATTTCCCTGGAATTCTTCTGATCCAGGTTGCCGGTGGGCTCGTCCGCCAGCAGAAGGGCAGGGCGGTAAATCAAAGATCTGGCAATGGCCGCGCGCTGCTGCTGGCCTCCGGATAACTGGTTCGGAAGAGCTTCCAGCTTGTCGGTGATGCCAAGGGACTGTATCACCTGCTGAAAATATTCCTGATTGGGCTTGCGTTTGTCGAGTAAGAGAGGCATCAGGATATTCTTGCGGACGGTCAAGGTGGGAATCAGATTATAAAACTGATAGACAAGCCCCACCTTCCTGCGCCGGAAAATAGCCGCCTGTGTGCGGTTCATCGTGGAAATATCCGTTCCCTCCACGATAACCTTTCCTTCCGTGGGCTGATCCACGCTGCCCAGAATATGCAGAAGCGTGGACTTCCCCGATCCGGATGCCCCTATGATCGCAACAAATTCGCCTTTATTTACAGTCAGGTCAATCCTGTCCAGGGCAACAACCTGGTTATTGCCGGATCCATATACCTTCCTGACTCCTTCACATTTTAATATTTCCATCTGCTTATTTCCTTCCTGTTATGTTTGTGACTCCTTCCTGTGCCGGCAGACCGGAGAGACTATGATTTATTATAACAAAGGAAAGTGACATCTCAGTGACTGTAAAAACGGATTTCAAAACAGGCTCCGGAATCCGGATTATTCTTTGCATGAATAGTCCCGTTCTGGCTTTCTATAATTTCCTTTGCCAGGGACAGGCCGATTCCGATACCTCCGCCTTTGGCATTCTGCCCGCGGAAAAAACGTTCGAAAAGGTGGGGCAGATCCTCTTTTGCAAAGCCTTCGCCCTCATCCCGGATGATTATCTGTGTATAAAGGGGATTCTGTTCATACGAACAGTGGATAACTCCTCCCGCAGGCGTATGCTCCATACAGTTTTTCAGCAGATTCATGATCGCTTCCATGGTCCAGTCCATATCGGCGGTTATCCGGGCAGGTTTTCCTTCCGGGATATCCACTGAGACCCCCGCATGGGATAAAACCTCCTGCAGGTTGTCAGCTGCAAGCGTCAGGATGGTAAACACATCCGCTTCCTTTTTTTCGAAGGGCAGTGTCCCTGCATCCAGCCGGGATAACAGCAGCAGGGCTTCTTCCAGGTGTGTCAGGCGCTCCAGCTGCCTGCGTATCTGACTGATATTTTCCTTTCCCGAAGGACAGTCCATCATCTGCAGGGACAGGTGGATAGCTGTAATAGGGGTTTTGAGCTGATGGGCGATGTTGGCGAGATTTTCTGCAAAATGCTGCCTGGCTGTGAGGGCGGCGTCCCTTGTCTGGTAAGCGAAGGTTACCGTTTTATAGATTTCGTCCTGCAGCTTGGAAAATTCGTCCTCCTCTTCCCGTAAATGAAGGCCGTTTCCTCCGGTATTCACATTTTCCAGATAATCCGTCAGAGACTTAATCCGCAGCATTTCTTTTCGACGCATATGCCGGAAGGCGGCCAGAAACAGTCCTCCGCCGAAAAGAAATCCGGCAGCGGCAAAGAATATTCCATAGTTGGGGGCGGCTTTTGAAAAGTCTGACTGCCGGTACCCGTAGGCGGCCAGTATGCTTTTTTCTTCAGGCACAGCTGTTTTGTTCTTATAATCCTTCAGGATGGCAGGGATTACCGTTTCCGCTTCCGGCAGCTCGTCGATAATACTCCGGCAGATGCCGTTCAGCAGCTGAAACTGTGCACGGTTATAATGGCTCGTCATAAGTACGGCTGTGAAGGAGGCGGAAAGCAGGCCGACGGCCAATACGAATGATATAAGAATTCCGGTATTTTTATGACCGCTCATAAGGTGTCCTCCATACGGTAGCCGAAGCTTCTGATCGTTTTAATACAGGATGGATTATGCAGTTTTTCCCGCAGACGCTTCATGGTAACGGTAAGCGTATTGTCATTCACATAGCTGCCATTGCTGTCCCACAGCTGCTGCAATATCCTTTCCCTTGTAACAGTTTTCCCTTTATTCCGGATTAAAAGCAGCAGAAGCTGATATTCTGACTGGCTTAACGTGATTTCCTCTTCCCCGCAGAAAACCATCATGCGGTTCTGATCCAGCCTGACGGAATCGCAGGAAAGGTACTGCTCAGGCACATTCCCCGCCCTGCGGAGCAATGCGCGGATGCGGGAATATAAAACCTCCAGTTCAAACGGCTTCACCACATAATCATCCGCGCCGTTCTCAAAACCGGATACGATATCGCGGGAATCTCCCCGGACAGTCAGGAAGATAAGCGGCAGCTCCTTCCAGCGGGAACGGATCCACCTGCACAGCGAGTCACCCCGTCCGTCCGGCATATTCCAGTCTACAAGCGCGGCGGCAGGCACATGGCCTTCGAAAGCCTTTTGGGCAGCTGTAATGGTATGAAAAACGCTGACCCTGCAGCTGCGCTGTTCCAGATATTCTTTCACGATGCGCGCTATATTTTCATCATCTTCCACGTAATAAATATCAATCATCTTCAGATCCTCCGTCTGTTGGTGCGGATGTGCCGGTTAATATGCCTATTATATTTCGGGCGGTAAAAACATACAAGCTGTTGTTTACAGGACTTACATTTAAATTGATACAGCCGATACAATAAATGGGCAGATCGGCCTGACATGCCGCAAAATTATTCATAAATAAATTTGAGGAAGATAGAAACCCGGATATATGATAAAATAAATCCGGATAAACATAGCAGCTCTTATTTGCTGAGGAATGACTTATGAGGGAAACAGATATGAAAGAAAAAATATTGACGGATAAAAAATACGGATTAAGGGATTATCTGTACATTCCTTTTTCTGTTTATCCTTTTGGCTGCCTGCTGAAGCTGCTTACAAAGCTGGTGTCCGCGCTGCTTCCGGCTTTGCAGGTTCTGACAATAGCAGCCTTTATTGATCGTGTGACTCTGGTGGTACAGGGAAAGGCAGGCGGGAACGAGGTTTATGTTCCGCTTCTTCTGCTTGCCTGTATTCTGGCATTTACCTATCTGAACGGCCAATTGATCGCATTCCTGAACCTGAAAACGGAATTACGGCTTGCCGGAACCTATGAAACCGCACTCCTTGACAAAAGAGGGAAGCTGGAATACTGGCATATTGAAAATGACGATTCCTGGAATGTGGTTGACCGCACCTGCAAAGAGGCGACGGAAAAGCTTCTGAGAGGTTTTGACAGCCTGCTGGATATGGGAGAACTGCTCATCCGGGTTTTATCTTTGCTTATTATCCTTACACTGCAGGTATGGTGGATAGGACTGGCCATACTGGCTGTCTCCATACCGCTGTTCCGGGTTTCCCTGAAGGCGGGAAAAGAAAATTATGAGGCATACCGGAATGCGGAAAAAAAGACAAGAGAGGCTGAGTACCTGCATAAGGTCCTGACGGAAAGGGAGAGTGCGGAAGAACGGACACTCTTCGGTTACTCGGACTGGCTGAATAAAAAATGGCTGGAAAAGTATGAAACGGCAAGAAAAATTACAATGAGCGTAATGCTCCGGAATTATATTAAAATGAAAGGCTCCAGCCTGATTACCGTGGCGATATCCCTGATAATCATCCTTGTTCTGCTTTATCCCCTTTCTCAGGGAAAGCTCACGGCGGGGATGTTCATAGCTCTGGTTTCTGCGGCGCTTGAACTGATCCAGCTGATGTCCTGGCAGCTTGCCAGACTTACCGAACAGATGGCGAAAAACAAGGCGTACATGGATGATTTGACGGAATTCGTGGGTTTGTCGGAGGATGACGGCGCACTGAAGGAAAAGAACGCCAGCCCGGATGTGGTGGAAGAGGTGGAGTTCCGGGATGTTTCTTTTCGCTATCCCGGAACCGACAGCTACATACTGAAGCATTTTTCCCTCCGGATAGAAAAAGGAAGGCATTATGCGTTTGTTGGAATCAACGGCGCTGGAAAGACCACGATTGTCAAGCTTCTGACCGGCCTGTACCGAGGATATGAAGGAGACATTTTTATTAACGGCAGAAACAGCAGAGAATATGACAGCCGCCAGCTGATGGATATGTTTTCCGTGGTCTACCAGGATTTCGCCAGATACCAGATTTCATTTGCTGATAACATACGTTTGGGGAACAGGACGGAAACGGATGAAGCCAGATTTTCCCAGGTTCTTTCATTTAATGAAATCGGGGAAATTGCACAGGCACTGCCGAATGGGACGGATACCTGCCTAGGGAAGATAAAAAAGAACGGAGTGGATCTTTCCGGCGGGCAATGGCAGAAAATAGCCATAGGCAGAGCGCTGTATCAGCGGGCCTCCATACGCATCATGGATGAACCCACCGCAGCGCTGGATCCCGTATCGGAAAGCAATGTGTACCGGATTTTTGGGGAAGCCAGCCGGGATGTGACCACCATATTTATCACCCACAGACTGGGGGCTGCCAGACTGGCGGATACCATTGTCGTTCTGGACGGCGGAAATGCGGCGGAAACCGGAAGCCATGAAGAACTGATGGCAAAGCAGGGAATTTATGCGGAAATGTTTGAAGCACAGAGGAGCTGGTATCAATGAATAAGAAAAAAAGAGGCCCTGTAAAATTATTATGGAAACTGACGCCCCTGGTCATAAAAGCGGCTCCGGGCGCATTCCTTCTGACAACGGTTATGGCGGTGTTCTATGGTGTTTCCTGGGGAGCTGTTACTGCGGGACAGCAGATTTTTTTTGATGGAGTAACAGAGTTTGCAACGGGAAAAGCTTCTTTAAAAAGAGTGCTGGCCGCCTTTTTCCTGCTGGGAATCGCATATGTGCTCTGCCACATATTTAACGGCGCCGGAAATTATCTCAACGAAATGATGGAGAAAAAAGCGGAAGGCCGGCTGTCCTTTTTTATCCATGAAAAGATGGCGGCGATGAAGCCGATCTATTTTGAGGAGCCCGATAAACTGGATATCTTCAATAAAGCGGAGGAAGGAAAAAACAATGCAGTGGAACTGGTTTCCGCTTTGCAGGGGGTTTTTACCTTTTACCTGCCTTATTTTCTTTTTATGGCATGGTATCTCTTTCATTTAAAGCCGGTGCTTGCCGTCGCTGTCGTGCTGGTTTTCATTCCCACCGCACTGACACAGATCGTACGGACAAGAGCCTTCGGAAAGCTGGAGGAGGAATCGGCGTCTCTCAGGCGGGAGAATACCTATTATGAGAACTGTATGGTCAGCAGAGAGTATTTTAAGGAAACCAGAATGCTGGGAGCCTTCCATTACTTCCGCGGGAAATACGCGCAGACGAAGAAGGAGCTGCTGAGCCTGAAATATAAGGCGACCTTAAAATCCAACGGACTCGAGCTGGTAATGAAGCTGATCACGCTGGCCAGCTACCTTCTGATTCTGGTGATGCTTGTAAAGGCCGTGATGAGGGGAGAAATCCCGGTGGGAGCCTTTATCGCCGTATTTAACTCTTTGAGTACACTTTATGATTTCATGGAAGAATTGATTTGCTACCATGTGGGGCATATGGCACAGGGGATGGGAAAAGTGAATAATTTCATGGACTTTCTGGAAATGGAAAGCCAAGATGGAACACAGGAAGCCCAGCTTGTCTTTCATAATATCAGGCTTAGTAAGGTGAGCTTTTCCTACCCGGAGGCCCGGACGGAAGCGCTTTCGGATATTTCACTGGAAATAAAGAAAGGGGAAACGCTTGCCGTTGTAGGAGAAAACGGCTCCGGGAAAACAACGCTGGTCAGGCTGCTCACTGGTTTATATATGCCTGATAAGGGCTGTGTGGAGGTTGACGGACAGGATTTGGCAAAGCTTAAAAGACGGAATATCTATGAGAAAACCGCGGTGGTATTTCAGAAATTCCAGAAGTACAGCCTTTCTCTTACGGATAATATTGTCATAAGCCGCAGTGAAAAAGAACCCACGGCTTCGCTGCTGGATGAGGTGTGTGAAAAAAGCAGTGTAGAACTGAATGCGTGGGGACTGAAGGATGGGTATGAGACACTTTTGGGAAAGGAATTCGGAGGAACGGACCTTTCCGGCGGCCAGTGGCAGAGGGTTGCCATTGCCAGAGGGTACTACAGGGAACATGAGCTTATCATACTGGATGAACCGACTTCGGCTATCGATCCTTATGAGGAAACGATGATGTTCCGGAAATTCGCGGATATATCCAGAGGAAAGACGGCTGTGATTGTGACGCACCGGCTGGGCTCGGTGAAGATTGCGGACAGAATTGTGGTACTGAAAAAGGGACGTATTGCGGAGCAGGGAACCTTCCGGGAACTGATGGACAAGGATGGGGAATTCCGGAGGATGTATTCGCTGCAGAAACAGTGGTATGCGGATGGGGCTGAAAGCTTGTAAGAATTATGATAAGCCTGAACTGGTGAAAAGTTTCAGGAATTTTGGAAAACTATGACATATAGGTGTCATAGTAGGCTGTTTATAATGATGCTGTTAACAGAAAACCAGATTATATGTGAGAATGTATGAGGTAAAAAAATGGGAAATAAAAACAGCGTGAAAAGGGAAAATGTATTTTGGAATATGGATGTATATGCGGACTGTCCGCAGCTGGAAGATGATAAGTATCTGATGAAGCTTACTTCAGAGAGCGACTGGCAGGATTTGCTGAAAGTGTATTCGGATAAGGATGCGGTGCCTTTTTTCAACAGTGATAACTGTAATGGGGAGGATTTTTATCTGACTACGGAAGAGCGTATGAAGGAAATGATCCGTATGTGGCGGCTTTCCTATGAAGAAAGAGGGTTCGTTCGATGGTCTATAGTGGATAAGCTGGGCGGAAGCATTATTGGGACTATAGAGTTGTTTCACAGGGATGCGGCTGATTATTTTACGAACTGCGGTCTGCTGCGGCTGGATATCAGAAGTGACTATGAGCGGGAAGAGGAGATAGTAAGAATAGTATCGTTGATATTGGAACCGGCTTTTGTGCTGTTTCGGTGTGGTAAAATTGCAACGAAGGCGGTACCAGAGGCGGCGGAGCGGATAAAGGGCCTGAAGAGGCTGGGGTTTGCGGCAGCGGAGGAAAAAGTGATTGGGCATGATGGTACGCGGTATGGGGATTATTTTGTGGTGGTTAGGTGAGAGCAGTCATGATATGTTTTAGGAGATCAGAGAATCTAAACTATTAGCTTCCTAATTCGGTTTTCGGAACATGATATATAATAAAGGAATGTATCTCCCTGCTTTGGGAATCTTTCCTAATACAGGAGAGCAAAAACACTCGTTGCTTTTGCTCTTCTGTCAGTTACTAAACATAAATGGCTAATTCCGTTATTTTGTGTTCTACATATCATTTACTGCATATTCTTTTCCAATTATCAAGCACTTGGAGGTATTATTGTGACCGACTTCATCTGTTTTGGCGATAGGCAGTCTGGGATTGTCAATAATACGAGAAACAAGATCAATTATTCCGGGAGATTCATTCATTTCTTCCATCTTTGTAAAGGTCCCCAAAAGTAATCCTGCAATATTTTTATATGCACCAAGCTGTTTAAGCTGACAAAGATACGTTGTCATTAGGGCGGCATTACCACCATAACTTTCTAAAAACAAAATTTTATTTTTGAAATCAGGCATATAAGGTGTTCCGGCGAGCTTTAAAAAACAACGGATATTCCCTCCTATTACGATGCCTTTCATCTCTGATCCTTGAACAAACTTCCATTGAATATCATATAAACTGTTTTGATTATTAAAAACTGTATTTTTAAAATCTCTAATTTGATTTCGTTTATTCTCCCAAATTAAATTTTTAATTTGATACAAGTAGGATGGCACACCAGTTTTTCTATAAATAGCATTTAAAATGGTGGTTAAATCACTATATCCCCAAAATGGTTTTGGATTATTTTTAATCAAATCGTAATCGAGAAAATCAAGGATTTCATTTGCTATGTCACCTCCCGAAATATCAAAAATAGCTTTTATGCTTTTGTCGGAATAGAAGCTTAAAAGAGCATTAGCACGTTCCCTTACAGTTCCGCTGAACACAGAATTCACTTCAAAGATATATGGACTTAATGCTGGAACAAGTTTTAACTCCGTCAATGTTTTCATTAATTCTGTAACGCGATTTTTATCTGATTGCGGCAGACCATTTGAACAAGCGACTATTCCTATTTTATCACTACATGAAAACAATTTTTCACCTTCTTTTCTCCAGATCATAAGTAACTGGACGAATCTAGTTTATCAAATATAAATATGTCTGTCATTATACTTTCAAATAAAATAGAGGGATTAAACTTTCTGAATCAAAACGGTTAAAGATATGGGATTATTAGCACTGCGCTATTTCCTTATATAGAATAGAACTTAGGCTTTTATGTACAGCCGGATCCAGGCCGACGTTAGTCTCTTTTTTGAATCAATAAGTATAAACAACCAGTAAATAACAGGAGATACCCTTATCAGCGGATGTGGATAAAGGTATCTCCTGTTTGTTTCTCTGTGTATAAATCAGATCTCTGTCTTCCAAAATCCATGCAGATTGCAATAAGCATAAGCGGCCTTCACCGAATCCCCGTCCTCCAGCGTAAAATGCGCTACTGGTTCGCAGGAGGCATCCAGACAGACACGCATGGTACAGCCGGCTTTTGTCACCAGGCAGACCCAGCCGATGCTGTGCTCTTCCGTCATGGGATGGAAAATGCTTCCCACTTTAACCGTGATATGCTTCCCGTTGATTTCCACCACAGGCAGATGTTTTTCCGCAGCACCTTCCGATGTATTGGCTGTCAGGACTTCAAAGGGCTTGCAGCTGTCAGGTACGGCCGCATTCGGTACGCCGGTGAGGGCTTCCAGTACTACAGTATGATTTTTGTCAGTTAAAAAAACAGGTTCTTTATTCATATGATTCCTCCATTTGCGGTATTTGCTGTATAGTGTCCCAAAGAAAGGAAATATTTATGCATTTATCCTGCAATCTGTAAATGGGCTGGAGCAATTATTGCGTTGTATTGTATTTTGGCGCTGAATCAGTTACACTTAAACAGTAATAAATTAGTATCCTTTTATACACAAGGTTTCTTGAATATTTAAAAATGGTAAGATGAGAGTCATATGAATGATATAGTTTTTACGGAAAAGATATAACAATGAATGTATGTATTCTTATTAAATCTTTTATAAAATTATTGCAGAATACAGAAAATGTATTTTGGATGGAGTTAGCAGAGTATAAATCGGAGGGAAGTTTATGGATGATACAAATATTACTAAAAACTCGATGTTGGAAAAACTTATTTTAGATATTGAAAAAACGGTATTAAATGCAAAAGAAAATCTGTCTTATTCTGTCAACCATACAATTACAGAAACTTATTGGACAATTGGAAAATATATTGTAGAGTCGGAACAGGATGGTAATATCAGGGCGGCGTATGGAAGTAAGATGTTAACTATGTTGTCACATGAGTTGACATTACGTCTCGGTAAAGGTTATAGTCGCCCGAACCTAAATAATATGAGAAAATTTTATTTGTGTTATCCAATTTGTCAGACAGTGTCTGACAAATTGAGCTGGTCACATATATGTGAATTAATTAAAATTGAAGATGAATTAGAACGTAGTTTCTACGAAAAAGAAACAGTGAAGGAAAAATGGGATGTTAGGACTTTGCGTCGGCAAATGGAATCGGCACTTTTTTTGCGGTTAGCGGTTAGCAGGGATAAAGAAGGTATAATGGCATTGGCTCAGAAGGGAATTGAAATTCAGAAACCGGAAGATGTTATAAAGAGTACGTATACACTTGAATTCTTAAATTTACCGGAGTTGGATCAATATACAGAAGGCGATTTGGAAACCCGTATTATTGATAATTTGCAGAAATTTTTGTTGGAATTGGGTAAAGGCTTTACTTTTGTTGGCCGTCAATATCCATTTACAATTAATAATATTACGTATCATTGTGATTTGGTATTTTACCATAGAATATTAAAGTGCTTTGTATTAATTGATTTAAAGAAAAATTCTGTGCAGCATGAAGATATTGGGCAAATGAATATGTATATGGGATATTTTGCAATAGAGGAGAATATGGCGGATGACAATCCCCCAATTGGTATTATTCTTAGCAAAAATAAAGATGAATTACTTGTTGAATATGCCACATATGGGATGGATAGTAATTTATTTGTGTCTAAATATGAATTATACCTGCCTAATAGAAAAGAACTGGAAAAATTGGTAAATAGTATTTTAAGAGAACAGACAGAAGAAGTTTAATTATGTATTGGATAATACCATTGCATTTTTGGGTATTGGCAAGTGTACGATGATGTCAAGGCTAAGATCTGATAAATGCTTATATACGTCACACGGACAACTTTGCCGTTGACAACCTGATGATTCCTGCATATAATAAAACTGCTGTATATCAAAACAGCAGTTTTATTATATGCAGAATTAAAAAAGTGAGGTAAGTGCATGCGTGTGTTCAGTAAGGAGATTATAGCTGAATAGTTGAAGAAGGACGGCCTGAAGCCATTTCTGGCTATCAGTATGCCCTTTGACCGGCTTTTGCCGGATATCTGCCTTACGCAAATACTTCATACACTTCATTTATATGTCTGAACAGAAAACAGACGGTACGGAAGCATGACGTTATAAGGTCATGTTTTTTTTATTCCCATAAACAGCCGCCAAAGCCCTGCGGACGATAGGTTCGCCGTCCGTAAGGGCCGGTGCGGTGGCTGTCGCGGGGAATTTAACCGTCCCTTTTTGGGAATCTGTCTGTAATCACAGTTCGCAGAAGCAGTATGTCCGTTTCGGGGCAGATACTTTTGCGGGCTTTTTTTATTGCACAACGAAAACATGCAGGAAAAGGAAAGGAGCTGTCAATGAATATCATTGAAACCACTCAATTAACAAAAACATTCAAACGCTACAAAAAACAGGAAGGCCTGTCAGGCAGTATAAAAGGCCTGTTCCACAGGGAATATGAAGAAAAAGAGGCGGTAAAAGGCATGGATTTTGCCGTGGATGACTTTGTGCATAAACGGTTAGGGGAAGTGCGATGCCTGAAGCGGAAGGATGTTAATGTATTGTGTGACTGGGTGATAACAATGCCTAAAGACCTCGCAGACGAATACAGAGAACCGTTTTTTAAGGCAGCTTATAATTTTTTTGCTGAGAAGTACGGACGCGATAATGTAGTGTCTGCATATGTCCATATGGATGAGATGCAGCCGCATATGCATTTCGCGTTTGTTCCGGTTGTCGCTGATCGGAAACGTGATGGATGGAAATTATCAGCCAAAGAGGCAATAACAAGAGCTGACTTACAGCATATCCATGAGCAGATGCAGACACAGCTGACGCAGGAACTTGGTGTGCCGGTGAATCTGCTAAATGAAGCGACAATAGAGGGGAATCGGTCAATTAAGGAACTGAAAAGGGGTACAGCTATTGAGGTTGTAAATAAATTAAAAAGTGAACAGAAGGAAATTACACAGAATATCACGTATTTGGAAGATCGGCAAAAAGCGGTTGCTGACCGCTACGAAGCGGATGTTTTTCGGTCTGGAGTCCTAAGTGGCGAATACACAGACGGTACCGAGGAATTGCCAGAGTATGCCCAAATAAGCCGCATAAATCGACAGAAAGTGACATTGCCTTTGGATGCCTACCAGAAAGAACGAAGAGCGTTAGAAGCGGCTAAAACAGGTGAACAAGCGGCAACAGCAGCATTAGAAAGTTTGATGCAAAGTGTCACGGTGCAACATATTGATGAGCTGGAAGAAAAGAATAGGGAACAACGAAAACAGATTAAAGAGCTGACAGAGCGGTTAAATGAGTTAGAACGATGGAAGGATTGGAATGAAACAGAGGTAACTCTTAGACAACAAGTCATAGATGGAGTTAATGCGACATATCGCAAATTGAGTCAGTTTGCTGCTGAAGAATTTGTGGACATCTGGAGAAAGGAAGTGCATGAACAGATGCCTCTTGTAACATGGCAGTCAAAAGTAGACCTAGCCAATGCAATCGCAAGAGGGCGTAAAAAGTCTTTTAAGGAATTGCAGGACGAATATAACAAGTTTCTTGAGAAGCGCCGTGGAAAACCATATAAAGACTCTGAAAGAGATTGGAGTAAAGACAAAGATAAGAATAATGATTTAGAATTTTAAGAAAAATAGACCGAAGATATTGTGTTATCTCCGGTCTGTCTTTTTACCAGTTCATGCTCATAACATCGAGCTTGCTAATTAACTCTTGTACTGTTTCATCCTTTCCGTGATCCTCTTGCCATTCTTCAAGTGCTTTTATAATAGCTCCGATTTCAGCTCTATTCTCGAATTGAATTTTATCCATGTTCAAAATCATATGATTAACCCTCCGTTCCTGTACGTGGTAAAGGTTGATCTGTCTCGCTTTCACCACTCTCTTTTTTGTCGTTGTATTCGCATACAGTCTTGAATGTTTTTCCCTTAATGTCATCGTAATTGACTTCAAGCCTTAGTCTACTAATGTCTTGCCAATCACCTTTTCCGAACAAGTAAGGATTAAAATTATAAGCTCCTGTACCAACTCTATAAAGTATCTTTCCTTTTACAAGTTCAGTGATTGCATTGCTGATTGAACCTACATTTTTAAGCCCTAACTTGTCTTTAATACAATTCTTGACATAGCTATTGACAATTACCTGCATACCGTCTTTGTCGCCTGCATATGTAGATCTTTTAAGCAACTCATATAAAACTTGTGTGTGCTTATTGGGAATGTCAGAAAGATAAAGTATATCTTGTAAATAAAGCTTGATATAACTAGGTTCTGCACCCCATGATAAAGTTTTATTCGCCCTTTTACTAACAAGCTCACCTTTGTCATTGATAACTGATGTTTCTACGGATTGTTTTATACTTGGCAAATCGTTTTCACTCCTTTTCGATGAATATTTGTCATTATTATAAATGAATGTTTTTCTAATGTCAATATAAAACATTCATCAATTTTAGATGAAAAGAATTCACGTCTCCCATGAATTCTTATCACGTCTCCCGTGAATTCTTATCACCT
>OLQA01001501.1_pt1 | contig 20207 bp, 14 predicted proteins | sample 1673151 | NCBI WGS metagenome assembly OLQA01 (sample SAMEA3136760, study PRJEB25190) | human gut metagenome | biome: human gut; feature: human-associated habitat; material: faeces | place: Austria | collected 2013 | reverse complement strand
CGTATCGGCACTTAGAATTATGCGGTATTGCTATAAATCAAAAATACGGCATTATCCCTTGCCCCCGCGCAGCGCCTCAAGGTCGCTGCGGGTGTCGATGTCCCGCAGCTCGGCGGCGGGGGTGGGCAGCAGGCGGATCGCCTGCGGGTGGGCGCACAGCACGGCGCTGCCGCCGCTGCCCTCCGGCAGGTGAAGGAGGGCAGCAAAATAATCCCGACCGAACAGCACAGGGCTACCCGGTGTGCCGTCGGGTGCGGCAGGCCGCCGGATCGTGTCCGGCGCGGCACCGATTGCCAGCGCCTCCAGCGTCTGGCGGGTCAGGCAGGGCTGGTCCCCCGGCAGAAACACACACCCCTGCAGGTCGGGCTGCTGCGCCAGCAGCGCGGTCAGGCCAAGGCGCACCGTATCGCTGCGGCGCGGCTCGGCATGGCGCAGCACGGGGAAGCCCTCTGCACGGCAGAGGGCCTCGACCTCGGCCGAGCGGGTCACGGCAATGCGCCCGGCAAACACTGGCGCGGCGGCCAGCGCCAGCGCATGGACGGCCAGCGGTCGGCCGTTCAGCTCGGCCATCAGCTTGTTGCCGCCGAACCGCCGCCCCAGCCCCGAGGCCATGACGATGCAGCCCAGCGGCGGCACAGGGCAGTCCAGATCGTACACAAAGGCGTCTGGGTCGGCGCAGAGCGCGCGCAGGAACGGGGTGTCCTGCTTGCGGACAACCGCGAGAACGCGGCAGACTTTCAACATATCCAGCACGCTTTGTTGAAAATCCGCGCAGCCGCTCTCCAGATAGCCAAGCTCGTCCAGCACGGCCCAGCCGCCGGCCGCCGCCATCCGCTGCAGGGCGGGCAGCCCCACGGCGGCAAAGCCGGCCGACACGGGGCGCATCCGGTTTTCACCGGGGGGCAGGGCGGCATCAAACCGGCCAATGACCGCCGCTGCCCCGGCGGCTGTATCGCGCATCTCGACCCATCTGCCCGGTACAGCGGCGGTGAGAAGCATCGGGGCATCGGGGCAGAGAGATAGCATAAGTGCGCGCAGCAGCGTTGTTTTACCGCTGCCGCGCCCGCCGGTCAGCAGCAAGTGGCGCTTACCGCTGGCCCGGAAAGAACGCAGAATAGAGCTCGCGGCTGGTCTGTACACAGGCATCACGGTAGGCCTCATACCTTTCTAAAAATTGGCGGGCCTCGGCGGTCAGGGTGCCCGCCGATGGTCTTGCAGGTCAGGGCAAAGCCCAGTTCTTTTTCGGCGTGCTGCACAAGCCGCAGCGCCTTGGAGTAGGAAAGTCCCATCTGCGCCGCTGCGCTGCGCAGCGAGCCGGTCTCCTCGATCAGGTGGAGCAGGCGGCAGGGCCCCTCGCCAAAAAAGCGCTCGCCTGCATCATCGCAGAGCATCACGCGCAAAGCAGGTTTCATGGTATCACCTCACAGCGGCAGCAGGGCCAGACGGCGTCGGCCCCGGCAGTCGGTAACGGGCAGCAGCTCCAGCGGGCCGTACACGGCGGCAAGGGCTGCCTGCAGCACGGCAGGCGGGTCGGTTCTGGGGTGCAGCACCGCCGCGACCCCGCCGCCCTGCAATACCACCAGTATATCACAGCTGTCCAGCGCCAGCGCGGGGTCGTGCAGGCAGACCAGCGCGGTCTTGCCGCCGGTGTGGACCAGCTGCGCCAGCAGCGCGGTCATCCGGCTGCGGTTCGCAAGGTCAAGCGCACTGTCCGGCTCGTCCAGCAAAAGCAGCGGCGCATCCTCGGCAATCGTGCGCGCCAGAATACAGAGCTGCTTCTCGCCGCCGCTCAGCGTCAGGTAGTCCTGCCCGGCCTTGTTGGCCAGACCTACGGTGCGCAGGGCCTCGTCCGCAGCGGCGCGCATGGCGGCGGTGGGGCTTTGCAGGACCCCCAGCCGCGGGTTGAAGCCCATAAGCACGACCTCCCGCGCCGAGAGCGAGACCGAGATGCCGCTCTGCTGCGGGATATAGCTGACGGTCTGCGCAAGCCTGCGGGTGGACAGACTCTCCAGCGGGACGCCGTCCAGAAGGCACTGCCCGGTGTGGGGCAGCAGCCCGGCGGCCGCCTTGAGCAGCGTGGTCTTGCCGCTGCCGTTTACCCCCAGCAGCCCGATCAGCTGCCCGGACACCGGGACAGAAAAGCTGACCCCTTGCAGCACGGCTGCTGTGCCGTACCGTACGGTGAGGTCCTGCACGCAAAGCCCCACGGGCGGGGGCGTGGTTTGTGGCATCATGACGCATCCCTCCCCGGCCGCAGGATCAGATAAAGCAGAAACGGCACGCCCAGCAGCGAGGTAAAGATGCTGACCGGCAGCTCGGTGGAGGCTGCCGTCTTGGCCAGCGTGTCGGCGGCCAGCAGCAGGGCGCTGCCCAGCAGCCCGCTCAGCAGGCAGGCCGAGCGCCGGTTGTGCCCCGCCAGCAGCCGGGCGCTGTGGGGTGCCAGCAGCCCGACAAAGCTGATAAGCCCTGTCACGCTGACAACGGCGGCAACCGTCATGGTGGCAAGCGTCAGCAGCAGCAGGCGCATCGCGCCCACCCGCACGCCGAGCAGCCGGGCCTCGCCCTCCTCAATCGAGAGCAGCAGCGCCTGCCGGTGCAGCGCAAAGATCGCTGCGCAGCAGACCAGCACGACCAGCACCGGGAACCACACCCGGCTGCGGGTCACGGCGGCCAGACTGCCCATGATCCAATACTCGATGCTGGCCAGCTCCTTCTCGGGGTCGGCGGTCAGCTTGAGCAGCATCAGCAGCGTCTGGGCCAGCGCGTGGACGGCGATGCCCGCCAGCACCAGCGACATTTTGCTGCGCCCCGGCGCGGCAGCGGCCAGCCCCAGCGAGAGGAACACCGCCGCCAGCCCGCCCGCAAAGGCACAGACCGTGGTGGACAGCGCCCCTGACGAAACGAACAGGATGGCGAACGCCGCGCCGACACTGGCCCCCGAGGAAACGCCGATGATGTCGGGGCTTGCCAGCGGGTTGCGGAATACGGTCTGGTAGACAAAGCCGGCCACCCCCAGTCCAAAGCCGCCGATCAGCGCCATAACGGCGCGGGGCAGCCGCAGCACGGTGAAGGTGCGCACCGCCATGGCATCGCCGGCCAGCAGCGCCGCCGGTGTTATGGGGTAGCGGCCCAGCACAAGGGCCGCACCAAAAGTCATAAAAACGCAGAGCGCTGCGCCCAGAAGGCACAGCGCCGTGCGCTTGCGATTATTCATAGGCGGCAGGGGTGAAGCCGTAGTAGGTCGTGTAGAATGTATCGGCGCAGTCATGGTAGAACTGCTCACTCACCTGCTCGGGGTGCAGCACGCTGCCCAGATAGACGCTGCCCAGGAAGCTGCCGGGCACGGGGGAGTCCACAGCCTCGATGGCGTGGGGCAGCTGGTAGACATGGCCCTCCCTGACGGCGGTGCAGTCGGCCAGTGCGGCATCGTTCAGGACGGAATCGACATCATAGTCGGCATCGGACGCCAGAATGATGTAGTCGGGATCCCAGTCCAGCACCTGCTCATAGGAGACCTCGGCCCAGTAGGTGTCCTCAACACTGGCGGCAGCGTTGAGACCGCCGGCGTTCTCGATCATATAGTTCTGGTACATGGCGGGGCCGGCGGTCTGCAGCACAGAGCTGTTGCCGGCCATGTAGACGGTGGGGGCCTCGGCATCGCCGATGGCCTCGTGCAGGCTGAGCAGGTTGTCCTCGATCTCGGACTTCAGCTCCTCACCGCGGGCAACGGTGTTGGTGGCCTGAGCCAGCAGGTCGATGGCGCCGTACAACTTGTCCTGATCCTCCGGCTTGACGGCCAGCACGGTCAGGCCCAGCTCCTCCATCTGGGGGATGGAATCCTTCAGCTTGGCGGGCACGATGACAAGGTCGGGGGTCAGCGCGGCGCAGCCCTCAAGATCAAACTCCTTGGCGGTGCCGATGCTGGGCAGGCTCTGCAGCTCGGGGGCGGAGAGGCTGTAGAGCGTGCGCTTGTCGGCCTTGGCCTCGACGCCGACCAGCTCGTCCTGCACGCCGAGGGCGATGAGCAGGCTGGTGGAGATGTAGTAGCCGCTGGCCAGCGTCTTGGGCTCGGTCTCGATGGTGACCTCGCGGCCCAGCTGGTCGGTGACGGTCAGCGGGTAGGTGACGGCGGTCTCGGCGGCAGCGGGTGCAACGGCAGCCTCCTCGGGGCTGGCGGTGACCTCGGGTGCAGCGGAGGAGGCGGCGGCCTCGCTGCTTACGGCGGCGGTGCTGCCGCAGGCGGTCAGCGCCATGGCGGCGGCCAGCAGCAGGGCGGTCATTTTGGTCATTTTCATGGATCTTCTTCCCTCATACAATAAAAAATATCGTTGTATTTTTAAAACAACAACGGCATTATACCAGATTTTATGGTAGAATAAAAGTACCTATCCACGAAAAGTGTGATTTTTTCGCCCAAAACAGAAAAAACGGAGATTGACCCATGATGACGATACGCGAATATGCCCGCCCCGCCACGCTGGAGGAGGCATGGCAGCTGAACCAGAAAAAGCCCAACCGCGTGCTGGGCGGTATGCTCTGGCTCAAGATGGAAAAGATCAATGTCGGCACGGCCATCGACCTGTCGGCCTTGGGGCTGGATACGATTGAGGAGACTGACACCGAGATCATCATCGGCGCTATGGCAACGCTGCGCGATCTGGAAACGAACGCCGCCCTGAATGCCTACACCGCGGGGGCTGTGCGGGAGGCTGTGCGCCACATTGTCGGCGTGCAGTTCCGCAACTGCGCCACGGTGGGCGGCAGCATCTATGGCCGGTTCGGCTTTTCCGATGTGCTGACGCTGTTTTTGGCGCTGGACTGCGAGGTCGAGCTGTACAGGGCGGGCCGGATGCCGTTGGCGCAGTTTGCTACGATGCCCTATGACCGCGATATTCTGACCCACATCTGCCTGCGCAAGACGCCGGGGCTGAAGGTGCAGTACCAGTCGGTGCGCGCGACCCAGACCGATTTCCCGATCCTGACCTGTGCAGCCGCCCGCACGGCGCAGGGGCAGTACCGCTTTGCCATCGGCGCGCGCCCGATGAAGGCCGTGCTTGTCACGCCGGACTGCGACCCCGCGCAGATGCCCGCCGCCGTGCAGGCAGCCGTCAAGACCGGCAGCAACCTGCGCGGCAGTGCCGAGTACCGCACCCACCTGACCGGCGTGCTGGTCCGGCGTGCCGTGGCCGCGCTGGAAAATTGACGGAGGTATACCATGCAGATCACATTTACCTTAAATCATAAAAAAGTCACCGCCGAAATCGCGGCTGACACCGTGCTGCTGGACCTTGTGCGCAGCCTCGGCTGCAAGAGCGTCAAGCGCGGCTGTGAGACCGCCAACTGCGGCCTTTGCACGGTCTTTCTCGATGAAAAGCCGGTGCTGTCCTGCTCGGTGCTGGCGGCGCGGGTCAACGGGCGCAGCGTCACCACGCTGGAGGGGCTGCAGGAGGAGGCTGCCGAGTTCGGCGCCTTTATCGCCGATCAGGGTGCGGAGCAGTGCGGCTTCTGCAACCCGGGCTTTATTATGAACGCGCTGGCGCTTTTCCGGGAAAACCCCGACCCCGGCGAGGATGAAATCAAGGAGTATCTGGCCGGCAACCTCTGCCGCTGCTCCGGCTATGAGGGCCAGCTGCGGGGCATTTTGAACTTTTTAGCGTGGAAAAAGGGGAAGGAGGCTGCCCAATGAAAACCGTGAACCAGGCCATGCGCAAAAAGGACGCCATGCAGCTTGTGACCGGCCAGCCCGTCTACATGGATGATGTCATCCCGCAGGACTGCCTGATCGTAAAGCTGCTGCGCTCCCCCCATGCCAACGCTATCGTGCAGGAGATCGACACGAGCCGTGCCCTGCTGGTGCCGGGCATCGAGGCGATCTACACATGGAAGGATGTGGACCAGCAGGGCCGCCGCTACACCCAGGCGGGCCAGACCTACCCCGAGCCGAGCCCCTATGACCGGCTTGTCATTGACCGCCATGTCCGCTTTGCGGGGGATGTTGTCGCAATTTTGGCCGGCAAGGATGAAAAATGCGTCGATAAGGCGATGAAGCTCATCAAGGTCCGGTATGAGGTCCTGCCCGCCGTGCTGGACTACCACACGGCACTGGACAACCCCGTCCTTGTCCACCCGGAGGAAAACTGGGAGTCGCTGGCACCGGTTGGGGCCGACAACAAGCGCAACCTGTGCGCCCACGATGAGAGCGGGGCGGGCGATATTGAGGCGGTGCTGGCGGGGTGCGATGTCGTCATCGACCATACATACCACACCCGCGCCTGCCAGCAGGCCATGATGGAGACCTTCCGCACCTACTGCAGCATAGATGCCTACGGGCGGCTGAATGTCCTCAGCTCGACCCAGATCGTTTTCCACTGCCGCCGGATCCTGGCCAATGCGCTGCACATCCCCAAGTCGATGATCCGGGTGGCCAAGCCCCGCATCGGCGGCGGCTTCGGCGCCAAGCAGACCTCGGTCTGCGAGGTCTACCCCGCCTTTGTGACATGGAAAACCAAAAAGCCCAGCAAGATCATCTTCAGCCGGTACGAGAGCCAGATCGCCTCCACCCCGCGCCATGAGATGGAGATGCATGTCCGCCTTGGTGCGACAAAGGACGGCATCGTCAGGGGCATCGACCTCTACACCCTGTCCAACACCGGTGCTTACGGCGAGCATGGGCCTACAACGGTGGGCCTGTCCGGCCACAAATCCATCCCGCTCTACGGCAAGGCCGAGGCATTCCGCTTTGTCAGCGATGTCGTCTACACGAACCACATGTCCGCGGGCGCTTACCGCGGCTACGGTGCGACCCAGGGCCTGTTTGCGGTGGAGTCCGCCGTCAATGAGCTGGCCGACAAGCTGGGCATCGACCCGTTTGTGATCCGCCAGCGCAACATCGTCCATGAGGGCGATGTGATGCCCGCTTACTACGGGCAGGTCAACACCAGCTGCGCGCTGGACCGCTGCCTGCAGGCCGTGCATGACAACATCGGCTGGGACGAAAAATACCCCGTGCGCGACATGGGTAACGGCAAGGTGCGCGCCGTGGGCATGGGCATGGCGATGCAGGGCTCCGGCATCACGAGCGTGGATGTGGGCAGCGCCAGCCTGAAGATCAACGATGACGGGTTCTATACCCTCTCAATCGGTGCAGCCGACATGGGCACCGGCTGCGACACGATTCTGGCGCAGATTGCCGCCGAGGTGCTGGAGTGCCCGCTCGACAATGTGACGGTCCTCGGCGCGGACACCGATTCCTCGCCCTACGATTCCGGCTCCTACGCATCCAGCACGACCTATGTCACCGGCAAGGCGGTTGAGCAGTGCGCCGAGCAGCTCAAGCAGAAGATCTGTCAGGTCGGCGCGGGGCTGCTGGGCCTTGATGAGCGTGCAGTCGTCTTTGCGGGCGATGCCGTGACGAGCGAGGACGGCACGCAGCGCGCCACGCTGGCGCAGATCGCCGCAGCCTCCCAGTGCGGCAGCAATACGGCGCTGGAGGCAGTCGTGACCCACAGCTCGGAAATCTCGCCCCCACCGTTCATGGTGGGCGCTGCCGAGGTCGAGGTCGATCTGGAAACCGGCGAGGCGCAGGTCATCCGCTATGAGGCGGCTGTTGACTGCGGCACACCGGTCAACCCGAACCTTGCGCGGGTGCAGGCCGAGGGCGGCATCCTGCAGGGCATCGGTATGGCGCTGACCGAGAATGTCACCTACGATGACCGCGGCATGCCGCAGGAAAACTCGCTGATGCAGTACAAGATCCCGGCGCGCAACGACATCGGGCATATCCATGTCGTATTTGAGAGCAGCTACGAGGGCACCGGCCCCTTCGGCGCCAAGAGCATCGGCGAGGTAGTCATCAACACCCCGCTGCCCGCCGTGGCCGATGCGATCTACCACGCCACCCACAAGCGGTTCTATGAGCTGCCCATCACCCGCGAGCAGATCGCGCTGGCCGGGCAGTAAAAGGCAGGGAACGGCGAAAAAGACCCTCTGCGGGGGATAAAAAAATTGCAAGCCAGCAGATCGCCGGCTTGCAATTTTTTTTCAGGCTGCAAAAAACTCTTGTAGGGGCGAGCATTGCTCGTCCGTGCCCGTTTGTCTGTGAAAAACCTTCCCGGAAAACGCGCTGCTGCGCCAAGCCGGTGCGAAGATTCAGGTTTCGCCACCGCGGTTAAAACTGCGCCGGTTGTTGGGAAACCAAATGGCGGGGGTGAACACAGCCAGCCCCACCGCTGTGGTATCCCCGGGGTTGGAAACGATGTGGGGCAGGTTGGACTGCACCACAGTGGTGTCTCCGGCGTTCAGGCGGGTGGTCTCGGACTTCACCAGTACATCCAGCTGCCCCTGTTCCAGCAGCAGGATTTCCTCACTGGGATGGATCACCGGCAGGTCGCCGTCCTTGCAGTGGGGTTCCAGCTCAAAGCGTATGACCAACGACTGAGGTACAAAATTTCCGTTGGGCATGGGCGTAAGCAGATGATACCGTACATTGGAATTGGGCTGGGAGAGGATCAACATATCCGCCTGACGGGTTGTCAGGCTAGTGCTGCTCTCACCTCCCATAAACAGATAGGTGGGGATGTCCAGAGCGGCGCTGAGTTTGCGCAGGGTGGACAGGGACGGGTCGGTGAGATTGCGCTCGATTTGGGAGATATACCCGATGGACAAACCAGTCTTTTCGGCCAGTTCCTTGAGGGTGATTCCCCGCTTTTTCCGGATATTTCGAACATGTTCGCCCAGCATAAGACCTCCCGCTTTTTCGTAAAAAAATTTATTTACAGTATATCACAAAATGCCCTGTACGTAAATAAGCAAGAAAAAATTCGATATTTATAAAATTTTTTACAAGGAAAATCGGATGATTTCTTGCTTATCCTGCAAAATGTTTTGAAAAATGTGAAAAAAACAGAAAAGCTCTTGACAAAAATTTTAGAAATAGTAAAATTTATAAAAAATTGTTAAAATTTTAAAAATTATTGTGCAGGAGGAACCCTATGAAAATCACAGACGTAAAGGTAGAAACCATCCGTATCCCCATGAAAAAGCCCTTCCGTATTGCTTTTGCGGTACAGGATCATTCGCTGAATGTGCTGGTGAAGATCTCCACCGACGAAGGTCTGTGGGGCATCGGTGAGGCCGCGCCCTTTGAACCGGTGACCGGCGAGAGCGCAGCCACCGTTCTGGAAGCGCTGAAACTGTTCCGCACCGGATTGATCGGCATGGACCCGCTCGATGTTGAGGGCATCCACAGGATGATGGACCGCCTGCTGTCAGGCAACACCTCGGCAAAGGCCGCGGTGGATATTGCCCTGTACGATATCAAGGGCAAACTGATGGGTCAGCCTCTGTACAAGGTGCTGGGCGGCAGCGTGAACCAGATCGTCACGGACATGACGGTGGGCATTGACACACCGGAAGCCATGGCCGCCGAAGCCCGGGAACGGGTGGAAAAGGATGGCTTCACCATTCTGAAAATCAAGGCCGGCATCAACCCGAGCGAGGATATCCAGGCATTGACCCTGATCCGTCAGGCGGTGGGCCCCAACATCCGCCTGCGTGTGGACGCCAACCAGGGTTACACGGTCAGCGATGCGGTGCGCACCCTGAAAGCCTTTGAAGAGTTGGGCGTGGAAGCGGTGGAACAGTGCCTGCCCAGCTGGGATCTGGACGGTATGCGCTTTGTGCGTTCCAAGGTGGACTTGCAGGTCATGCTGGATGAGTCGGTCCACACCCCCATCGACGCAGTAAAGGCCTGCAAGATCGATGCTGCAGACATTATCAACATCAAACTGATGAAGTGCGGCGGCCTGTACCCGGCGGAAAAGATCAACGCCATTGCCGAGGCAAACCATGTACAGTGCATGGTGGGCTGCATGCTGGAGACCAAGGTGGCCATTGCTGCCGGTGTAAGTCTGGTTGCCGCCAAGCAGAACATCACCGAGGCGGACTGCGACAGCTTTATGTACGCTGTGGACCCTGAGATGGGTATGCCCGGCGGTTTTGCCGTGAATGGCGGCGTCTACACCCTGTCCGACAAACCGGGCCTTGGCATCGATATTGATTTTTAAGCGGGACCCCGCAGAGAGGTATAGAGAGGTATATTATGGCGAATACGATTTTTTCCTCCGAAGGCGCGCTCCTGTTCATCATGGTCGCCACGGTTGCACTGGGATTCTGGCTGCAGCGGTTCAAGGTGTTCAAAACGCTGGGCCCGGCCCTGACGGTTATCGTCATGGGCATCGTGATGTCCAACCTGCGGATCGTGCCTACCTCCAGCCCTACCTATGATGCCATCAGCAGCTACTGCGTGCCGTTGTCCGTTTCCATCTGCCTGCTGAGCCTGGACCTGAAACAGATGCGCAAATTATCCAAGGAACCGATCATTGCGTTGGCCTCGGCCATATTCAGCGTCTGCGTGGCAGCTTTGGTGTTCGGCATACTGTTCGCCAACAAAATCGACGAGGGCTGGAAGGTGGCCGGTATGTTCGTGGGCACCTACACCGGCGGCAGTTCCAACCTGACCGCCATCGCTGTAGGCCTGGATGCCAGCAAGAACACCATCGCCTCGGCCAATGCCGCCGACTATGTGGTGGGCATCCCCACGCTGATCCTGATGTTTGCTACCCCCGCCCTGTACAAGAGTTCCAAATGGCTGAAAAAGCTGTGGCCCTATGATATGAGCGAGTCGGAGCTGCTGGGGGATGGCAACCACGAGGAACTGATGGCCTCCAAGGAATGGTCCATCCAGGAAATCGCCTGGCTGCTGGCCATCGGCTTTGGCACCGTGTGGGCTGCCACCAGCATCTCCTCGATGGTATTCGGAGAAGGGTTCCGCAGTGCAGGCCGCATCCTGCTCATCACCACCTTCTCCATCATCCTGGCACAGGTGCCGGCCGTCCGCAAGCTGCGCGGCAATTTTGACCTGGGCCTTTTCATAGCGGTGCTGTTCCTGGTGACCATCGGCTTTGCGGTGGACCTGAAGCAGTTCTTCGGATCCACCTTCTACATCACCCTGTTCTGCTTCTGTGTCATCGCCTGCTCCATTTTGCTGCACCTGCTCATCACCCGGTTGCTGAAAGTCCGTTTTGAGTATGTGCTGCTGTCCATCGTGGGCTGTATCTCGGATGGCCCCACCGCCGCCCTCATCGCCTCCAGCGCCCAGTGGAAGACCCTTATCAACATCGGCTTGCTCATGGGCGTACTGGCCGGTGCCCTGGGCAACTATGTGGGCATCGGTGTAGCCTATGCCATCCGTGCTTTCATCGGCGCCTAAACGGAAAACGGGAGAAACGGAAATGCGTAATTTTGACTTATATGTTTCAGGTATCCTGTACGGCAGACTGCGGCTGGGCGACGGCACACCCCAGATCCGGAAACTGGACGTGCATACCGGCGTGCTGCTGGACTGGCAGGACCTGACTGAACAGGATCGGGATTTTTACCGTTTCTTTGTGAAGATGGACTTTGCCGCCCTGGGGCAGAACCTGTCCCATTACGAGACGGGGCTGCATGGCACCGGGGAAGTTTCCCTGTGCGGCGAGCGCTACACCAGCGAAGACGGCTGCAGCTACCTGCAGCGGGATGTAAAATTCCCCAACAACAAACAGATGAAAGAAGGGCGGCTGATTGCCGTCACCTGCCCTGCCCGGGAGATGGTCACGGTGCTGGTGGAACCCGGTGCCGAGGAGGAGACCATCCTGCGCCTGTGGCGCTCGACCTGGCCGGAGGAACAGTTGTTCCCGGTAGAACATGCGCAGACCTTCCCAGTGCCCATGCGGGACGGGGTGCATCTTTCCACCAACGTATACCTGCCTAAAAACTGCAGTACCCCGGTGCCCGCAGTGCTGGTACGCACCCCCTACGGCAAAGAGGACGGCTGTGAGATATACTACCGTTACGTCCAGCGCGGCTACGCGGTGGTAGTACAGGATGTGCGAGGCCGAAACGCCAGTGAAGGCGAATGGCTGCCCAACTACCACGAGGTGGAGGACGGCGACGATACTCTGAACTGGATCGCTGCCCAGCCGTGGTGCAGCGGACGCATCGGTATGGTGGGCGGGTCCTACCTGGGGTATGTACAGTGGGCAGCCGCTGCCAGCGGCAACCCCCACCTGAAAGCTCTGATCAGCGTAGTCTGCGCGGGCAGCGCCTTTGTGGATCTGCCCCGCCGGGGTGGGTCTTTCACCTCGGGCATGCTGGCCTGGGCCTTTGCGGTGTCTCAGAAAACCTTCCACCCTGAGCTGATGGAACGCGATGACTGGGAGAAAGTGCTGAACATCCGCCCCCTGACCGACTTGCCGAAAAAGGCTCTGGGGTACGATGTGCCCTTCATCACACGGTGGCTGGAACCCAGTGACTACAACGATTTCTGGCGTATGTCCAACTGGCAGGAACGCTCCGTCAGGGCGCAGATCCCGGCGCTGATTCAGTCCGGCTGGTTTGACGACAACGGCATGGGTACCACCGAAGCCCTGGAATTGGTCCATGACTTCCCGCGGGGCATGCGCAAGGTCATTCTGGGACCCTGGCAGCACAGCGGCAACAGTAAGTACGACATGCACGGGGTATCCTTCGGCAGCCAGGCGCTGCGCTTTGATCTGGACTGGCTGTATTTCCGCTGGTTTGAGCATCACCTCAAGGAAGTGGACAACGGCATCGACCAGACTGCCCCGGTAGAATACTACACCCTGGGCCAGGAGGTATGGAAGACCGCCGAAAACTGGCCGGTGCCCGAGACCCGGGTCACCCACCTGTATCTGGATAGTGACGGCCATGCCAACACCTCTGCCGGGGACGGGCGGCTGACTTTTGCCAAGCCGGAGCGGGAAAACTGCGACGGTTACGCCTATGACCCCGAAAATCCGTCCCAGCACATCATTGATATGTCGGAGAACGAGATCGAAGTGCCGGAGGACTACACCCGGGAGGAACTGCGTCAGGACCTGCTGTGCTACACCTCCCCTGTGCTGAAGGAAGACCTGGTTCTGACCGGTGATATGACGGCGGAGTTGTATATTTCTTCTGACGCGCCGGATACCGACTTTGTGGTGCGTGTTACCGACGTGAATGAGAACGGCCGGTCCATCAAACTGGCGGATGGCCTGCTCAGCGCCCGATACCGTAATGGCTTTGCCCGGTCGGAGTTTTTGCAGGAAGGCGAAATCGTCTGCCTGAAGATCCGCACCACCAAGTTGTCCAACTGCTTCCGGAAAGGCCACCGCATCCGGGTGACTGTCACCTCCAGCGCCAAGAATTTCATCTTCCCCAACAGCAACACCCGGGAAGGTTTTGCTTCCGCCCGGACCGTGGTGGCCCATAACCGGGTATACCACGGTGGGCTGCACGCCTCCCGCCTGACGGTGCGGGTGGAACCCTAAGCGGATTGCCCTCCCTGTCAGCGGAAGCGAACAGATCACATTCTGCTCCGCAACCATCAAGCCTCGGCCAGAAAAGGCCGGGGCTTTTCTTGTTCCAGGGCAATACCGCATAATTCTAAGTGCCGCAGCCGCCGGAGCAGTGCTTGAGCCGTTAGGCGGGAATTATGCGGTGTTGCCTTAGTTATTTGTGCGGGCTTTCCCTGCGTGAAAACCCTGTGCGACGGGTGTCCGCATTCCTCGATGGGACACCCCGGAAATGCGTTTGTGGGCAATCAAACGCTATGCTATGTAAAGTATGTTCCCGCCCAAAGCGTGGGCAATCAAGGCGGATAAGCAGAACCATGATTTATTGAAAATTCGGAAAAGAATCTGTATAATACTTATCAGATAGAGCCTATCGCCATGAAAGGCAAGCGGCATAGCAGTCGGCACATAAACGCATTCATTTGCTCTCAAAAGGAGAACACATCGTGAACCACATCGCAGTAGTCGAGGACAGCGCGCAGGATCGGGCAGTGCTGGACTCGTATCTGGAAAAATACCAGCAGGAGAAAAACTGCCATTTTCAAATCACGCATTTTTCGGATGGCGACGAGATCGCGCTGGGCTATAAGGGCGGCTATGACCTGATTTTGATGGACATCGAGATGACCTTTATGGATGGTATGTCAGCAGCCGAGGAGATCCGCCGCGCCGACCCGGAGGTGCTTATCATCTTCATCACCAACTCGCCGCAGTATGCCATCAAGGGGTACGCGGTGCAGGCGCTGGACTATATCTTAAAGCCGCTGAGTTATTACGCTTTCTGCCAGCGGATGAACCATGTGCGGGAGCTGCTGGGACGCCGCCAGAAGCACTATCTCACCGTTCCCTGCGCGGGCGGCGTGCAGAAGCTCGACGCCTCCGACATTTATTATGTAGAAATTTGCGACCACGACCTGCTGTTCCACACCAAGCAGGGCGAGGTGCATTCCACCGGCTCCATGCGCGATGTGGAGCAGAAGCTGCCGCCGGAGAATTTCTTCCGCAGCAGCAAGGCGTACCTTGTCAATCTGGAGCACGTGGACGGCATCCAGGACGAGGACGCCATCGTCAACGGTGAGCGGGTGCAGATCAGCCGCGCCAAGCGCAAGGCATTTTTGGCGGCGCTCAACCACTACATGGGGGAAACCATCTGATGCAATCGGAAGTTCTGGGCAACATTCCCCGCCTGTATACCGCGCTGGCGGACTGGCTGGCCTGCCTTTTATATCTGTTCTTCCTGCCCAAGCGTACAGCTGGCTGGCGGCGGTATGCGATCCACGCGGTGTTTTTGCTGCTGCTCGGCGTCTTTATGCAGGCAACGGGGCAGGTGCCGCAATTCTGGTTTCTGCCCTGCATTGCGGTATCCATCTTGATCATGTATCTGTACATCCGAATGCAGGCCGATGTGCCCGCCCGGTGCGCGGGGTATTATTGCGTCCGCGCGTTTATTTTGGGGGAACTGGCCGCCTCGCTGGAATGGCAGCTCTACTACTATATGGTCGGGCAGCAGGGCACGCCGGGCGCAGGTGTGCGTGTGTGCATTTTGGCAGTCGTCTATGCCGCAGTGTATGGCGCGGTGTTCGCGCTGGAACGCAATTATAACGATATTGCCTCGCCTCTGCACGTCCACAAAAAGGAATTTCTCAGCACACTGTTCATCGGTGTGGCGGTCTATGCCACCAGCAACCTGAGCTATGTCAGCCCGGACACGCCGTTTTCCGGCAAGATGACGGCGGAAATTTACAACATCCGCACGCTGGTAGACCTGGGCGGCATGGCCATTCTGTTTGCGCACCATATGCAGCTGGTGGAGTACCGCCGCAAAAAGGAGCGCGACGCTTTGCAGAACGTCTTGCAGGCGCAGTACGCACAGTACCGCTCCGCGCAGGACAGCATCGACCTTATCAATAAAAAATATCACGACCTCAAGCACCAGATCGCCGTGCTGCGCAGCGAGACCTCAGAGGAAAAGGCCCACTACCTCGACGCGATGGAGCAGGAGATCCGCAGCTATGAGGCGCAGAACAAGACCGGCAACGAGGTGTTGGACACGATCCTGACCAGCAAAAGCCTGTACTGCCAGCAGCACGGCATCAATCTGACCTGTGTGGCGGACGGTACGCTGCTGCACTTTCTGACGACAGGGGAGATCTGCACGATTGTGGGCACGGTGCTGGACAACGCCACCGAGAGTGTGCTGACCGAGCCGGACCCCGAGAAGCGGCTGATCCGGGCCGCCATCTACGCGCAGAACGGCTTTGTGATGCTGCGGTTTGAGAACTACTGCGCTGACCCCGTGGAGCTTGGCCCCGACGGCCTGCCCGCCCGCAGCAGCCACGGCGGCTACGATTTAAAGAGTGTCCGCGCTGCCGCCGAGGCCCACGGCGGCACGCTGACCCTGCACTGGGAGAATGAGTGGTTCACGGTGCGGATTTTGCTGCCGCAGAAGTAGTAAGGATCGCGGCAGCGGAAACTACCCGCGGGCGGATATGGAATCCGCCCCTACAATGTAGGAATCGATGCTCGTCATCGACCCGGGAGCCTTGCGGCGGCTGCCATGCTCACCCCTGTAGCGGCGTCAACCTTCCCCCACAGGGGAAGGCTTTTTTGCTATGCCGCAATTTGCACAAAGAAGGCACGGTTGTACTTGTACAAAATCACAACAAAATTTGCCCGGTCAAGCGGCAAAACTGCAAAGTATGCTTCAAAAACGGCAGCTTGTGCAAAAAATAAGCCTATCGTGCCGCAATCTGCTACAATAGAATCGACGCAAAACATGGGCCCGCTTTTGACAGGTTTTATACTGTTTAAAGAGGAGAAAAACAAATGACAAAGCAACCCAAAGTCCGCAAGCCGCACCCCGTACTGCACGGGATCGGTCTGGGGCTGTCCGTGGTCCTGTTGGTCGCGGTACTGGTCGGCACCTACGTTCTGTCCACGATGGCCGCCATCATTGACAGCTTCATCGGCGCACCCAGCGGCCACTATTCCGACGCTGAAATTGCCGACACCAAGGTCAAGGCGGAAACGCTGGCCGCTGATGTCGAGGCCGAGGGAACTGTCCTTGTTCAGAACAACGACAACACCCTGCCGTTGGCCGCTGACAACAAGAAGATCAACGTCTTTGGCTGGGCCTCCACTGCCTGGCTGGGCGGCGGTTCCGGCTCCGGCGGCGTGTCCAGCGTCAACACCGATTTGCTGGCCGCGCTGACTGCCTACGGCGTTGCGTACAACACCGAGCTGACAGACATGTACAAGGATTTCCAGGATGGCCGCGAGTACACCCGCACCCTGAGCGCCTGGCCCGAGCAGTCAGGCCGCCTGTATGAGCCTGACATCAACAACCAGACCTACTACACACAGTCGATGCTGGACAACGCCAAGAGCTTCTCCGATACGGCTGTTGTCGTGATCGGGCGTCTGGCGGGAGAGAGCAACGACGCCACCAAGCAGCAGTACAAGCGCACCGAGAAGGGCGGCAACATCGTTGTTGACGACACCCGCACGATGCTGGAGCTGACCACCGAGGAAGAAAATCTGCTGAACTACGTCGGCGCAAATTACGCCCATGTGGTTGTGCTCATCAACTCCACCAACGTCATGGAGCTGGGCCAGATCGAGACGATCCCCGGCATTGATGCCTGCCTGATTGCCGGTCTGTCCGGCTCCGAGGGCGCGACTGCCGTGCCCGAAGTGCTGTGGGGTGACCGCGAACCCGGCGGACGTACCGCCGATACCTGGGCTTATGACCTGACCACCGCCGCCAGCTATGCGAACGCCGGTATGGAGGGTGTCGGTAAGTACAGCGCCGCCGACGGCCTCTACCCGGCAGACGGCACGACGAACGGAAACCTTGACACACCCTACACCTATGAGCAGGTTTCCTATGTCGATTACGCCGAGGGCATCTACATCGGCTACAAGTGGTACGAGACCGCCGACGCAGAGGGCTACTGGGATGCCGAGAGCAACGAGCACGGCACCGGCTACGACGCCGTTGTGCAGTATCCCTTCGGCTACGGCCTGAGCTACACCAGCTTTGATTGGAAAGTCACGGACACCACCGCCAACGGCAGCGCCCTGACGAAGGACGGTAATGTGACCGTCAAGGTTACCGTCACGAACACCGGTGACCGCGCGGGCAAGGACGTTGTCCAGCTCTACTATACCGCCCCGTACACGGCAGGGGAAATTGAAAAATCCAGCGTTGAGCTGGGCGCGTTCGCCAAGACGAAGGAGCTGGCCCCCGGCGAGAGCGAGGAAGTCACCCTGACGGTCCCCGTCTCCGACATGGCCAGCTACGATGCCTACGACGCCAACCACAACGGCTTCACCGGCTATGAGCTGGATGCGGGTGACTACATCTTCACCGTGCGCCATGATGCCCACGATGTGGACGACGACGCCAACGCGACCATCACCTGCAGCCTGCCCGCAGGCGTGCAGTATGCCGAGGACACCGCCACCGGCAATGCCGTTTCCAACAAGTTTACCGGCAGCGACGCCATCGACGGCGTGAGCCTCGACGGCAGTGATTCCGACCAGAACATCACCTACCTGACCCGCGCCGACTTTGCGGACACCTTCCCCAAGACGAACACCCCGACCCGTGCCATGACCGACAACGTCAAGGCACTGAACCTCTACACCGCGGACGATGCCAACGGCTGGAGCAACGACGCTGATGAGGCTATTACCACCGGCGCTAAGAACGGCCTGAAGATCGAGGACAACGGCGAGACCACCGACCTCGGTTTCCGGCTCGGCTCTGACTTCAACGACCCCCGGTGGGATGCCCTGCTGGATCAGCTGACCGTTGACGAGATGGAAAACCTCTACATCAACGCCTACGGCGGCCTGGCCGAACTCAAGAGCGTCGGCAAGTCCAAGAGCAAGGACGCCGACGGCCCCGCCCAGATCGGCGGCTTCACCGGCATGGGAGCCGGCACGGGCTTCCCCAGCTCCAGCACGCTGGCCCAGACCTGGAACGCAGACCTTGCCCAGGAGGAGGGCCGCACCATCGGCACGCAGGCCCTGCAGAACGGCTACACCGGCTGGTATGCCCCCGCCACCAACATGCACCGCAGCCCCTTCAATGGCCGCAACTATGAGTATTATTCCGAGGACAGCCTGCTGTCCGGCGTCATCTGCGGCAACACTGTGACCGGCGCAAGCCAGGCGGGCGTCTACACCTATGTCAAGCACTTTATCTGCAACGACGGCGAGAGCGGTATCTACCGCGATTCCGTCTATACCTGGATGACGGAGCAGACCCTGCGCGAAACCTACCTGCGCCCGTTCCAGATGCTCGTCGAGGATTACGACGCAGTCGGTCTCATGAGCAGCTACAACCGTATCGGCGCTGTCTGGGCAGGCGGCAGTGAGGCACTGCTGACCGGCATCCTGCGCGACGAGTGGGGCTTTGACGGCGCGGTCATCACCGACTACTGCGACCACCACAGCTACATGAACGGCGACCAGGCCCTGCGCGCAGGCGGCAGCCTGTGGATGGCGGGCTTCACCGGCGGCGAGATGGCCTTTGAGACCGGCTCCAACAGCTACCTGCAGGCCCTGCGCCGCGCCACCAAGGAAGCACTGTACATGTACCTGCATGTCCGCGTGGCCAACCGCGACTATGCTGACAGCATCGGCGACACCACCGCTGTGCGCCATGCGTTCACGACCTCTGTGTTCGGCTGGCGTCATCTGGTTGCCCTGATCGACATTGTGGCCGTTGTCCTGTTCGCCCTCGCCGTGCGCGGCGTCGTCATCGACGTTAAGCTCCGCAAGGCAGCCAAGACCGAGAAAAAGAACTTCTGATTCATCAAAGGAATGTGTGATCCATGAAACATGCAAACATTATTACCAAATTGACCCTTGAACAAAAATGCGCGCTGCTCTCCGGAGAGACGGTCTTTACGACCCGCGGCTACAAAAATGCGGGCATCCCGTCCATCACCCTGTCGGACGGCCCCAACGGCGTGCGCAAGCAGGCGGGTGCGGCGGACCATCTGGGCCTGAACCCCAGCGTCCCCGCGACCTGCTTCCCGACGGCAGCTACCGTGGCCTGCAGCTGGGATCCCGCCCTGGGCGAACAGCTCGGCCGGGCCATGGGGGAGGAGGCCGCCGCGCAGGAGGTATCCGTCCTGCTGGGGCCGGGCCTCAACACCAAGCGCAGCCCGCTGTGCGGACGCAACTTCGAGTATTTCTCGGAGGACCCGTACCTCTCCGGCAAGCTGGCCGCGGCCTACGTGCGCGGCATCCAGTCCAACGGCATCGCCGCCTGCCCCAAGCACTTCGCCGTCAACAGCCAGGAGCTGCGCCGCATGGCGTCGGACTCCGTCGTCGACGAGCGAACCCTGCGGGAGCTCTACCTGACCGGCTTTGAAATCGTCGTCAAAGAGGCGCACCCCAAGACCATCATGTCCAGCTACAACCTCGTCAACGGCACCTACGCCAACGAGAACGCCCACCTTTTGCAGGACATCCTGCGCAGGGACTGGGGCTTCGACGGCGCTGTCGTGACCGACTGGGGCGGCAGCAATGACCATGCGCTGGGCGTAAAGAACGGTTCTACGCTGGAAATGCCCGCCCCCGGCGGGGACGCCGTGCGCGAGCTGTTGAAGGCCGTCGAGACCGGTAAAATTTCCGAATCTGATGTGGACGCCCGCCTGGACGAGCTGCTGACGCTGGTACTGGACACACATGCCGCCGTGGAAAACCACAGCCGCAGCTTTGACGCCGACGCCCACCACGCGCTGGCCCGCCGCGCCGCTGCCGAGAGCGCCGTCCTGCTGAAAAACGACGGCG